>OLMB01000175.1_pt1 | contig 84114 bp, 78 predicted proteins | sample 1604691 | NCBI WGS metagenome assembly OLMB01 (sample SAMEA104055722, study PRJEB20765) | soil metagenome | isolation source: soil
CCAGTGTGACGGAGTTGATCGCCGTTGCACCAGTTTGCGGCACGTTGAGGAATTCCGTCGCCGTGGTGAGCGCCGCGCGTTCGTAGGCGTTGTACACGACACCGGTCGGCGCGGGACGCCGTGCCGAATATTCGCCGACTTCGACACCGCCATTGCTGGCGCCCAAACCGAGGCCGGCAGCGGCATCGTTGGCCGACGCGGATTGCACCAGCACGTCGCCCGGCACATTCGCTTCGATGACCAGCACCACCGATTCCGTTGGCGCCGCAGCAAGCGGTCCGTCTTCGAACGAAGCGGTGACCGTGACACCGCCACTCAGCGCCGCGTTGATGCGGTTGGTGATCGCGGTCGCGAACTGGCCCTCTAGCGCACCGACCGTCGTACCCGGGAACACACCGGTGTCGGTGAAATCGTCGGGAATGGTGACGACGACGGACGGATTTCCGTTGGCGCTGATCTGAAATGATTTATGCGCTCCTCCGAGCGCGGCGGCGAACTTAGCGCGAAAGTCACCGGCGTTGGCGACCGAGGAGTCGAATACGATGGGTTTGGACAGCGAGTAGCCCTTGATCGTGGCGACAGTGGCCGGATCGGTCGCACTGACCAGCGCGGATCTCTGCGTCAGCACCGTCGGCGCGTAGTTCGACGAAAGCGGATCCATCGAAAGGTTGTTCCACACTTCCCGGTTCGTCTGCACCGGCTGTCCGCGGCTGTCGAGGCCGCTCTGGAACAACGTGATGTTGAACGTGCTTTCGGGCGTCGGCGTGTTGTAGTCGACGGCGACCCGGATCGTGTCGCCGAGCGACCCCGCACTGATGGCGGTCAGCGTCAGGACGTTGGCTTTCGACTCGTTCTGCAAGGTAACCGACGACGCGGCCGCACCGTTTGCGATGCGCGTGACGTAGCAATCGGTTCCGCCGTTGAGGAAGAACAGGCGAACGTAGCGGGCGAGATCGCCGACGCTCGCGTCGTCGCCGAACGTTCTCACGAAATCCGTCAGCGACTGGATTCGCGTCGGTGTCGAAAGCGGTCCGGATTTCGTGCGGCCCACGAAACACGCGATCGACGTACTTACTCCGACAATGGTCCGGACACCGCTCGGAACTTCCTGAACGTATACGCCCGGATAACTGACTTGCACTCCCATAAGCCCTCCCGACGGTTTTGCCGCTTCATGGCTTACCTGCGAATGAGGTCGAATCCGCGGAAGGAGACGGCGATCCGACGCGCACCGTCCGGAAAACCGGCGCTGCGCGAGAACGGATTACCCTACCCCGGAGAGACACTCTGCACTGCAGGTCGATTTAACCGTCAGCGACGTTTTTTTTCAAACGCGAAAAACGGACAGAGCTGCTGTCGTCGGCGCTTTGCGCTCAAGCACCGCCATGCCGTCTTCGGGGTGCGATAGCGTTTCGATCCGTGACGAAACAATGTTACTGTCGGCGCAAGAAACACTGTCGCACTGGGGTGAAGTCAACGTCGTAATCTGGAGGATCGAAGATGGCATCGGGAAAGCTCGTGCGTGCGCCGGCTGGCTCAATCTGCGAACGCATTCGGATTGCAAGAAATCTCGTCGGCATGACACGCGCGGAACTGGGGCGATACGTGGGCGTGAAACCAAGTGCTGCGCGCCAGTGGGAAGGACGCGGTGGCACGACGCCTCGAATAAATCATCTCGCTGGAATTGCGAGCATTACTGGAACTGCCTTCGAGTGGCTTGCCACCGGTCGCGGGCCCGCGACTCTGTCGAACAGCGAACAACAACCAGTCCTTGTTGCGGAAGTATTCGCTCGAGATTCTCAAGAAGAACGCGTTCTGTTGGCTTTCCGACGCATCAACAGCCGATATCGCGAGCCTATCGTTCAGTTCATAGAAGGACTCCGTCAGTAACGCGATACTTCTCGCTCGGCAATTTTTTCCCCCGAAGATTAGGTTCGGCGGTGAAGCTCGTCTCGAAAAGTACTCCGTGGGTTGCCTGAAGTTTGGGTAACCTCGGATGCGCTCGTGGGTACCCAAATGTCGTTGCCTACACAAAATCTTTTTCCATATGCATGTGCGACTTTCAGAATGCCTGGTAGTTCTTGCCCAAACATCTTTCGATAACCGTCAATTATCGAAAGCGAGCTAAATTGCTTTCGCATTAAAATTGGACTTCCTAGGACTCAAACCGCCGACCCTTCTAAGTGACAATTTTGTAGGGGTATCGACCGGGGTACGATCCAAAATCAATTTGGTAAAGGTTCTAAATATCAATAACATATCTAACTATGCCGAGTCCGTCTCGGGGGAGCCATTTACTAGGTCCCACAACATCTGGAAAAGTCCTAAAAACCCGCGTAACAGCGGGTTTTTTTCCTGCAGTATCAGAGGAGGTCTGCGCAAATTTGGAGACTTCTACGCTAAATCAGGGGTATATCGCGGGGTAGAAGCGGTGTTCATTTCTCGCCTACCCCTAGTTGAGGCCACATTTATGCCGCTAACCGATAAATGTATTCGGAGCATCAAGCCAGAAGACCGGCCGAGAAAATATTTTGACGATGGAGGTCTTTATTTGCTTGTCGCGCCTCCTCTTCGCCGATCCACTCAAGTCTCTCGCCTGTGGCGACTCAAATACTCCATCGGCGGAAAGGAAAAATCACTTTCGTTGGGGGCGTATCCGGAAGTTTCATTGAAAGAGGCGCGGCGCGCGCGCGACGCTGAAAGAGCAAGGAATCGACAGGGGATAGATCCCTCAGAACACAGGAAAGCGAGCGCCAGGGCAAGAGTCGAGGCGGGCACCAATTCGTTTGAAGCTGTTAGACGCGAGTGGTTAGCACGGCAAATAACGAAGCTGAAGCCTGTCACCCTAAAAAAACTGCGGCCCTACTGGAAACGTGGTCATTCCCAAGAATTGGTCGGCGACCCCTCGCTGAGATCGCTACGAGAGAATTGTTAGAGACGATTCTGCGACACGTCGAAGCGGAAAGAAAACCGGAAACGCTTTCTCGTCTAGACAGCGAACCAACCGCCGGGGGGACTTCGACGAAGTTGTTGAGCGCTCGGCCTTTGTGACCAAGTTGATCCTGTTCCTGCGCCAAATTGGCCGAGTAGCACATCGTCAATCCGTCTGCGTCGGATCCCCAAGGTCGTATCCAATACCGAAATCATTTCGGAATATTCCTTCGCACGGCGGACCGATCGTGCTGGTGAGACATGCGTCCGCGACGTGACTGGAGATAAAGTTGATTTCATCGACCGTTGGGATCGCGTACGCCAAGCCGCCGCAATTATATGCTGTCATTGCCGTTACAATACCGACAATCAACGGAAATCCGTCTTTGTTTAGCAGCGACCACGAGTCCCCAAAGTCCCACTGACATGGTCCGTTGGTTATTGGGACGCCACTCTCTAAAAATATATCTTGCGCGCCGTTGCCTTGAACATACTCGGCAATCTCTTTTCTGCCACCATGTTCGTTAATTGCGTTCTGATCGTCGTATCCAAATCCAACCACCCAAACAGGTGTTGAGGGCTGATACGCCTCTGGGTTGTCGTTGATACGAAACGGCATCGCCGGAATAGCAGTGGCGAAATGCAATAGCGCAACATCGTGAAGTACGGGCGGCGGGTTATATAAAGAGTAGTCCGGATCGATAACTAGCAAATCCGGTGTGTACACGACAATCGATCCTGGATCGGTACTGTTTAGATCCGTCGAAATAGCGAATGTGAACTGATTTCCAAACGATACGCAGAATGCAGCGGTCATAACCCAATGCGGCGAAATCAACAACGCACCGCACAAATCACTCGCGTCACCTCCATTTGTTTGTAGCGCTCCCATCCCAGGCCACACGCTGGTCGGCTGGCCGTGACTGATAGCCGATGCGTTCAAAGGGACCAAGAAAGCTGCTACCGACAGGCAGAACGCTGCATTGAGCGCTTTGCGATTCCGCTTTTCCCAGATCTTACGCATATATTCTCTCCTGAGCCGGCCGCGATGAGCGGCTGAATATCGATAACGTTCTTTCTCGAGAAATTTAGACACGATCGGCGCGGGGTCGGACAAGATCGCGGATATTGTTTTCGACACGCTCAACGTTGAGCATCGCGCCGGGCGGGTCTACTCGCTACACTAGGACTCGATCGGTAGGGCTCGCCATGTCCGAATCGAACCTCGAATTTCCCGTTCACGCCGGTGAGTCGCCGGACGCGCTGATGAGCGCGCTATACGGGCAGCTTCGAAAGTTGGCACATCAACAGCTCGCGCGCGGTGCCCGGCAGACGCTCGATACTACCGAGCTCGTGCATGAGCTCTACCTGCGCGTCATCGGCGGTGACGAACTCAAGTTCGAGTATCCCGCGCAGTTCTATTCGTACGCGGCGCGAGCGATGCGCCACGTTCTGGTCGATCGAGCGCGCGGACGTATGCGGCAGAAAGCCGGCAGCGAATGGGTGATGGTAAATCTCACAGCGAACGAAGACCTACTTCCCGTCATCGAATGCGCCGAGCAGACGCTCGCCCTGGACGAGGCGCTCACACAATTAGAGAAGGTCGACGCGCGCGCGGCCAATGTTGTGCAATTGCGGTGGTTCGCTGGTGTCGCACCGGAGGAAATCGCTCGTCTGCTGCAGTTGACGCGACGAACCGTGGATCGCGATTGGCGTTTCGCCGCTGCTTTCTTGCAGTCGGCGCTGTCGTGATGTCCAAATTGCGCCTGCATCATCGTTGTTGATGTCGAGATCGCGGGCGGACACTTTCCAATGAACGATCACGTCGCCGACAACTTGCGTCAGCTGTTTGAAGCGGCAATCGCACTAGATCCTGGCGATCGAGCAGCTTATCTGGAAAGCCATTGTATCGATGAATCGCAACGGGCGGCGGTGGAACGCCTGCTAGCGGCCGACCGCGTCGGCGCACCGCGCTTGTTGGACACGCCGATCAATGCGGTCCTCGAACGACTCGGTGACGTCAACGACACGCTGGCTACGCCGGCGACGGGCACCACGATCGGCCCGTTTGCCTTACTTGAAAAAATCGGCGAAGGCGGTTCCTCTATTGTGTTCCGTGCCCGGCGCGAACAATCCGGCGTCGAGCAATTTGTCGCGCTGAAGTTATTGAGGCGTGGCATCTATTCCGCCGAAGATCAACGCCAATTCCGCCGAGAACGACTCGCGTTGGCGCAATTGCAACATTCGGGCATTGCGCGATTAATTGAAGGCGGCGTGACCGAGAAGGGCATCCCGTACATCGCGCTAGAGCTCATCGACGGCTGGCCGATCACAGATTACGTCCAGAGCGGTCGCCTGGATTTGCGTGCGCGACTGAAGGCATTCGTCGCGGTTTGCAACGCTGTCGATGCGGCACATCGTGCGCTGATTGTGCACCGGGATCTTAAGCCGTCGAACGTGCTGGTGACACGCGAAGGCGACATTAAACTGCTCGACTTCGGCATCGCCAAGCTGCTGGACGCCGATTCGCGGAACGAAACACGGACTCAGCATGCCGCGATGACGCCGGCCTATGCGGCGCCCGAGCAGTTCAATGGGGGCCCAATCACAACGGCGACGGACGTTTATGCATTGGGAATTTTGCTCAATGAACTGCTGACGGGCGAGCGTCGCGATGCAGGCGACATCCATACCCCTTCGTCGCACATTATCGACCATGCCGCCCCTGGTGTGTTGCCTGCCTCCGCTGCAGCGACGCGTAGGCTCCTGCGTGGCGATCTCGACAACATCGTCATGAAGGCAACCGCGCTCGAACCGGAGCGACGTTACGCGTCGGCCGACGCATTCGCCGAAGACATCGAGCGCCATCTCGGCGGCCGGCCGGTTCGCGCACACTCGCCCTCGACGTGGTATCGCACAACGAAATTCGTCAGCCGGCATCGTGGGGTCGTCGCAACGACCGCGATGTTTCTAGTGATCGTCTTCACCGCGCTGGGCGTTGCGCTGTGGCAAGCGAACATCGCTCGCCACCAGGCCCGGATCGCGCTGCAGCAGGCGCAGCGCGCCGACGCGGTGCAGGAATTTCTCGTCGATGTGTTCAAAACCAACACAAGCAGCCAGGACGATCCGATCAAGGCGCGCGCGATGACAGCGCGAGATCTGTTGGAGATCGGCGCGAAGAAAATTGACGGTGCCATGGCCGATGCACCCGAGGCCAAGCTGCACCTGTTAGTTCTGCTCGGGGATCTGCACAGCGATCTTGGCTTGAACGAAAATGCTGCGCGACTTTATCTCAAGGCCGTGGATCTGGCGCATGCGACTTACGGGGACTATGCGCCCGAAGCCGTCGACGCGCAGATGAAGCTGGCCGATGCGTTGCACACGGCAAACTCCGATGAGCAGGCCAGAACCGTGCTCGAACAAGCTCAAGTCGCACTCGATCACAACCACGACGAAAACCCGCGCCGACGCGCCAACCTGTTCGACCAGTTCGCGCAGTACTACACGCCGCGCAACGTTCCGTTGGCGCTCGACTATGCGCGCAACGCCGTCGCGCTGTACGAGCGGTCGCCTGCCAGCGGCGACACGGCACGCGCACTTTATCGGAAGGCGCGCATCGAGCATCAGAGCAATCTGATCGCCGATTCGATAGCATCGTACGAACGGGCGATCGAGATCTCGACGTCGATCGACGGCGGTCGCAATCCGATTGTCTTGCACTACTACGCCGAATTGGCCCAGCAGCAGTATTTTCACCACGATATCGCCGAAGGCGAGCGCAATGCGCGCAATGCGTTGCAATTGGCGAAAGCCATCAACGGCGAAAACCATATCGACGTCGTGGAATGCGAAATGCGTCTGGGTCGATTGCTCGCCGATACTGGTCGCTTGCGCGAAGGTCTCTCGTTGCTGGCCAGCGCGAAGCGCAAGATTCTCGCATTGCGCGGTCCGGAGGACGGGTTTCACGCCACACAAGTTCTGTTCCAGAATGGCGCGCTCCTGATCCGCGCGGGCAGGATCGAAGAAGGCATTATGGACCTCGATATGGCAATTGCGAATCAGCGACGCAATCGCCCTGGCACGATTCCGCTGGCGCAGTTCCTGGAAATCGCCGCCGCCGCCCAAATCGAACTGGGACAAGATTCGCCAGCGTCGAAAAATCTCGACGAGAGCAAAGCCATACGGGAAAAGGCCGGACAAAAAATACAATCCTGGTCGTTCGATTCCAACATTATTCCGCGCATCCGTCTGGCTCTCGCGGAAAAGCAATACGATCGGGCGACCGAACTGCTGCCGGCGCTGTCGGTGAGTGATGACGATCCGGAACAACTTGATTTGGACAACATCAACAACGCACTGCTCGCCGCGGAAGTTGAGTCCGCGTCGGGGCGTTGGGCCGATTCGATCAGCCATGCCCGGACCATCCGCCGCAACATCGAGAGCAGCAGGTTGGCTGCGTACTACCAACCACTTGTGGCGCGGGCCAATTTCATTGAAGGCTCTGCGGACTTAAACAGCGGCGATGCACGCGCCGCAATTCCCCTTCTGACGCTCGCGTTGACGGAACGCGAGTCGGATCTCGATGCTTTCAGCCCCGAAATCGGCGAAACCGAATTGGCGCTTGCGGAGTGTTTCCTGGCCGAGGCTGACTTCGCCAAGGCCCGGGCGGCACTGGATGTCGCGATCGCAATCGATGCGGCTCATCCGGAACTGGAGTCGCAGTATCGAAAAAACCTCAAGGAATTGCAGACGAAGCTTGCGCACCATCCGGCCACGTATGCGGCTGCTTCCGCGCCGGTCACGCAACATCATTAGAGATTGACGGTTTCGTCGAGACGCGTGTCCAAAATTCCCGTGAAACATCGTTGTCTCCCTGTGTCACTCAACACGGGAGTACTCCAATGCTTCATTTGACATTTAGTCGTGAAAGACGACTGGCCGCCATCGCTTGTCCTGCCGCCATTTCCGCCGTCCTTGCTCCTCAGCCTGCCAGCGCTTTGACGCTCCATTGGCAAGGGGCGAACAGCCTGTGTAAGTATCAAAATATGTGGCAGGAAGTCGATCCCACACGCGACTCCGAACCAACCGACGTCTTGGTCGCTCGGGATATCACGCGGGCCTGCCTGCCAGCGCTTGCCGCGGAACAAAAGTTCAATCGTCTCGGATTATGGGTGGATTGCAACTCCGGAGATCTTATCGGCCGGCGAACGCCCTACTGTACCTAGCAGTGGCGCTTTTGCGAGTCGTTCGACTGACCGTCGATAGGCTGAAGCCAGCTGCGCTTGATTGCGTTCGTTGCTCCTTTGTTCGTTCTCGGGAAGATTGACATGTCACGCACTACTTACCACGCACTACAAAGCGCACGGCTAACTGCACTCTCGGCGGCGCTCTCGCTTTCGCTGGCCAGCAGGTCGCTCGTTGCTAGCGAAGATTCATCATTCGGACACTGGGGCGCAGCGAACTGGGAGGCACCCACGCGAATTGGAAATTTGCACCTTCGTACTATCTACGCTGCGGCGCTGAAAACTTTTGAATCGTTGCCAGCTCAACAACCGGCCAACCGCGCCGCGACGACTGTGCATATCGCAAGCATGGACGATTCGGGTCCGGCCACGTTGCGCGACGCCCTGAGCCATGCGGTAGAGGGCGATGTGATAGATCTGACCGGTTTGCGTGGGACGCTTACGTTGACGGCACCGCTGATCCCGGCAGCGAAAGTCAGCATCCAGGGCCCCGGACGCGACGTGCTCACGCTCGATGCCCGTCATCTTGGCCGCGTGCTCGCGTCAAACCATTCGCTCAAAGTGTCCAGCGTGACCATTGCCAATGGCGCGACAGCGGTCTCGTCGCTGCCCGTAGGTGGTTGCCTAAACGTCCACGGAGCGCTCTCTCTCGACAGCGTGACGCTGAGCAACTGTTCGGTCGATGGCTCTGTGATGGGCTTCGCGGCCGGCGGCGCTGTGTTCGCGCTTGGCTCCGTCTCGATAGACTCGAGCACGTTCACAAACAACAGTGTCAGCGCGCGTTATCACCCTGGCGGCGACCTCAGCAAATTGTATTTTGCTTATGGCGGAGCACTCGCCGTTTACGGAACTCCTGACTTTCGCGGCACGACGATCAGCAACAGTACGTTCACTGGAAATAGCGCGGCCGGCAGCAAAACTGCATCCGGGGGCGCTGTTGCGTCATTCTATTTCAACGTGCTGTACGACAGTCACCTTGCGGATGTCACGCTGTACAACACGACTGTGTCCGGCAATTTGCTGAACGCAACAGGTATTGCGCCTTACTACAAAACTAACTACGACCAAATATATTATGCCGGCCGTACATTCGCTGCCGGTATATCGGTCACCGGTGGCAACTTGAGTATCGTCTCCAGCCATATCGACCATAACGCTTCGGTGAGTACAGGGCGTTCGTTTGGTGCAGGCGTCTATGTGAACTATGGCGTTTACCACCAACCGAACACGCCGACTGTTTCGCGGTTTGGCGGTTCGGTGTCGGCAGTGCGTTCGACGATTTCTGGAAACACGGCATCATCGACGTATCGTGGTGTCTATGCCGCGGGACTCATAGCCAGCAATGATATCTCCATCATCGGCAGCGAGTTGTCCAACAATCATATCGAAGCAGCTTGCAAGAACATGCGTTGCTTCAGTGCGGGCGGAGCGATTGTCAGCGGTTACTACACGCAAAAAATTGAAATTACCGACAGCGTGCTGAGCGGAAATTCGGTGACCAGTGCCTATGCCTCTGGAGGAGCGATATCCACGCGGCGAAATGACGATGGAGCTTCCATAATCGTGATAAACAGCACGGTTTCCGGCAACACCGTGAGCAGTTCGAGGGGATACAGTTACGGTGCCGGTATTTGCCAGCAGCTCAGTGGTGCCGCGGGTGTCGTTAAACTCTATAACTCAACTATCGCGTTCAACGTCGCCGACGGGTTTGGTGGCGGCATAGTGCTCAATGGAAACGGGCCAGCGATTCTCAACAGCTCGATTGTCGCGAACAACACATCCGCCGCCTATGCTGGCGCGTCGGACATAGCCGTAACGGTCCCCATCTTCACGATAAGCGGCGACTATAACTTGGTTCAGACCGATCCCAGTACATACGGCGTGACGCTTTCTGGTACACAGAACATTATCGGCGAGGATCCGAAGCTCATGCCCTTGGCCGACAACGGCGGTGTCACACCGACGCACGCGCTCGGCCCAGCCAGTCCGGCCATCGATAGAGGCAACAATCCGCTGACGCTGAGTTTTGATCAGAGAGGAACGGCCTATCCGCGCGTCGTCGGCGCACACGCCGACATTGGCGCGTTCGAACTCGACACGGACCATATCTTCGCCGCTGGTTTCGACTAAATCGTCGCCGCCGCACCACCGCGCGGGTGCTTTTCGTTAGTCGGACAAACGACAACATCGCCCGCGTAAATGCGCCTGATCGGACCATCTTCGCATTGAACTAAGCCGACACCCGACGTAACCACTAACGTTTGGCCGAATGGATGACGGTGCCAGGCACTGCGTGCGCCAGCCTCAAACGTCACTGCTGCGCCGGTCAATGGTGACTCGTGTCGGGAAAAGAGGATCGACACGCACTGCCCCAGTGAAATATTGCTCTGGCTTGCGAAGCCGACCCATTGGCCCAGCCTGGACTCAAGACCACGTAGTTGCCGTTTTTCAGCGCTATGACGCTGCTGCCCACGTCATCCTGGTTGTTTGACCCCACCAGCGAATTGGTGACCGAGACCGTCCCCGACAGTCCGGTGATGCCATTGACCCATTCGGTGACGACGATATTGCCGATGGACAATACGTTGACCGATGCACCAAACGCCGCGCTGCCAGCCGGACCCAAAATATCCGTCTGGCGAACATGAGCGGCCTGTGTCGATTGAGCAACCATTACTGCACTGAAGAGGCACAACCGTCGATTCATCACGATCCTTCGATAGCTTGTCGGGGCGCTACAACGGTTACTACGCCAATGTGTGTCCGCGATTCTCATCGATCAAAGGAATTGATATGGGTGATTATCGAAAGTTCGCCACCGCACCTCAGCCACTGGTTGCGTGAGTACCGCGCGAGACCTCGAACCGCCGCCACGCTTGCGATAACTAATATGCAGTTCGAATGCAACAGATCTCGTCTTCCGTTAGGGCGTTTTTGTAGCATGCATATCGCTTACGGGTCTGGCAATTGACTCGCACGAGGAATTTTCCCCCCTTTTCTGCGTATACGACTGAGGACGACGCGAATTTTCTTTCGGGCTCATCATTACACTGAGGACTTATCATGAAACATTTCTTGTTACGACGACCATTCTGTTTTTCGTATGCAGCCAAGCCACGCACGCTGTAACTGTGCGCGATTAAATTCTTGGAGATCGTATGGACTTACTACGTGCTTTGGTTGTCTTGAGTCTCTTTTCAGTTTTTGCAAATGCGCCGGCGGCCAGCCCGTCTAACAAGACTCCCACCTCCTACATTATTGAGCCTTGCAGTGACGGCACACCCAATGCGCTGCATTTCAACGTCACGAATGTGCCGGCGTCGCGAGTTCTCGCCGACATCATGCGTACATCGCATATGCGCATTAAACATGCCGAACGTATCGGCAATAATGTGGTGGGGGGATTAATGTTCCCCTGCTTGGAGGTCCTACCTGCGATAGGTCTGCTAATTACAGTCAACGCTGATGCGGATCTTGTCCTTCAGAAAGATACCCATGGAGTCTGGCAACTCGTTCGGCTGAAACATAAAGAGAAAATCGCGACGTTGCGTCGGACGCTCGGCGAGCAGGCCGCTCGACACGACCTAACCGGTGAAAAGCAGACGGCATTGCTCATTATCGCAGCTGCCGAAAACGTAGGAAGCGACGAAGCTGTCGATGACGATACGCCGGAGTACTTGCTGTTGATTGATATGGCCTTGGACGCAAAGCAGTGGGACGAGGCCGAACGCACCATCCGTCAACAGCTCGGCATGTTGGAGCGTGTGAGCGGCGAGGAGACGCCGGCCTACGCCTTAGCATCTGTGAAACTTGCTCGTGTCCACGAACGGATGCAAAAGCCCGACGCGGATAATCTGTTAAAGCGCTCTCTTGTTCTATTGGAGAAATATCCGGACGACTTAACAGTACCGGCACTTGCACGCACGTACGCGGAACTTGCAGGCAAGGCGGCGAAAGCAGACGACTACGCGACAGCGGAAGATTTAAGTGCGCGCGGTTGGGCCGTAATGGAACAGTACGATCACGTTTCAAGTGAAGAACAGAAGTGGGACGAACAGGAAGCGTTTTGGGCACGTGTCGACATTGGACAGGAAGAAGGTCAGCTCGGTTTCGGCTTAGGAAAGAAGGATCGATCCGACGATGCGCTCGTTCACTTTCGCAGGGTGCTACAGCTCGCGGAAAAGTTTGGCGACGATACCGTCGTGGTGCTCGACTTTGTGTGCGACTTGATGACCGTGACAAGTTGGCAGGACACCGACCTCGACATGACGGCGCGCGCTCTTCTTCGCCAACTCGACCGTGAGGAAAAGAAATCGGCTACTGAGGTTTCACGCATTCATGCAAAATCTCTATTCGATCTGGCCGTAGTGCGCGCGAAGCAAGAACAGTTCACCCTGGCAATCGATGCTTGGAAAAAGATGCTGGGTATTCGTCACCAGGTTTTGGGAGAGAATGATTCCGGTGCTCGCGAGGCAACGTACGACCTGGCGCTACTTCAAAGGTTGAACGGCAACGTTGATGAGGCCGTTCGCATCGAAAAAGAGGCAGACGGGCGTCTCGCTTCGAGCAATACATCTGCGCGCACGGTGTCACCAACGTTATTGACTCAGTTGGATCGACACCTCGGCGGTACGCTCTACAGCGCCTACGCTCAGCGCGAGGAGGCGTTGGCTAAGAATAATCCGATCGACAAAACGGCGATCTCGGTCGTGCAGAGACGCGAGCGGATGTGCCTCGACTCAGCGCTCCACGGTTCGAGTGTCGCTCTGCCTGACTCACACTAACGAAAGCTCGACCGACAAATCATAGATGTCGAACAGTTGCGATCATTTCGATTGCCGCGGCAATCAGCATCGACGCCAATCTATCAATTCGGCGACATGCGGTCGGCACGACTACAACAAATAACCGTTGATTCCCACTGCTGTGTGATTCTCTTTCCTTTACGCCATCTATTCCCGGCGAAGGAACGACAATCGTTCTATATTCAAAAGCAGGTCGACAAAGGACTGGCGCCCCCACCGTACGAGAAATAAATCATGAGATATCAGGTTGTGTTGCAGTGGTCAGCTTTGCCGATGATCAATTTCGAAAATTTAGTAAACACTGAAGATATTTTAATCAAGAACCTAAGCAATCTAAGCGACGTTGACGGACACGACCTCGGTTCGGAGAGGCGAATATCGTCATTTTGACGGATAATCCGCAAATCACGTTTCAGGAAATCAAGGCGTTATTGTTTGGTCTTGATGCAGCACGCGCGATTCGGGAGAATCCATGATTTCAGAGGTTAGGGTCGCGCCGCAAAATTCATTAATTTTGGTCATGGATCGCGCGTTCTACGTAATGCGTGCGGTAGCCCGCTGACGTTAGAAGATCCCGTCGAAACCGTCGGCAAAGATGAGGTCGTTGAAGTAGCCACCGGCAAGCAGCAGCGTTCTTGTCAGCCGCAGTGGATCGTTGCTACGCACAGCGAGTCCTCTTGTCACAGCTGCTGTTGAAGCTGGACTGAACTCAACGGAGAACGTGCAAACGGCGCCGGCGCCCAGCATCGCGCCGCTGCATTGATCGCTAGTGATCGAGAATGGACCGGAAGAAAGTGTCAGGGTTCCGACAAGCAGCGGTGCAGTGCCCGCATTTCCGATCTCCACAGCATCACTCGTCGTACCGCCGGCGGCGACAATGCCGAAATCGACCGCGCCGCGGGAGAGGACCATTACTGGCAGACCCCAGCAACGAACCGGCTCAGGATCGCGATCGATCCAACGCAGTTGTGCGGCGCTTTGCACATACTCGGTGTTGGATTGCGCTGTCGCCGGCACGAAGCCTTGGCTTACGCCAGAGCCATATTGGTCGACTGGCTTGGGTGTGCAAACGTAGTCGGCGCGCTCGTCGGGCGGCAGATCGGACAGATTGATAAGGGTCTGGGTGCTCGGCTGATACACGAACGTGTCGCTGGCGGCCGATGGCGGGACAGTAAGCCCGTACACCGATGCGGGAGAAATCGTCGTGAAATCGGGAAGGGTCTGCAACGGCTCAAGTTGAAGGGCATCGACAGTTGACTCGCTGAGAATCAAGTGTGAGCCGCCTACCGCCGGGAGGGCACCAGCAAGCAGCAGTGTTGCCGCAAACCAACCCCAGATGCGGCTAACGGAACACATCACGGGCAAGCGCTATTCGTTGCAGTGTTGGTCACCACATTCCAGCAAGTGTAATCGGGTGTTCCCAGCGTCCCCGTTTTGGTTAGCGGGTAGTACGCGACCTCGATAGATGCTGCACTAAATCCGATAGTCTCGCTTGGACTTGCTACGCCGCCTGAACTCCAAGACATGGCGGCCGAGTCTACGTGAGCACCGATCAACCTTAAGTCAAAGAACTCCAACGGGCCGCCCGCGCCAACTGTATTGATCATGCGAATCTTGACTTCGTTCAGCATCTTTTGGTTAACCATTGCAGTGCGCAACGGGTTCGACATGGTGTCGTAAACCTTGTCCAGCTTGATGTCCCGTGCGATGGGTGTACTGCCGTCGATAAACCCGGTCTGGCCAAAGTCGACAAGTTCGGAACAGCCGGTAAACCCCGTCGTTATGGATTCGCCCTTATATCCCGGGTCGGTAATGCATAGATAAGCGTTGCTGGCGGCCGGCGCAACGTTTGCAATCAGCATGGCGAAACTGGCGATCAATAGCTTTACGGCACAGCGCGACATAAGACCCCCTGGTAAAAATGGTATTGACGGTTGCTTCCCATGCTCCCAAACCAAGGACAAGATGGATGAAGTTGTCCCCGAGCGCTCCTTGGAAAACTCCGCGGCGAGCCGCGAGAAGGCGCGACATTCGTATACGCTGACGGCTTGGTGTTTGCAACTCGCTGTGGGCGAGTAAGCGGGCGCGATGTCAGTCCACAACCTTAACTCAACCGGCCGCGAAAATGGGGTAGATCCTCATAAGCGAACTGTTTTAAAGCGTTCACGGCCTAAGCGCCGCCGGCAATTAACGCTAAGGTTTGTTGACGATTTCCCGATGCATCGGCGCCAACTTCTGTAGCAGCTTGTTTTGTGCGCGAAATGGAACGTGGTTTTTGTCCATCGCGAGTTGCAGATCTTCGACGAGCGCGTTGAACGAGGCTTCGTCGATCGGCAATTTCTTGTGCGATTCGCCCATCGATTTTCCGGTGTATTCGCACGGCCCGCCGAGGATGACGCAAACCTGATCGACGAGTTCGGCCTTGATGTGCTTCTGGTCCGCGCTCGCGAAAAACGGACGCGTGCGTGGATCGGCGACGAGATTCACCATCAGATCGTCCATCAGCGTGACCAAACCGGGTTTTTCGCCGAACTGTTTGTAAACGGGCAGCAGGCTCGGGTCAGCCGGGGCGGGATTCTGATCGGCCCGGGTGCGCGGCGCGAACGCCGCGGCACAGATGATGAGGATGATCGCGACGATCGGACGTATCACGTCAGAAGCCGATTTGAGCCGAAAGATAGAGGCCACGTTGATTGTCCTTGATGACGATGTTGCCGAGATACGCGTAAGCAAGTGTGAGCGAGATGTGTTTGGTCGGAGCCCAAGCGATGAACGCGTCGTACCAATTGTCTTCCTGCGCGATGCCAAGGTTGTTCGGCTTCATGCGGTATTCGAGGCCGACGGCGAACGTGCGGCTCAGCAGGTACGCGACCGATCCTTCCAGTTCAGGCTCGTAACTGTTGTTCCTATCGCCGCCGAAACCGAGCAGACCGATCTGATTGGCCTTGGTGAAACGCAACGTTCCGTTTACCAGAATGCTCTCGCCGAGATACAACTTCGTTGCGCTCAGATAGAAATCGATGCCGTGATCGCTTTTCGCGCCGATCGCGGCGAGTACGTCGCCTTGATCATTCTTCTTGTACTGAAGTCCGGCGGAAACTTGCGGAAGCCAGGAATCCTGTTCGAGTACCGCGTCGCCCAACACCTTGAGCTTGAGGCCGAAAATATCTTGGCGAAACACGAAGCCGCGCCCGATACCGAGCGCCGCGCCGACATTCTGCGTGTCGAAGCGTTCTTCGGCGGCTTCGAGTTCGAAGCGGTCGAACACGGACACGAGTGCGCCCGCGGCGTTGAAGGTGTAGTCGGGAAGGCCGAGATGCGTGATGAACGCATTCGCGCCAATCTGATCGCGCGTGCCGTAGCCACCGATCACGGCCCACGGAGTGAGTCCGCCGCCAGCCGCGCCTTCGAGTTGCGAGACGCCGCCGGTGAGCAACAACTTATCGCTGCCTGCCCGAGAGGTTTCGGCGGTGACTTCCGGCAGCGGTGGTGCCGCTTCGTCGTCATCGTCATCGACTTGCGCGAACGCGCACGTCGACGCAAACACGCTGACGGCGAAAACGAGGGCCAACGAGGCGAGACGCATGCAATCGACGGTATTTTTCATCGCGTCGACCGATCCGTGGCGCGACGCATCGGTGTTCCGGTCGGCACGCGATATCGGCTCAGTTCGCGGGTCAGATAATTGAATCCCGTACCGATGCGGCCGACGACGCCGCGACCTTTCATGTTGAATTCCAGGGCGTGGTCGCCTTTCGTCGCGCGCGCCGACAGATCGGCGAGATGCGACAAGGCGCGGCCCATGCTCAACCACAATGCAACCCCGAACACGATCAGCAACGCGAGCAACGTCACGCCTAGAAACAGCAGCGGAACGCCGATCGACTGCAGCAGGCCTTCACTGAATGCCGGCGGCAGCAGCGAGACGAGTGACACGCTCGCGTCGTTCGTGTTGAGCGACGTCGCGCGCGCGATCCAGGTGCCGTCGGGTGTGATAAGTTTTTCACCGGATTCACCATTGGCAGTCTTGGCGTTGACGTTCATCGCGCCGAGGTGCGCCATGGCGGTGGGCAACTGCTGCGAAACGTTGTCGGTGGCCGTACTCGTCACCACCTGCCACATCGTTCCGGTCTGCTGCATCACGGCGAGACCCGCATTCGTAAGGCGGGCGGCTTCGGTAATCACGCGCGCATCGATGCGCTGCCCAACGAGCAACATCGCCTGTATGTCGGTGCCGCGGCGCAACGTGGTGCACGTGATGAGGAGCAAGCCTTTGTCGCGAACCAAGAATCCCGACAACGAATCATCGGTTTTCTTGGCGCGATCGAGAATCGGATTTTTTACCAGGTCCAGTGATTCGGATTGGATGTCGCCCGAGGCGGCGACCACGTTGCCGGCCGGTGTGAGGATGGCGATCACATCGGCTTTCAGATCGTCACGGCGTTCGCCGATAAGATCGCGAATCGAGCCGACGTCGATGCCGCCTGGCGTGGATTCGTCGCCGAATGCGTGCGCGATATAGCCAGCGAAGCTCGGATTGCGCGCAACGATGTTCGACGCCGTTTCCAATTGTCGCGCACGTTCCACCAGAAAATATTTCTGCACTGATTGCGCACTCGCCAGCGAGCGCGTCGATTGCTGTGTTGTGATTCCCAGGTATTGAATCGCCCCGGTGGCGGCCACACCGCCGGCGATGACGATCGCGCCGAAAAGACAAAACAGTACTGCCCGTAATTTTAGATTATTGGTCATGACCGGTCACTGCTGCGATACGTCACGTTGATACGCTTTGTGTTCTTTGTTCAAATGTCCGGCTACGCGCGGCTTGGTGATCGAAATCGTCCACGTCCGTTCGGTGGCGGGAATGGCCAGCGCGCGCTCGAGGCTCGCCGCGCGCGGATGCCAGATCACCAATTTGCCCTCGCCTTCCGGCACGCCGCTCAGCACGAAATCACCATTGCGCGACGGATGCGTGAAAAACGGGGTGTCGACGACAAGGATGTTCGTCTGCATCGCCTGATGGACGTTGCAGTTGATAATCGCCAATCCCGCTTTCTTGAATGTATGCGACGCGGTGCCGCCTTCGCCGTATAGGCCGAGATCGAATTCTTCGCCGACGCTCGCCGAAAAAACGTTGTGGATGATTTGATCCTGATTCGGAAACGTGACGATGCTACCGACCGGAATCACGATCGACGACGGATCGAACGACTTATTCCGGGTGTAAATTTGAAATTGCGCGGGTTTCGGATGCACGGGAACGGCCGGCATGAAGTAGACGACCGTGTCGGCCACCTCGCTGGCGCCGACGGTTTGATCCGGTCCGACGACGAGATCGATATGCCCCTTCAATGCCGTGCTTTCGGCGGCCACGGGCGGCCTCTTGTCAACCGCTGGCGCTGCCGGTTTGGCGGGTGTCGAAGCAACCATGGCGGGTGGCGGGGCGGCGACTCTCGCATGCTCGGCCTTCTTGGGTGCCGCGGGTTCCGGCGCGATCACCGCGAGCGGAGCTGCGATACGTTCGGCAACCGGCGCGGGCGCCGGTACTTCTGCCGGCGCAGCGACCGGCGCCGGAGGAGCAGTCGCGACGACGGCGTCCGGTGACGGCGACGGTTTCGATTTCGTCGACGCGATATCGATGGTTCGCTCGTGCTGCGATGTCCCCGCGCACGCGCACAGACCCACGGCAATCGCTGCCACCAAGACAAACGGTTTCATGATGTAAGCCCCTGAAGCTGCGCGTCTCTCGCAAAACGCGTCGTCCGAAAATGCGGACGGACATTTACTCGCCGGTAGAATCTACGCTCGCAAATGTCGTGGTCGCGTCAATTTGGGTATGTGAAAAACCCTCACAGACGAACGTTGACGCCAGGCCGCTACGGTTTCGACGCCGCGTCGGGACGAGCCAATACCGGCTTCGATGACCGATCATCAATTAGAAGGCAATACGATTTACTTTCGCACTCGCACGAAAAGGACGTCAGCGCACATTCGCGACATGCGCAGTTATTTTCAGTTGGGCGCACAATTGTTTGGAGTCCCCGCGCGAGGACCGAAAAGCGCCGCGGTTTGGCGTTGGGCGTTAATCACAGGCCAAGGGTTCACCGATGACTTTGAGCAGGAGGACGTTTTTTTGCACTGCCTTAGGTGGACTTGCTTCTAGCTCCCTACAGGCCAAAGCCATTACCGCGCATGTTTTGGACTTGCACTTACTCTCTGATATTGAGCATCGTACTTTTAAGTTTTACTGGGAGTGTGTAAACCATCGCAATGGCTTGATGGTCGATCGTTGGTCGACGCCGTCCGTGTGCAGCATTACTGGCACGGGTTTCGGGCTGACCGCCTGGCCGATTGGCGTTGAGCGCGGCTGGATTACTCGCAGCCAGGCACGAGACCTCACGCTGCGGACGCTGCGGTTCTTCGAGCAATTGCCGCAGACCGAACAAAGCTCCGGCTGCGGTGGCTATCGTGGCTTCTATTACCAGTTCATCGATAGGGAGACCGGACTGAGGCGGGACCAGTCAGTGCTCTCAACCGTTGATACCACATGGCTTCAGATGGGCATGTTGGTGGCGCAGGGCTGGTTTGACCAGGACGACGAGAGGGAAATAGAAATCCGCAAACTTTCCCAGCGTTTGCTGGATCGCACCGAATGGGATTGGGTGCAAGCCAACAGCATAGGAGGCAAGGCAATCTCAATGGGCTGGTCGCCGGAGAACGGTTTTATCGAGCGAAATTGGGACGGTTATAACGAAGGCATGCCGCTATATCTGCTCGCGCTCGGCTCACAATCTCACCCGGTCAAGGATGGCGCGTACGAAGCCTGGACAGCGCATTTCAGCAAGTATTGGCGCGGAGAAGGTGCTTCCAAGCACCTCTCGTTCGGTCCCCACTTTGCGCATCAGTATGCGGCCGTTTGGGTGGATCTTCGTGGCATTCGTGATGCGACCATGCGTGCGGCGGGCTTCGATTATTTTGAAAACAGCCGCCGCGCCACGTATGCCCAGCGCGACTATGCCATTGCCAATCCCATGGGATGGGACGGCTATTCAAAGGACATCTGGGGCCTGAGCGCCAGCAACGGGCCGGGTGATGTCGTCATTGATTTTAAGGGCACGCCGACGAGTTTTCATGGCTACGCAGCCTATGGGCCTCAAGGTATGCCTGATGAAGATGACCGCGGCACACTCGCCCCCATGGCAGCAGTTGCCTCCATTCCCTTCGCGCCTGAAATCTGCATCCCCGCGGCCCGTGCTCTGCGCAATTTCGAGGGCGGGCGATTGTATGGCGCGTACGCTTTTTACGATGCCTTCAATCCAAGCTTTCGAGATACCCATATCCGGCTTCGGTCCGGGCACGCTGACGCGCGCTTGGGCTGGGTTGACCATGACTATCTGAGCGACAATCAAGGGCCGATCCTCGGCATGATCGCTAACTACAAATCCGCTGTTATTTGGAAAGCGACCCGCAACGTGCCCAATCTGGTTCGCGGTTTGAAGCGAGCAGGTTTTACCGGTGGTTGGTTGAGTGATGCTTAGCTTCGTCCGGCGGCGGTTTTCTCGGGGTCCGGCCTGAGAAACGTACTTCGCTGCTGCGAATACATCAGATGCAACAGAAATTGAAGTTAGAGTTTTGGGTTCTGCCCATGGTCCGTCTGGCGCACGTGCAATTGTTCTCGTGGTTCGGAGTCGTACGCGATCCGGTGTGGTTGTTCGCGTCGATGATCGGCGTCGGTTTCTCGTGGGCGTCGATCCTGTCGATACCATACGCATTTATTTCCGACAGCGCTCCGGCGAGCAAGATGGGCGCGTACATGGGTATCTTCAATTTATTCATCGTAATGCCGCAAATAGTTGCGGCCAGTCTTCTGGGGCGGTTGCTTAAATTTTTTTTCTCTCAATGCCTAGCCGCTGGACGGATTGCTGGTTGGTGGAGCGAGCCTTTTGGCAGCCGCCATTCTGACCACACGAATTGTCGACGCTAGCGCGCCGCGCTTGGGCGATCACGTCCGCAAAACAGGAGCGGCCGACGAACCTTGACAAGCAAGTATTAGCTTGCCTATTATACATGCAAGTATTTACTTGCAGGTTTTTCCAATGGCCCGGCGACCTCACGAAGCCGATCTGCTGTTCAAGGCGCTAGCTGATCCAAGCCGGCGCAGGCTGCTGGATTTGCTGCACGCGAAGGATGGCCGCACGCTCAATGATTTGTGCGAGCACCTGGACATGACGCGTCAGGGGGTAACGCAGCACCTGGACCTGCTCGAAGCGGCGAACCTGGTCGCGACCGTCCGCATCGGTCGCGAGAAGCTGCACTTCCTCAATCCGGTACCCCTGCAGGAAATCTATGAGCGCTGGATTGCCAAGTTTGAAAAACCCCGTTTGAAGGCGCTCTCAACGTTGAAACGACGACTGGAGAAAAACAATGGCTAGATCGACTTTTGTGTATGTGATCTATATCCGCACGACGCAGGAAAAATTATGGTCGGCACTAACCGACGACGCGGAGTTCATGAAGCAATACTGGTTCGGTGTGCACTGCGAAAGCAATTGGACGGCCGGTTCTCCGTGGAAGATGGTCCACACTGACGGTGAGATCAGTGACGCCGGCGAGATCATCGAAGCGGAACCGCCGCGGCGTCTGGTGATCCGATGGTTCCATCAGACCAACGCTGAGCTGAAGGCCGAAGGCGAGTCGCTCTGCACGATGGAGTTGGAACCCGGCGCAGGGGCGGTGAAGCTCACCATCACGCACAGTATCGAGCGCGAGAAGTCCAAACTCATCGGCGCAGTTTCTGGTGGCTGGCCACGCATCCTTTCCAATCTGAAGTCCTTGCTGGAAACCGGCTCCGTCGTTGTTTAGGCGCGCATCGGCTGGCCAAGACATAGAGGTTTGCGCCATAACAAGTCGCATCGAATTCGGAGACTGACATGAAAAAGAATCACAGATTTCTCGCAGTACTGATGTCGCTCTTGACGGGCGTCAGCATGAACGTTCAGTCGGCTCCATCGGCCAGAGCGCCGGCAGCAATAGTTCTCGTTCACGGCGTGCTGATCGATGGTTCAAGTTGGCGGGGTGTTTATGACGTGCTTACCCGGGACGGGTTTCGCGTCAGTATCGTTCAGGAGCCCCTGACGGGCCTCGACGACGATGTAGCCGCGACTCAACGTGTTCTCGATCAACAGGATGGACCGGTAGTCCTCGTCGGTCACAGCTACGGCGGCGCGATCATCACAGTGGCGGGCAGCGATCCCAAAGTGAAGGCGCTGGTTTACGTGGCCGGGCTTCAGCCCGATTTGGGCGAGACCAGCGGTGAGGCCGCTCCCCCCATGAAACCGGCGAGCGACGATTTGCGGCCGACCAAAGATGGTTATGTCTTTCTGGACGCGACGAAATTCGCCGCTGACTACTGCGCGGATCTTCCGTCAGCACAGGCCGAGTTTATGTCGCGCGCTCAGATGCCGATTTTGGGAACAGCCTTCAATACCAAGCTGAGCGTCGCGGCCTGGCACGACAAGCCAAGCTACGCAATCATTGCCACTCAAGATCGCGCGCTCGACCCTGAGCGTGCGAAATGGATGGCGGCGCGCGCCGGGTCGAAGATAACGTTCATCAAGGCGAGCCACGCTGTCCACATCTCTCAGCCTCGCGCGGTCGCCCACGTGATCGAAGCTGCCGCGCGCGCTGTCGACTGACGTTGCCAGGCAGTCGTCTGTGAACCGCCCCGGCTTCATTAGACGCCTAGCAGCCTCGCCGTGAAAACTGCTTTTCAAACTCTACCGGAGAAAGGTCGTTGTTGTGTCCATGTTGTCGTCGGGTGTTATAGAACATCTCGATATAGTTGAACACGTCCGGTCAGTTCGCTGGCGAACGTGCGCGCCGAGACGGATGCGGGAATCGACTGCGCCGGGGTGACCAAGCGAATTACGCAACGGGTGCATTCAAGTCCAGCGAATGAATCACCTGCGTCGCATCGTTGGGATCGGACGAGCGTTGAAAACCGAGATGTTCGGCGAGATCGCGCATCGCGACATTGTCGGCGGCATCCATCGAATACATCGTGGCGATTCCGCGTTGACGCGCGACGTCGATCAGATGCTGCATCAAGATCGTGCCCAGCCCACGATGTTGCCATTCGTCGCTGACCGCGACGGCGCACTCGCAACCGAGTCCGTCGGTACGTGCGCTGTAACGGCTGACGCCGATTTCCTCGTTGTTCGAACCATCGCCGAGCAGGGCGACGAACGCCGCTTCGGTTGCGTGATCCAGATGCGTGAACTGGCGCAATAATTGTTCGCTCGGCGTTTTCATCTCGCCCAAGAACCGGAATCGTCGCGAAGAAGGCGACAAGCGCTCGATGAATCGCCGTTCGATCTCGATGTCGGTGTCGGCGATCGGACGGATCATGACGGGCGTTCCGTCGCGCAACGTGTCTGTCCAATGCGTCTGGATCGGTTGGATGCCGTCCGAAGGCAGGCCGCGATGTTCAATACTCGCGCCGCTGTGCGGCCAAACGTTGCTGTTGCTCATAGGTTTTCTCATTCGGTGGACGTGAAAAAAATTTGGCGGGACGTGAAGTTGAGTGACGTCGTTGCCAGCTACTGACTTGTCACGATTTTCAAGCTAGGAAATCGCGCTGATGCGAGCGCATCCGTTTTAAGGAGTTCGTGTGAGGGTGATACCAGCGCATGCATATCATCGTTTGAATAATCAGTCGGTGCGTTATCGAACACACCTGCAATTGTGCAATTGGTCAATCAAATTGATCTACGGTGTCGTGCCTTTGAGGTCGCCGGCGGTTTCATGCGAGGTGGCTTGCCCACTGTGCGAAACGATCCGAAAAGTAATCATCTGCTCTCGGCGATACCGGACATCGAATGGGAACGCTTTTGCACCGCATTTGCGCCCCGTTGAAAGAAAACTCGCCGATGTTGTTTACGAATCGGGCACCGACGCCATCACACCGTCAATCAACAGTTGTGCCGATAGTTGTTGAGTCGAAGCGGGCCTACGCGTTTACTGCGTGCGCAGACGCAACGCGTTCACGATCACGGAGACCGAACTGAAGCTCATCGCCAACGCCGCGATCATCGGCGACAACAGAATACCGGTGAAGGGGTACAAAACGCCCGCGGCAATCAGAATTCCTATCATGTTGTAGACCAAGGCAAACCCGAGATTCTGTCGCATGTTGCGCACGGTCTGCTGCGATAGAACACGCGCTCGAAGGATACCGAGCAAGTCACCCTTGACCAAGGTGACGTGACCGCTGTTCATCGCAACATCGGTACCCGTGCCCATCGCAATACCGACATCGGCGCGTGCCAGTGCGGGAGCGTCATTGATGCCGTCGCCCGCCATCGCAACTTTGTGTCCCTGCATTTGCAGCTTGGACACGATGGCAACTTTGTCGGCTGGTTTGACTTCGCCGATCACGTCGTCGATACCTAAACGTTTGCCGACCGATCGTGCTGTCGTCCAACCGTCGCCGGTTGCCATAACGATGTGGACGCCCGCCGCGAGTAATGCCTGCACCGCGCTCGGCGTAGTTGCCTTGATCGGATCCGATACCGCCAACAGGCCCGCCAATCGGCCGTCGATCGCCAGATGCATCACGCTCGCGCCTTCACTGCGCAACGCCTCTGCCGCATCTTGCATCGACGCCATGTCGATATGCTCTTGCTGCATCAGCGCCGTGTTGCCGAGCACGACGCGATTGCTGCCGACATTTCCTGTGACTCCCACGCCGCTCGCGCTGTCGAAGCTGGACGGCTTTTCGAGCACAAGACCTTGCCGTTTTGCTTCGGCTACGATCGCCCGTGCGAGTGGATGTTCGGAGGCCTGATCGAGACTGGCAGCGATTCGAAGCACCTCGTTCGCATCGAATCCTTCAGCGGCGACAACGCGATCGAATCTTGGCTTGCCTTCCGTCAACGTGCCGGTCTTGTCGACTACCAACGTATCGATGGTGCGCATTGCTTCAATTGCAGATGCATCACGAAACAGAATGCCCGACGTTGCGCCCTTGCCGGTCGCCACCATGATCGACATGGGCGTCGCCAGACCTAGTGCGCAAGGACACGCGATGATCAATACCGACAGCGCATTGATCAATGCATACACCCAGCTCGGCTCGGGACCGACCACGCCCCACACGAAGAACGTCACGACAGCCGCCGTTATGACCGCGATCACGAACCAGCGCGCGACGGCATCGGCCATGCGTTGCATCGGCGCGCGCGAACGCTGTGCCTGGGCGACCATCTGCACGATCTGCGCGAGCATAGTTTCAGTTCCGACATGCTCGGCACGGATGATGAGACTTCCCGTGGTGTTGAGGGTGGCGCCGACGACCTTGTCATCCGCACGTTTTGTAACCGGCATCGGTTCGCCGGTGAGCATGGATTCGTCGACCGCGCTGGTTCCGTCGACAACCACGCCATCCACCGGCACTTTCTCGCCGGGGCGAACGCGCAATTGATCGCCGACCTTCACATCGCTTAGCGCAATGTCTTCTTCTGTGCCGTCTCTACCGATGCGGCGTGCGGTTTTCGGCGCGAGCCGCAACAATGCCCTGATCGCGCTCGATGTTTGCGAACGGGCATGCAATTCGAGCATCTGGCCGAGCAGCGTGAGCGATGTGATGACGGCCGCGGCTTCGAAATAGACGTCTACATGTCCGTGTTTGGCGAAGGAGGCAGGAAACAGATGCGGTGCGAGGGTCGCGACGATGCTGTAGGTGAAAGCGACCGTCACACCGAGGCCGATTAGCGTCCACATATTCGGACTGCGATGAATGATCGATTGCACGGCGCGGACGAAGAAAGGGTAGGCACCCCACAACACGACGGGTGTAGCGAGCAGCAATTCGATCCACGATTGCGTCTGCGGCTCGAGCCAATGGATTTGATGTCCCGCCATAGCCAGTACGAACACGACGATGGTGAGAGGAAGCGTCCACCAGAATCGCCGCGTGAAGTCGTCCAGCTCGCTCGTGTCGTCTTCGTCGAGTACTGGCATGACGGGTTCGAGCGTCATACCGCAAATCGGACAATTGCCGGGTTTTGGCTGACGGATTTGCGGATGCATCGGGCACGTATAAATCGTCGCGCTAGCTGGCGGATGTTGCGACTGTTCGGCCATGTCCATTGGACTATTTCCCTTCACGTCGTATCGTATTTCTGGTGGTTTCTCAGGTAGGCGCAAATAAAAAAAAGCGCCGAGTCGGGGAGGGACCCGGCGCCGATCTCTTCTGCCCTTGACCATCCATAGTCCGGTTTGATCCCTGAATGGAGCGGCGCTCACGCGCGGCTTCTTGGCGAAGTTAATCGCCAAGCACATTGGATCACTTGACGTCGTGCGCGTCGGTGCGGTGGCGAACAGTAGCGCGCGACGTTCACAGCGCGCTGCCGCACAGACCCGCGCGCGGCAAACCGTCACAGTAAAGTTTCTCCTCCTACACATGGCACTAACGACTTTCGGTCGAGGCGCGCGGCGACGAAGTGACATTGATCGGAAATGTGCACAGCTGGTCCGAGCGCGACGCGGCGATGCATTCCGCGTGGAGCGCGCCCGGTGTGCGCGACGCGATCGACAAGATTACGGTGACGTATTGATCATCGAGCGTTTGAAATCTGTCTGCCTAATTTTTGCACGAAAGGAGTACGTCCGATGTTGCGCAATTTGAATGACCTGGAAGGCTACGCCATTTTGGCGGTAGACGGCGCCATCGGCGACGTGAAAGATTTTTATATCGACGATGAGTCGTGGGCGGTGCGTTATCTCGTCGTCGAGACAGGAAACTGGTTCGCCAGCCGAAAGGTCCTGATCTCGCCAATTTCATTGGGTCAAGCCGACGCATCAGAGAGAAAACTTTCGTCGTCGATCACGCGGGACCAAGTGAGAAACAGTCCGGGCATCGATACCGAAAAACCAGTGTCGCGACAGCATGAAATCGACTACCTCGGCTATTACGCTTACCCTCTCTATTGGGGTGGTTCGGGTCTTTGGGGAAATAGTACGCACCCCAATATGATGATGCCGGATTTTGTATCGACCCCGTCCGTGGTTACTCCGCAAATGGATGACATTCTTGGCGCCGGCGCGCCGGCCATTCGACATCACGCCGACGATTCGCATTTGCGCAGTTGCAATACGATGTCGAGCTATCACGTGCACGCGACGGATGGCGAAATCGGCCACGTGCAAGGGCTGCTCGTCGATGATGCGACGTGGGCCATTCGGTACATCGTCGTCAACACGAGCAATTGGTGGCTTGGACATCAGGTAATAATTGCTCCCGAGTGGATTGACGACGTGAGCTGGTCCGATGGATTGGTGTCGCTTAACCTCACGCAGCAGAAAGTCAAAGATGCCCCGCCGTTCGATTCAGCGTTTCGAGTGGACCGTATGCACGAAGTCAGCGTCTATAAACATTACGGGACGATGGCTTATTGGGAAAAAGAGCAGTTACCTGATTGGCTACGCGCAATAGCGCCGCAGTAGTGTTCGTATCGGCATGATGGTCGACGACGCTGGGTCTAGTGGTGCCTCTACCGAATGCGAGGCGCCACTAGTGCGACTGCTTGCGACCAAACCTCTACCACGAACGTGAGCCGAATATCTCGCTTACTTTTCCAGTAATTTGCGAATCGATTTGAGCTCGCGTTTCCTGTTCGCGGTTACCTTTGGATAGGCCATCTGAAGTTCTTCGAAGGCGTCCAGCACGATCCGGGAAACGATCAGCCGCGCATCCTCTTTGTCGTCGGCCGGGACGACATACCAAGGCGCATCGTGTGTACTCGTGGCGGTTAGACAGGATTCGTAGGCCTTCATGTAGTCGTTCCAAAATCCTCGTTCCTTGACATCGGACAAGCTGAATTTCCAGTTTTTGTCCGGCACGTCGATGCGATCGACGAACCGTTTGCGTTGCTCGTCTTTTGACAGATGAAGAAAGATTTTGACGATCCGCGTTCCATTTCTGTGCAAGTGCGCTTCCATTTCGACAATCGAGCGATGCCGTTCGTCCCAAATTGTTTTTTCATCCACAAGACCGTCCGGAATGTTCTGAGCTTGCAGCATCCGCGGATGCACGCGAACGACCAACACCTCTTCGTAATACGAACGATTGAAGATGCCGATGCGCCCACGCTCGGGAAGGCGGCATGTCGTGCGCCAGAGAAAGTCGTGCTTGAGTTCCTCGGCGCTGGGCTGTTTGAAACTGAATACTTCACAGCCCTCTGGATTGACGCCCGACATGACATGTCGAATCGCGCCGTCTTTGCCAGCGCCGTCCATTCCCTGAAAAATTAACAGCACGGCATATTTTGCCGACGCGTAGTGCAGGCGTTGCAGATCAGTCAGCGATTCGACGTGTTGCTTCAGGACTTTTTTATAGTCCTTTTTTTTCTTGCAGATTTGTTTTACTCGCGTCGGCCACTTGCTTAGCTTAACGGCCGTTTCCGGAGATACACGGAAATCTCCAGCGTTGATTTCAATGCTCATGATTGGACTCCAGCGGCATTTTTTTCGGCCGACGCACCTTTCTTTTTTTCCATGGCTTCGTAGCCCGCGATCACATCGAACAATTCCTCATCGATCGATTCCTGACGAACGCGGTGATACCTGCGATTCAAGTCGTCGAGGATGCCTTCGATATTCTTTTCCGCGCGCTGCATCGCCGCCAGGCGGCTGGCGTTTTCACTGGCCAATGATTCAGCGCACGCTTGGAATAGCACGACGAAAAGATATTCGCGGATCAACGCTTGCAGCGTCACGGCGGCATCGTCGATGATCTGCGGCAAGTGTTTCGTCGGCCACGCCAGGGCGGCGGCGGCACTTCGCCAACCATGATCCAGCGGTAGCAATTGTGTGCCTGCAGGTTCGTAAACCGCGCCTGTTTTCGGACGATTGTGGAATACATAAACCCGTCCCACACCGCCTTGTTCGCGCTCGGCTTGGATAGCAACCAGAATCTCTCCGACCACACGCGTGATCGCATGGACCGACGTCGGCACGGACAGCACGATAATTTTTTGCGCGTCATTTTCGTCGACTAGCGCACGAAGCCGTTCGCCGATCACCCAGATCCTCGTGGTCTTACCCGGCAACGTCGCGAGGATGCTTTTCGCATGCGCCAGCAACGTCTCGTTGAATCGACCGACGAGTCCCTGATCTGAACCGAAGATCACGGCGTCGTTCGTTTCGAGATTATGCGAATCCTGCTTCGCAGCGAGCGCTGCGACTTCCGGTTGTCTGAGGCACGCGGCGAGCCCGAGTTGGACCGTACGATAATAGTCGTGCAGCGAGTCGACCGCTTTTTCGTATTGGCCGACGCTCGATGCGGCCAACGCTTTCATCGAGCGCACGACGGATTCTAGATCACCTGCGCTGGCAATTTTTCGGCCGAGGCTTTCCATGGTCCCACTCATGACGCGGGACTCGTACCGGTCTTCTTGGGCACCGGTTGGAACGGGATGAGCGCGTTCGTGGCGATGTCGAGAATCACTTTACGATCCGCATCGCTCAATTTTTCGACGGACGCGAGGCGTCCGGTAACGTCGGCCGGAATATTTGTTGTCGTTTTGCACAGCGCCTGTTCGGCGATAGGCATTTTGTCGAGCGGCACCGAATCCAACAGCCCTGCCGTCAGTGCCAGCAATACGACGATCTGTTCGAGCATCGGCATCGGTTGGGATTCCGCTTGCTTGAGGCACGCGCGAATGCGTTTGCCATGATCGATCGTTTTCTGCGTCGCTGCATCCAGACGCGTCCCGAACCGCGCAAAGGTTTCGAGTTCTTCGAACTGCGAGTAGGCCAGTTTGAGACTTCCCGCCACCGCCCGATAAGCGGCTCGTTGCGCCGCACCGCCAACGCGCGACACCGACTTGCCGACATCGACTGCCGGCAGGATGCCGAGTTCGAACAGACCGGGCGAAAGATAAATCTGACCATCGGTGATGGAGATCAGATTGGTCGGGATGTAAGCCGAGATGTCTTGCGCCGTCGTCTCGATGATCGGCAGCGCAGTCAGCGAACCGCCGCCACGTTCCTTGGTGAAGCGCGTTGCGCGTTCCAGCATCCGCGAATGGATATAGAAGATATCGCCCGGAAACGCTTCGCGACCGGGCGGCCGGCGCAACAATAAAGATAGCTCGCGATAGGAACGCGCATGATGCGTCAGGTCGTCATACACGATCAGGACATCGCGACCCTTCTCCATGAAAAATTCTGCGATGCTCGTCGCAGCGTAGGGTGTGATGTAAGCGAGACCCGGTGCCTGGTCGCCTTCGGCGACGACGACCACGGTGTACTCGATCGCTCCGGTCTCGCGCAGTTTTGCTACTGCCTTGGCGACGGCCGATGCACGCTGACCGATGGCGCAATAAACGCACAGCACATTTTTGCCGCGCTGATTCAAAATCGTATCGATAGCGATGGCAGTCTTGCCGGTTTGCCGATCGCCGAGAATCAACTCGCGCTGGCCGCGTCCGATAGGAATAAGTGCGTCGATCACTTTCAGACCGGTCTGCAACGGTTCGGTCACCGGCGCGCGATCCATGATCGCCGGTGCGGGACGTTCGATCGGCATGCGTTCGTCGGCAGCAATGGGCGCTTTATCGTCGAGCGGATTGCCCAACGGATCGATCACGCGCCCGAGCAATGCGTCGCCGACCGGTACATCCATGACGCGTCCAGTGCGTTCGACTTCGTCGCCGGCGTGCAGATGCTGATAGTCGCCAAGCAGGATGACGCCAATCTCGTCTTCGTCGACGTTGAATGCGATGCCGAGCAGGCCGCCGGGAAAGAGAATCAATTCTTCGAAGCCCACGCCGGGTAATCCCGAAACCTGAGCGATGCCGGTCGATACGTTCACAATCCGGCCGACTTCCTGCGATCGCAATTGCGTCGCGAAGCTCTCCCGAACTTGCTTGATGCCGATGAAAGCGCGATCGAGCGCGCCGTGTACGAATTCGGCCGCGGCGTTCATGCGGCAGCGACGATTGCGAGCGGCGCCTTCGGCGGTCGGTCTGCTGTATCTGCTTTGGGCTCGACTGTCGGCGCCGCGTGTTTTGAATCCAGCAACAGATCCACCTTGTGTTGCATCGACGTGAGGTAGCCCGCGATGCTCCACGTCAACTTGCGACCGCCGACCGTCAACTCGATGCCGCCGATTCTATTTGCTGCAGTTTCGAATGTGACCTGAATTGGTTTGGCGAATGTGTCGGCAAGCGACTTCTGGATGGCGTCTCGTTGTTCGATCGGTAAACCGAACGTGCTTCGCACGATGGCGGGTTCGGATGACGAAGCGAACGCTGCTGCCAATGCCGTCTTTGCCTGCGCATCGATTTCGCGAATGCGACGAATGAATACATCGGTCATCTGTGCTTCAAGGCTGGCCGACGCCAAGTCACTGAGCGCTTTTCTGGCGATGGCAAAAACCTCATCGCTGGCTACCTCCGTGATTTCATCGCCGAGCCGCGCCTGATCGTTTTTCAACACGTCCGCTTGCTTCGTGCGCAAAGCATCTGCATCGGTGCGCGCTAGTGCGATAAGCCGATCGTGCTCGACCTTGGCATCGGCAGTCGCCTTGGCGAGCAACGCAGTCCGCTGTTCGTCGAATGCTTTGTTCTTGGCATCGAAGTCGTCGTGTTCTTTTTGCGCTGCCGATTGTTTATCGGCGGCGTCGGCAAGTTCGTCGGCGATGCGTTTCTCGCGTGCGTCGATCGCCGTGAGGATGGGTTTATACAAATAACGCTTCAACAGCCATACGAGAACTAGGAAGTTGAGAGCCTGCGCGCCAACGGTGAACCAGTCGATCAACATGACTTATTTTCCGCCGGCTTGCGCAATGAAGTGAGACCAGAACGGGTTGGCGAAAATAAGAATCATCGAGACGACGAAACAATAAATCGCCAGTGACTCGATCATCGCCAGACCTACGAAGAGCGTGCGCGTGATGGTCGCGGACGCATCCGGTTGCTGCGCGAGCGATGTGAGTGCGGTCGCGACGGCGCGTCCCTCGCCCAGCGCAGGACACATGCAGCCGATACCGATCGTGAGACCGCTAGTGAGGATCGAGGCGAGGGCGATGAGAGTGCTGCTGTCCATGAGAAATCCTTTTTTTCGTGCGAAATAGCGACGTCAATGTCCCGGCGCGGCCGCCGGGTCGAGCTTCGGTTTGCGGACGACGGTAGCGGCGGCAATGTAAACCGCCGCGAGAATGCTGAAGATGTAGGCTTGAACCATTCCGGTCAGTAATCCGAGCGCGGTCATCACGATCGGAAACAAGAATGGCGTGATCGTGATCAAAATGCCGATGATCATCGCTCCGCTCATCATGTTGCCGAACAGGCGTACGGCCAGAGCCAGGGTTCGCGAGAGTTCGCTGATGATGTTGAACGGAAGCATGATCGGTGTCGGCTTCACGTACGTTTTCAAATAGGCTGCGAGTCCTTGTTTGCGAATGCCGAACGTTGGCACCGCAATGAACACGCACAGCGCGAGTGCGGCCGTGGTCGACAGCGAACCGGTTGGGGGCTGAAAGCCAGGAATGATCGTGCACAAACTCGACGTCGCCACGAAAAGAAACAGCGTGCCGAGAAACGCGAGATACGCCGTCGGCTGCTTCAGACCCACGGCTTGAATCTGTCCCTCGATGGTGGTCACGATGATTTCGAGCGCCGCCTGCCACCGTGACACGGGACCATTGATCGCAAGTCGTCGCGTCATCAATTTGGCGCCGACGCTCATCACAAGCATCAGGCCCCACGTCGTCACGATCGTTCCGTTGAGCTTGACGAAGCCGTGCTGCCACAAAATCTGTTGGTCTGCACTGAGGTTCACGGCGCGGCACCGCGAGTAGACCGAATCACCATCACTCGCGCTATGAAGAAACCGAGAACGCAAATCAGCAGACGTTGCCAGACGCCTTGTGCGATCAAATAGAAACCGGCGAGCGCAATGCTCATACGCACCAAGAAGCTGCCGATGAACCACAGGGCAGGCTGCCCCGGCGCGAGTATTTTTTTGGTGGTCCACCAGAGACCGCCAAAGAACACCATTCCGATAACGATGCCCGCGAGCAACGACAAAGCCAGAGTCAACGATTCACTCATCAATGTTCCCCGCGTCGTCGCTCATCGTCTGATCCTGCTGGGACACCCAGTGCCACGCATTGGCGCAACCGATGACGACTCCGGCGACGAGCAATGCAAGCGTCCACGAATGTGCACCGGGATGTGTCCGATCGATCCACACGCCGAGCAGTGCGCCGACAACCGTCGGCACGGTCACGGACCAGCCGATCAGTCCCGACATGCCCAAACCAAACCAGACGCCAGAATTCCCCGCGCGTTGTGCTTTGAGTTTTCGCGTCGCCTTCGCGTTCACCTGACGACTGAAATCGGACTCTGCTGCAGAGTCGCGTTGCGGCTGATCGTCATGCATGTTCGAACTCCGCGAGTCGCTGCAAGAAACCGCCTTCGATTCTTGCGACCGCCGTACGCACGCTTCGCTGTTGTTCGTCGAGCGCAAGGAAATCACGCTTGACCGCTTCGTGCAGTTGGCCGAGATCCGTTCCGCCGATGGCTTGTCGTACCGAGACAAGTACTTGTGCGTCGGTCTTTACCAGTATGCCTTCGTCGACCGCCACGTAGACGGTCCCTTCCTCAGCGGTCTCATAGATTAGAATTCCGGGCACCAGCGCGGCAACGCAATCGAGTCGATGTGGCAGAAGCCCGAACGATCCATCGGTAGTTTCGGCGACGATGCGCTTTACGTCGGACTTGTCCGCGAAGATTTGAAACGGCAGCAGAATTTTAAGATTCATGCGCGACGGCCGGAATTGCTTGCGCTTGCGTATCTGGTTTTGCTGACGGCTTCTTCGCTTCACTGATGGCGCCGATCATGTAGAGCGCGCTTTCCGGATAGTCCTTGAATTCGTCGCGGAGAATGCGTTCGCAGCCATCGAGCGAATCTTTCAGGCTGACCAGCTTTCCCTTGATGCCACTGAACTGTTCCGTCGCGAAAAAGGGTTGCGTCAGAAAGCGTTCCAGCCGACGCGCGCGCGCCACCGCGTTGCGATCTTCCGGCGACAGTTGTTCCAGTCCGAGCATCGCGATGATGTCTTTGAGATCTTCGTACTGCGCGAACGTGCGTCGAATCTCCTGCGCCAGTTGGTAATGCCGCTCGCCGACGATGCCGGGTGTGGCCATCTTCGAACTGGATTGCAGAAGATCGATCGCCGGATACAGACCTTCGCTCGCGCGCTGGCGCGACAGCACGATCGACGCAGACAGGTGCGAAAACACATGCACGGCCGCGGGATCGGTCAAGTCGTCCGCCGGCACGTACACCGCTTGGATGGATGTGATTGCACCCGCTTTGGTGTTGGCGATGCGCTCTTCGAGTCCCGACAATTCGGTACTCATGGTTGGCTGATAACCCAAGCGCGATGGCATCTGTCCCATCAAACCGGAGACTTCCATGCCGGCCTGGATGAAACGGAAAATGTTGTCGATCAACAATAGAACGTCACGATGTTCGTCGTCGCGGAAATATTCCGCCATCGTCAGCGCGACATGTCCGACGCGAAAGCGGCTTCCCGGCGGTTCGTTCATCTGGCCGTAAACCATCACCATATGCGGCAGCACACCAGCGGCTTTCATGTCGCGATAAAGTTCTTCGCCTTCACGGCAACGTTCGCCGATACCGCAGAAGATACTTACGCCATCCTGATGGCCAACCATGTTGTGGATGATCTCGGTGAGCAGAACGGTTTTACCCACGCCCGCGCCGCCGAACAGGCCTGCTTTGCCGCCGCGCTCCAGAGGCACTAAGACATCGATCGCTTTGATGCCGGTCTCGAAAATCTCGGATTTCGTCGAGCGTTCAGACAGCGATGGCGGAACACGATGCACCGTTCGCCACTGCAGATCAGAAGGTTCGGGCAGGCGATCGATTGCGTGACCGAATACATCGAACATGCGCGAAACGATATTTTTCCCAACAGGGGCCTGCAGTGGCGCGCCGGTGTCTTCAACCGTCATGCCGCGTGCGAGTCCTTGCGTCGGTGTCAGCGCAATTCCGCGCACGCGACGCTCGTCGAGCTGGGACAACACTTCGATGACGATCTTGTTGTCGTGCCCGGTTTTCAGCACCGAATAGACGGCCGGCAAATGCTCATCGAAACGAACATCGACGACGCTGCCGCGCACTGAAACAACGGTGCCTTGATTCAAAGTGATGGTTTTGGCGTTCATTATTTTTTCTGACGACACTCGGTCGGATCAGGCAACGACGCTTTCCGTCAACTGATCGCGGGTTCTCGCAATTCCCGGCCACTTCCAATTTCGGATTTCCGGCAAGTCCTGACCGTGCTTATCGATGAAATGCTTGTGCTCGATCAGTTTGTCCTGCATTTGCTGCTTCAGGTAAGCGCCTTTTGCGCCCAAACCCGGAACGCGATCCAAGACATCCTGCACGAGATGGAAACGGTCGAGATCGTTTTGCACACGCATGTCGAACGCGGTCGTGATCGTGCCTTCTTCCTTGTAGCCGCGGACATGGAGATTTCGATTCGCGCGACGATAAGTCAGCCGATGAATAAGCCACGGATAACCATGGAATCCAAAGATGATGTGCTTGTTTTTGGTGAACAACGAGTTGTAATCGACGTCACTGAGTCCGTGCGGATGCTCGCTCTCGGATTGCAATTTCATCAGATCGACGACGTTGACGACGCGAATCTTCAAGTCAGGAAGATGCTGATGGAGAATCGAAACCGCCGCCAGCACTTCGAGCGTCGGTGTGTCGCCACAACACGCCATCACGACGTCGGGCTCGGACTCTTGATCGTTGCTGGCCCATTGCCAGATGCCGATACCTTCGGTGCAGTGCGTGACCGCCGCATCGATCGTCAACCATTGCGGCAGCGCGTGTTTACCGGCCACCACGACGTTGACGTAGTTTCGGCTGCGCAGGCAATGATCGAACACCGACAGCAAACAATTGGCATCGGGCGGCAAATACACGCGCACGATGTCGGCTTTCTTGTTGATAACGTGATCGAGAAAGCCGGGATCCTGATGCGTGAATCCGTTGTGATCCTGCTGCCACACGTGCGAGGCGAGCAAATAATTCAGCGACGCGATCGGACGACGCCAGGGCAGTTCTTTGGTCACCTTCAACCATTTGGCGTGCTGGCTGAACATCGAATCGACGATGCGGATGAACGCTTCATAGCTGTTGAAAAGGCCATGCCTTCCGGTGAGCAGATAACCTTCCAGCCAGCCTTCGCATTGGTGCTCGCTCAACATCGAATCCAGCACACGACCGGATGGCGCGAGAAATTCGTCGTTGCCTTGTTCACGTGCGTCCCATTGGCGACTGGTCACTTCGAAAACCGCACCCAACAAATTCGAGAGCGTCTCGTCCGGACCGAAAACGCGGAAATTTCGTTTGTCCTGATTTAGCTTTGCCACGTCGCGCAGAAACGTGCCGAGTACGAGTGTGTCCTGACCATCGACGGCGCCGGGAGACGGAATGGATAGCGCATGTTCGTGAAAATCCGGCATGCGCAGATCGCGCAGCAAAGCGCCGCCGTTTGCGTGGGGATTGGATCCCATGCGTCGGTCACCTTCAGGCGCCAGCTCTGCCAATTCCCGTATCAACCGACCCTGCTCATCGAACAGTTCTTCGGCCTTGTAACTTTTCATCCATTGTTCAAGTTGCTCGACATGTTGTGGATGCTCAGCGTCCACCAGCAACGGCACTTGGTGCGCGCGAAATGTACCTTCGATCTGCAAGCCATCGACGACTTTCGGTCCCGTCCAACCCTTCGGCGATTTGAGGACGATCATTGGCCAACGTGGACGAGTCGCATCTTTCTTGTTTCGCGCATCGGATTGAATTTTTTTTATGTCCTCGATGACGCGGTCCAACGTCGTCGCCATCAGTTCGTGCATCGCCTCGGGCTCATCGCCTTCGACGAAGTAGGGCGTCCAGCCGCAACCTTGAAAAAACTTTTCGAGTTCGTCGTGTTCGATTCGAGCCAGCACCGTCGGGTTGCTGATCTTGTAACCGTTGAGATGCAAGATCGGCAGAACCGCGCCGTCGGTAATCGGACTGAGTAATTTGTTGGACTGCCAAGAGGTCGCCAACGGCCCAGTTTCTGCTTCACCATCACCGACGACGCATGCGACGATCAAGTCTGGATTATCAAACGCAGCGCCGAACGCGTGGCTAAGCGAATAACCCAATTCACCGCCTTCGTGGATCGAGCCCGGCGTCGTCGGTGCAACATGGCTGGAAATTCCGCCGGGAAAAGAGAACTGCTTGAACAGCTTTTTCAGCCCGGCTTCGTCTTGCGTGACGTTTGGATAGACTTCGCTCCACGTGCCTTCAAGGTATACATTTCCCACAATCGCCGGACCGCCGTGCCCGGGACCGGCCACATAGAACATGTCGAGGTCATATTTCTTGATCGCGCGATTCAGATGTACGTAGATGAAGTTCTGGCCCGGTGTCGTGCCCCAATGTCCAACCACCAACGGTTTGACATGCGACAGTCGCAGCGGTTCTTTGAGCAACGGATTGTCGTAAAGATAAATCTGGCCGACAGACAGATAATTTGCAGCGCGCCAATAGGCGTTGATTTTGTGGAGTTGTTCCGGCGCGAGTGTCTGAGTTTTCATGATGCAAGTTTTCCGTGTTCGAGATTGAGGACGCGAATGACGGACTTCGCGATCATGAGTTCTTCGTCGGTGCGAAGGACGCGCACCGTGACGTTTCCGGCGTCGGATGAAATGACTGACGCATCGTCTGCGTTTTCGCCTGTTCGCACGTCATGCGCTTCGTGTGCGACCAGCGCGTCGTTCGGATTTCTTGCGTCGGAATGTCGGTGGATAATCGCGACGATGCTGCGCGCGAAAAATGAATTACGTTGAAGCGATTCCATTTCCTGCTGACACTTGCAAAGCGACATCTTTATTCGAAGACAAAGCGCGAGCGCCGTTCGCGTCCGCCGGCGCACTGGCTTTCTCCATGATTTCGAGAAACGGTCTAATGATGTCGATCGGCATCGGAAACACGACCGTGGAGTTCTGCTCCGCGCCGATCTCCGTGAGCGTTTGCAAGTAGCGCAGCTGCATGGCGGCTGGCGTACTGCCGAGAATCTTGGCTGCATTGACCAACGTTTGCGAGGCCTGAAACTCCGCCTCCGCGTGAATGATCTTGGCGCGCCGATCGCGTTCGGCTTCCGCTTGCTTGGCAATCGCACGCACCATGTTTTCCGTGAGTTCGACGGTTCTGATCTCGACATTCGATACTTTGATGCCCCACGTTTCCGTTTGAGCATCGAGAATGCTTTGAACATCGGCGCTGAGTTTCTTACGCTCCGACAACATCTCGTCGAGTTCATGCTGACCTAATACGGCGCGTAGCGTCGTCTGCGCCAACATGTTGGTAGCGGGGAGATAATCCTGAACTTGGATGATCGCGCGTTCCGGATTGACGACATTGAAATACAACACCGCGTCGACCTTCATTGAAACGTTGTCGCGAGAAATGACGTCCTGCGTCGGTATCTCGATGACCTGGATACGCAGATCGACTCTTACCATTTCTTGCATAAAGGGAATCAGCAATACGAGTCCGGGCCCTTTGACCGCCTGAAATTTTCCCAGCGTGAAAACGACCGCGCGCTCGTATTGGCGAAGGATTTTGAACGTCGCCGACGAAAGAGCTAGCGCCGCCAGAACGACGATGGGAATAAAATACAACGTGGGCACGGCACTGCTCCTTGCGAGACCATTCTTCCAAGTGCCGTGTAACTGGCGACGAGAATAGACGGCATCCTATCGAGAAAGACTCTTCGGGCTCTGTTCGTTGGCGTACATTGGCGGCATGCCGCTTGAGCCCAAAGCTCTCCGTCGCCTAGCAATTAGATATCGGACAGGGTGAATTTTAAGATTGGATTTTGAGCTGCGACGCTGATGAGAGGGACTCGAATCGCGGCCGATTGAAGTACTTCTGGTAAGGGGTACTTGCAAAAAAATCCGTAATGATTTTCTAATTCATATAGTTAAAGGCGGAATTCGATTCCGTCTCTGAAAACCAGCAAAATCAAATTCTTGCGGCAATACGAGAGTTTTTTGTCTGGGCTAAGCGTCGCGATAGCGATACTTGGCAAGGGGCCTGCTTTTGCGTTAAATCCTGGTTTCTTTACGAGGGCACAAGCTATGTCGCTCCGCGGATGATTTTCAACAGTTTTCCGCGAACGAATCAATGTCGAATAGCCACTTTGTCCGTTTTGTCCCTCTTTTACGTTTATTGAAATTGGACGAGGCTGATCTTTGCCAGTGGCCTTGTAGTACTGCATAGTATTGTTTCGCCGTCACGCTGGGGAGCAGGCGACCAGCCAACGAATATCGGAGACGTTAATGGGCCTTGTTCAAGCAGCGATCGGTGCGATGAGCGGCACGCTCGCCGATCAGTGGAAAGACTTTTACACAGTCCCGGATGTCTTACCTCGGACGGCCGCGCTTTTCGCAGCGGTGCCGCACGGTATGAATGCCGGCCGCGGCGCCAATACCCACGGTTCTTCGAACATCATCACCAACGGTTCGAAGATCGTTGTGCCGGAAGGCTACGGCCTGCTGCTGTTCCAGGACGGCGCGATCACCGCCTTTGCAGCTCAAGCTGGCGGATATGAATGGAGGTCGGACGACATCAACTCGAAGTCGATCTTTTCCGGCGATGGAATGGTCGATTCGCTGATAAAGCAGTCGTGGGAACGGTTCAAATTCGGCGGTCAGCCGGGTTCGCAGCAAGGCGCCTTCTTCGTCTCGCTCAAGGAACTGCCGGACAATCGCTTCGGCACGCAGTCGGAAATCTACTGGGACGACCGATTCCTGAACACGCAGGTTGGTGCGCTAACACGCGGCACGTATACGATGAAAATCGTCGATCCGATCCTGTTCGTGAAGAACTTCGTCCCGGCTGCTTATTTGCAATCGGGCAAGGTTTTCGATTTCAGTGACAGGAACAACCCCGCCGCAGACCAGCTTTTTAACGAGGTTGTCAGCTCGCTTGCACCCGCGTTCAGTCTGTACACGAATGATCCTGCCAAGGGCAATCGCATTGCGAAGATCCAGCAGGATTCGCTCGGCTTCGCACAAAGCCTGTCGGACGCGGTCGAGAAAGGTTACCAGTGGAAAACCGATCGCGGCCTAGCCATCGTCAAGACCGCGATCATTTCGATCGAGTACGACGCGAACACGAAGGAACTGCTCAAGACCGTGCAGCGCGCCGACGCGCTGATGGGTGCGCGCGGCAACTCTAACTTACAATCCTCTGTCGCCGCAGGCATGCAATCCGCAGGCGAGCACGGAGGAGCCGCCGGTATTTTCGGCATGGGCATGGCGTCCAACGCCGCCGGCATCGGCGTGCTGCAGCAGCCGGTTGCCCCGGCGCCAAGTGCGGCGCCGGCTGCCGACGATCCGATTGCCAAGCTGACCAAGGCCAAGCAGATGCTGGAAGCGGGTCTCATTACGCAGGCGGATTATGACGCGCTGAAGGCCAAAGCGCTCGGCCTTTGAGCACATGCTATCGCAAGACGCCGAGGTGAATTTTCGACGATTGCTGCAAAGTATATTTTGGGAACTTGTGGAAACGGCTTTTGTTCTTCCTGTTCGCTAAGTAAGTTTTGAACGCGCCCCTGGCGAGGGCGACCAACCGGAGGAAACGCAGTGGAAATGATCGTCTGCTCATGGTGTCGCATGAACAACGCGGCCGACGCAGTGCAGTGCGCCTCCTGCGCCGCACCGCTTGATGCGAAAGACAAAGTCTCCGACTCGGGTTGGCGCGAGGCTCCCCGACTGAAGGACATGGAGGAATTCAAGTTCAGCAATTCGACGTTGCAGGTCGAAGGCAAGTACGTTCCGGTGGCGGAAATCGCGCTGCAACAGGGCGACTCCGTCTACTACGAGCAGCACACTATGCTCTGGAAGGAGCCGGGCGTTCCGCTGAAACAGTACAACTTGCCCGGCAATCGGCGTGCGCATGGCATGCCGTACTCAGTGCTCTACGCGAGCGGGCCGGGGCGGATCGCCTTCTCCCGCGACGCGCCTGGCGAGCTAGTGGTGATGCCGATCCATCCGGGCATGGAGCTCGACGTGCGCGAGCATGCCTTCCTGCTGGCCTCGCACAGCGTGACGTACTCGTTCATTCGCATTAAAGGGCTGGCCAACCTCCTGCACGGCGGTAATGGCATGTACCTTGATCGCTTCATCACGCAGGCAGAGCCCGGCATGCTCATGTTGCATGGCAACGGCGACGTACTGCAGCGCACACTTGGCGCCGGTGAGACGATTCTCGTCGAGGCCGGCAAATTCCTCTACAAGGATTCGTCGGTCAAGCTCGACACTGTCCCGGTGCCGGGTGTGAAGACGGGTTGGTTCTCGAAGCTGTTCATGGCGCAGCTCACGGGCCCTGGCCGCGTCGGCGTCCAGTCGATGTATCACCACCACCTCTCCGAATGAGACGGCCACGATGAACACGCAAACCACGCCAGGTTCGGTGGACGCCTATCCCTGTCCCTACTGCCGGATGACCGGGCCGCTCAGCGACCGTGCCACCTGCCGCACCTGCGGCGCCCCCGCGAAGGTACATCAACTTGTCTCCGATTCGGGATGGGAGGAACTGCCCGGCGCCAAGGACATGGCGCATATCCAGTTCGGCCGTTCTCACGTGCAGATCGCGGGCTCCTTCGTCCCGGTGGCGGACTTCGACTTGCATCCCGAGGACCGCATTTGGTTCTCCCACCACAAGCTCACTTTTGCGGAATCGAGTATCAAGCTCGCCAACTACAAAGACGGCAAGTCTTTCTTCAAGCGGGCCCGCGCCAAGATGGAGAGTTACATGCTCCAGGCGACGGGGCCGGGGCACGTGGCGCTGTCGGACAACCATCTGGGCGAAATCGTGTCCCTGCCGCTCGAGAAGGGCAAAGGCATGTGGGTGCGCAGCCACGTCTTCCTCGCCGCGACGGACTCTGTGACTTACGAACCATCTGAAAACTACTTGTTCTTCAGGGTGCGTAATGGTGATGAAACCGAGAGCGAGTACCCACTTGGCATGTACGACGACATCTTCCACGCGCCGAAAGAGCAAGGGCTGCTGCTGCTCCATTCGCCCGGCAACACCATGTACCGCGACTTGAAACCGTCCGACACGGTGTACGTCAAGCCCGACGCGCTGCTCTACCGCGACCTCAGCGTCTCCGCGTACCTGACCGCCGAGTACCCGCTGACAAAGATGTCAATCTTCGGGAACCGCCACGTGAATCGCACCATCTGGCTGAGGCTCACCGGCCCGGGTCGGGTCGCAATTTCCTCGAAGTACGAGAAGGAGTTCACCCTGCCGCACCCGATCATCGATGGCACCATCGAATTCATCCGCTGGTAGTTGCCGCCACTGGGATTGCAAGTATCCTCCCGGCTCCCTTAGTGCCGATTAGGCACATGTTGCGCGCACCAGTGACTGCAGCCGCAGAGCGATTGGGCAGAGATGACGATGAATCGTCGGCAAACGCGCCGACTTCGTTGCGAATCCGAACCTCGACCGTATTGCGATAGGGAGATTCTTCCGATCCCGCAAATTATTTTTGCGGGGCGGCAGCGGCAACCGGCTGCAAAGGTTCTACGGTCACTTTGCCGAACATTGTTGTCACGTAATCCGCAAAATCCTGATCAGCCTGCTGAAGGTAAATGTCGCTCGCCATGACGAGTCTCTATTCAGTGCGACATTGTGCGTCCACTCATCGAGCGACAGACAGAACGATAACCTGTCGTTGATTCACTGTTCAAGGCTCGTGCGATCGCGTCAACGGCACGTCGAATGCTGCTTATCGCCGCGTGTCGATCGCCATCCGAATTGCCAAGCCACCGAGAATGCCTCCCATCATCCAGCGCTGAACTTTCAGCCACGTGGGACGCAGCACAAAGAACGTTGCGATTGAACCCGCCGTGATTGTCACCGCGGCATTGACGGTAACGCTAACGGTCATCTGTGTCAGTCCCAATATGAGCGACTGCATCAACACATGTCTGCGCTCGGGTTGGATGAACTGCGGGAGCAACGACAGGTACAGCACGGCTGCCTTCGGATTGAGCAAGTTCGTCAAAAAGCCCATCACGAAAAGTCGCCGCGGCGTGTCTCGAGGAAGATTGCGGACCTGAAAGGGTGAACGACCGCCCGGCTTTACCGCTTGCCACGCCAAGAACAAAAGATAAAGCGCCCCGCAAATCCGCAAAGCGTCATATGCGAAGGGAACCGTCAGCAAGAGCGCCGTGATTCCCATTGCCGCGCACAGCATGTAAACCACAAACGCAAGTGCAACGCCGCCCAATGAGATGAGACCGGCTTGCCAGCCCTGACTGATCGAGCGCGAAATCAAATACAACATATTTGGGCCGGGCGTCAGCACCATACCCAGAGCGACGAGTGCAAAGGCAAGTAGGTGAGTGGATGTTGGCATGTCGATATCCTACGGCTGTTGGTTCTTCGAACCTTGGTTCATTACCAGCGTGCCTGGTATATGTTTTGTGCCCCAAGCCACCATCGCACGTAGCACGTCGCGCAACGCATTGCCCTTCGGGGTGAGCGAATAGGTATAACGCGTCGGTCGTTTCTGATATTCGTTCCTTGAGATTATCCCAGCAGCTTCCAGGCGCTTGAGGCGATCGGCAAGAAGGTTCGTCGGAATGTGTTCCCGCGAATCTGCGAGCTCACTGTAAGTTTGCTTACCGTGAAGCAAGTCGCGCACGACGAGTAACGACCACTTATCGCCGATGATGTCTAGCGAACTGGCGATCGCGCAAGGCGAACGCAGGAAAGACTTCTTTGTACTCATGTGCAGATGCTCCATTCGTCACTTGCACTATGCAAGTTACGGTGCTACATTGCAACATACTTGCAGAATGCAAGTTACTCAGGACAATACTATGAAAACCGCCGTGCATTCCAACGCTAGTCAATTTCACCAACCTGCAATGGGTAACGTTTCGCTGAGCGTCTCGATTATTCTGATCGTCTGGTTTCTGCTTGTCGTGTCACTCGGCTCGATCGGCGCATTCGTTGGGCCTCCCAAAACGCCCCCTATTGCCATCGCCGCCGGAGTCGGAATTCCGCTCGCAATCTTCTTCGCGCTGTTGCGAATCTCAGCGTCGTTTCATGACTTCGTTCTCTCGCTCGATCTGCGCGTTATCGCGGGAATGCAGGCTTGGCGATGGGCAGGGTTGGGTTTCATCTTTCTCTACGCATACCACGTATTACCACCCGCATTTGCCCTTACTGCCGGCATTGGCGATATGGCCGTTGGCATCACGGCACCCTGGGTGATTTTCTCTCTAATACGAAACCCCGAGTTCGCTGCGAGCGCCCGGTTTGTGCGCTGGAACGTGCTCGGAATTATCGACCTTGTCGTGGCGCTCAGTTTGGGAACGCTCGGCGCCATCACCGCCACCGGAGCACCGGGTGAAATCAGCACCGCCCCTTTGGCTACGCTGCCATTGCTAGTGATTCCGGTATTTCTCGTGCCTTTGTTCTTGATGCTTCATGCCACGGCATTGATGCAGAGTCGCGTGATGGGCCGCTGACTATTTTCGTGAACGTCATCACGGGCGATCTGCAGGCGTGAATGCGGACCTGACGCCTAAGGTAGGCGTTCGGTCCCTAGGCAAGTTAGAACAAGAACGACAGTAAACAAGTCTTCATTGGAACTGTGAACAAATAAATCGGTGTCGAATAGGACAGCAGAATAGCCGGGCACGCGACTTCTCATTTGTGCTGTGCGACCTGTTTGGCCACGTCGCGCACGCATCGTTGTCGCGGATGATCCGTCCCTGCGCCGATTTGCGTCTGTATCCAAGAGCGCAACTCGGGCGAGTGCATGGGGAGATTCGCATGCCTCGTCGCCGAACGCTCGTCACGCTGGTTCCGGCCCGCGCTTTCGCCCTATGCACTGGCGCTGCGGGAATTGGTCTGGGGTCGATATCCGGCAATCGCAAAAGATTTTTCTCACCTCTTGCAGGAGCAGACGATGGACACGATCACCGAAACTAGTAGCGAAGGTATTTTCAGTCGCTTGGGCAGCAGCCTGATGGCGACGGTGCTGGGAATACTCATGGTTCCCGGCAGTATCTATTTGCTGTATTGGAATGAAGGGCGCGCAGTCAATGCCGACCGCGCACTGGATCAGGGATTGAGCCAGCTCGTCGAAGCCAAAGCCGACAGCGCCGACGCGAGCCTCAACACACGTCTGGTACACGTTTCCGGCCTAGCTGAAGTCGGTAAGCCTGCGGTGGACGAAACGTTCGGCGTCAGCGCGTCGAATCTGCTGCGCCTGTCGCGCAAGGTTGAGATGTATCAGTGGAAGGAAACCGAGAGCGAGAGCAGCAGTACTTCTGTCGGCGGCACCAAGACCAAGACGAAGACTTACAACTACAGCAAGAACTGGTCGGAAGAACCGATCGATTCGAGTTCGTTCAAAAGTTCCGAGGAACACACCAATCCCGACATGGCGTTGCGATCGGCGACCGCCGATAGCGCCGACGTCAAGCTCGGAGCGTTTCACGTCGATGCAGGCGTGCTCGATCAGGCCGAAAATTTCAAGCCGTTGGCCGCGTCGATCGCGGGCAAGCTCCCATCCGGCTACCGGCAGGAAGGCAGTTTCTTGTTCCACGGCAGCGACATCAAGAATCCCGTCGTCGGCGATATCCGCGTGAGTTTTTCCGGCATTTCACCGCAGACATTTTCGATCGTGGCGCAGGACGTGGCTGGCACGCTGTCGCCCTACCAAGCCGCCAACGGATATGTGATTGCGCTGCTGGAACCCGGCGTGGTCAGCGGCGCGCAACTGTTCAGCGAGCGCAAGCTGCAGGAAGGCAAGCTGACTTGGGTACTTCGCGGCGTAGGATTTGTGCTCATGCTGCTGGGTTTCATGATGATGATGAGTTTCGTTGTCACGTTGTCCAGCGTGCTCCCGTTCCTCAGCGGTCTGGTCGAAGGCGGCGCCTTCGTCATCGCGATCAGCGCGGCCGTTCCGATCACGCTGCTCACGATCGCGTTCGCGTGGCTGACGCTCCGGCCATTGATCGCAACGCCGCTGATCCTCGCCGCTGTCGGCTTCTTCGTGATGATGCATCGCCGGCACCGGTCAGCCCTTGTCTCGAAAGCGCAGACGGCTTGAATGTCGCGCGAAAGACTGCAGCGGAGCGCAATTTTTCAGGAGTGCGGCACGGGGTAGATCGGCTGCTTTCGTAGCGGAATCTCGAGGGTTCAGCGATCGGGCAGTCTTTTTGCATCCTGCGCAAGAGCCATATATTGAAAAGCCCGCCTTGTGCGGGCTTTTTGTTTCCGGACGCGTCAATTTGTCAGTTGAGTCGCGTCGGCACTCGACTAAACTCTAGGCATGGGGAAGTGCGTCAGGCCAACACCGATCGCACTGCCGCCGCTCGCCGAACAACTCGGATCGTCTCAGAAGTCGAGCGTAAACTGAGCGTTATCGAAGAACTCGAAACCGTCGTCTCGGCCAATCTGAAGCGCGCTGCGCGCTTGCGTCAGTCCATCCTGCAGAAGGCTTTCAGCGACCGTCTCGTAAAGGAGCCGAACACTACGGTGCTGCCGGACAAACGATATGCTTAATCGTACGATTTACGGTACGATTGGTAGTGCGATGAATTCTTCAGCGGAGTAAACTATGGCTTCGATTAGTGCTAACAGCTTGAAGACCCAGGGCGTCTCGGCGATCGCCGACGCGCTGAGCGATGCGCCGGAGGCGATGGTATCCGTGCGCGGCAAGGATTGCTTCGTAGTGATGGACATCGCGCACTATCACTACCTGCGTGAGTGCGAGCTGGCCGCCGCGCTGGCCGAGAGTCAGGCCGATTTGGCGGCAGGACGCTTCGTGAAGGAATCGGTCGCGATGCATCTGAAGCGGCTGGCGAAAATCAAATGACGTACACGCTGGTCTTCACCGACCAGTACAACCGCCGCGCCGCCCGCTTCCTCAAGCTCCATCCGCAGCTGCGCGAACAGTATAGAAAGACGCTGCTGCTGTTGCAGGCCAACCCGCATCACCCGTCGCTGCGTCTCCATGCACTGCGGGGACGACTGGTCGGACTGCATTCGGTGTCGATCAACCTTTCCTATCGCATCACGTTGGAACTGATAATTCACGGCAAGCAGATCGTGCCCGTCAACGTAGGCGACCACGATGATGTGTATTGATGTGCTCAGTAGCACGGGCACGGGGATATGAAGTCATGAGTGACAACAAGCTGTTTTAAGTTGCTAAATGTCTCGCGACCGCAGCGCGCAGCGGTCGCCTTCTCTGCTTTTGCTAAACTAACCCCATGCTCCGTTTCGATGATCTCGCGCTGCGCCGCGGGCCCTTGCTCCTGCTCGAACATGTCGATCTGGCCCTGCACGCAGGCTGGCGGGTCGGTATCGTCGGGCGCAATGGCGCGGGAAAATCCAGTCTGTTGAGTCTGATTGCCGGCGAATTGACGCCCGATGCCGGACATTTTGAGCGTCCGCGCGATTGGACGCTGGCGTTCGTGCGCCAGGAAGTCGCAGCACTCGATCGAAGCGCGCTCGACTATGTGCTCGACGGCGACATCGAGTTCCGCCAGCTCGAACGCGATCTGGCGAAAGCGGAAGACGAACACGACGGCCACAAGATCGGCACGATCCACGAACGGCTTTACGCCATCGACGGTTACGCCGCGCACGCGCGCGCCGGTGAACTGTTGCACGGATTGGGATTCGCCAATGGCGACGAATCGCGCCGCGTGTCGGAATTTTCCGGCGGCTGGCGCATGCGTTTGAATCTGGCGCAGGCGTTGATGTGCCGTTCCGATCTGCTGCTGCTCGACGAACCGACGAACCATCTGGATCTCGACGCGGTCGTCTGGCTCGAAACCTGGTTGCGGCGTTATCAAGGAACGCTGCTGCTGATTTCGCACGATCGTGAATTCCTCGACGCCGTCGTCACGCACGTGTTGAACATCGCCGATCAGAAAGCGGAGTTGTTCGCGGGCGATCTCACGGGCTTCGAACGCAAGCGCGCCGAACGGCTGATCCAGCACAAAATTCAGTATGACAAACAACAACGCGAACGCGCGCATCTTCAGCAATTCGTCGATCGTTTCCGCGCGCAGGCGACGAAAGCGCGACAAGCGCAAAGCCGCATCAAAGCGTTGGAACGCATGGTCGACATCGCGCCGATCCGCGCCGCATCGACGATCAGTTTTGAGTTTCGCGAACCGAAGAAGTTGCCGCAACCGCTGCTCGTGCTCGATGACGTCGCCGCGGGTTACGGCGAACGGCACGTGCTCGATGGCATCAAACTGAATCTTTCGCCGGGCGATCGCATCGCGTTGCTCGGCGCGAACGGCGCGGGCAAATCGACGATGATCAAATTGCTCGCCGGCGTTTCGTCGCCGTTGAGCGGCAGGCGAACCGAAGCGCGCGATCTGGCGATCGGTTATTTCGCGCAACATCAACTGGAGCAATTGATTCCGACAGCGTCTGCGGTCGATCACATCAAGCGTCTCGACGAATCGATCGGCGAAAAAGAGGCGCGCGATTTCCTCGGTGGCTTCGGTTTCACGGGCGACCGCGCGCTCGAACCGGTCGAACCGTTTTCCGGCGGCGAAAAAGCGCGGTTGTGTCTCGCGCTGACGGTGTTTCAGCGGCCGAATCTTTTGCTGCTTGACGAACCGACGAACCATCTCGATCTCGACATGCGCGAGGCGCTGGCCGAAGCGCTGAACGATTTCACCGGCGCGCTCGTGCTGGTCGCACATGACCGCTCGCTGATCCGAACGTGCTGCGACACGCTGCTGCTCGTGCACGACGGTTGTGTCGAACCGTTCAATGGCGATCTCGACGACTACGCACGTTTTCTCGCCAAGCGCGATGTGAAGGCCACCGTTGCGAAGCCGACGCCGGCACTCGAACCCGCGCCATCGACAAAACGCGATGATCGACGCGGCCGCGCGAAACAGCGCACCGAAGTCGCTCCGTTGCGGCAACAACTGCAGCACATCGAGCGCGAACTGGCGAAGACCGAAGCGAAGAAGCGCGATGTCGAAACGGCGCTCGCCGATCCATCACTTTACGACAATCTGAAATCCGACCGTGTGGCCGAATTGCAGCGCGATGCCGCGCAATTCGCGATGACGATCGAACGTCTAGAAGCCGAATGGCTCGACGCGCAGGGCGCGCTCGAATCCGCCGAATCGGATTGAATCGTCATCGTGAATAGTTGATTCCGATCAATGCTGCGACTGACCGATATCAAACTGCCGCTGGACCATTCCGCAACCGCGTTGCGGCAAGCAGTACTAGCCAAACTGTCGATCTCCGACGCAGAGTTGCTCGACCTGCAGATCGCCAAACGAAGCTACGACGCGCGCAAGCGTGGCGCGATCAAGTTGATCTACGCGCTGGATGTGATGCTGCGCGATGAGGCTGTGGTGCTCGCTCGCTTCGAAGGCGATGGCCGTGTCGTTCCCGCGCCGGATACGCGCTACCGTCCTGTCGCTCAAGCGCCGGCGAAACTGGCGCTGCGTCCGCTGGTGATCGGCTTCGGTCCTTGCGGCTTGTTCGCGGCGCTGGTGTTGGCGCAGATGGGATTTCGGCCCATCGTTCTTGAACGCGGCAAGGCGGTGCGCGAGCGGACCCGCGACACATGGGACCTGTGGCGCAAGCGCAATTTGCATGCGGAGTCCAACGTACAGTTCGGCGAGGGCGGGGCGGGAACGTTTTCCGACGGAAAGTTGTACAGTCAGATTCGCGACCCGCACCATCGCGGTCGCAAAGTATTGATCGAGTTCGCCAAGGCCGGCGCGCCTGAAGAAATTCTTTATGTCGCGAAGCCACATATCGGCACGTTTCGTCTTGTCAGCATGATCGAAAACATGCGCAAAGAAATCGAGACATTGGGCGGCGAAATTCGCTTCGGGCAGCGAGTCGACGACATCCAAATCGTGACTGATGCGACGGGTCAGCGCCAACTGCGCGGTGTGACACTCGCCGACGGCAGCGAGATCCGCGCCGACCATGTCGTTTTGGCCCTTGGCCACAGTGCGCGCGACACATTCGCGATGCTCCATCTGCGTGGCGTCTACGTCGAGGCAAAACCTTTCTCGATCGGTTTTCGCATCGAGCATCCGCAGTCGCTCATCGATCAGGCCCGCTTCGGTCCGCAAGCCGGCCATCCGATTCTCGGCGCCGCCGATTACAAATTGGTGCATCACTGCAAAGGCAACCATCTCGGTCGCGGCCGCTCGGTCTACAGCTTCTGCATGTGCCCGGGCGGTACCGTCGTGGCCGCCACCTCGGAACCGGGCCATGTGGTTACCAACGGAATGAGTCAGTATTCGCGCAACGAACGCAATGCCAACGCGGCGATCGTGGTTGGCATCGAGCCGGCGGACTTCACGCCGTTCGACACAAGCGCGAACCCGTTGGCCGGCATCGCGTTGCAGCGCGCGTTGGAACGTCACGCCTATGTTCTTGGTGGCGAGAACTACAACGCGCCCGGCCAATTGGTCGGCGATTTCATTGCGGGTCGCGCTTCAACCGAACTCGGCCAGATACAGCCTTCATTCCAACCAGGCGTGAGTCTCGGCAGCTTGGATAGCGCACTGCCCGACTATGCCGTCGCGGCAATTCGCGAGGCGCTGCCGGCGTTCGGCAAACAGCTTCGCGGTTTCGCCATGCACGACGCTCTGTTGACCGCGGTGGAGACACGCACGTCCTCGCCGATCCGGATCAAGCGCGACGAAACCCTGCAGAGTCTCAATACGCGCGGACTATATCCCGCAGGTGAAGGCGCAGGATATGCCGGCGGTATACTTTCGGCGGGCGTCGATGGTATTAATGTGGCCGAAGCCGTCGCGCTGAGCATCAACGCTGGTCATGCACCAGCGGCGGCGTCTTGATCTGATCGCACTACGTTAATTGCCGTTGCCGCTGCGACTGCGCTTGCCCACGCCCACTGAAAATTATAGCCACCCAGCCATCCGGTGACGTCGACCACTTCGCCGATAAAATACAATCCCGCAACCGAATTGCTCTCCATCGTTTTCGATGAGAGGCTGCGTGTGTCGATGCCGCCGCGCGTCACTTCCGCCTTGCGATAACCTTCACTGCCGTTCGGTGTGATGTGCCAATCGTTGATGCTTCGGCCCAACTCGCGCAACACGCTATCTGGAAGATCGGGAAGTTTTTTTCCGTCGTACAAGTCGCCGGCTTGCGCACTGAAATAGTCGGCGAGGCGTTGCGGCAAATAGTCACCCAGCACATTGTGCAAAGCGCGTTTGTCGGTTGTCTTGCGTTTGATCAACGCGGCATCCAATGGGACGGCGTGCGCGAGATCAATCGCGATAATTCTTCCCGGCTGCCAGTAACTCGATATCTGCAAAATTCCCGGGCCGGAAAGGCCGCGGTGAGTGAACAGTAAATCCTCTGTGAACTGCGGTGGCTTGTTTTTACCGATCTCACCGGATGGCAAACTGACGACGGCTTGCAGCGCAACGCCGGCCAGTTGCGCAAAAGGCGCCCAGGTTTCCGGCTCGATGGTGAGCGGCACCAAAGCCGGAATGGTTGGCACGATCGGGATATCGAACTGCTTGGCGATGCGGTAACCCATATCGCTCGCACCGATTTTCGGGATGGAAAGGCCGCCTGTCGCGATTACCAGATCGCGACAATGCAGCAACCCATTGCTGGTATCGAGGGCGTAGCGCGCTTTGTCCAAACTCGTATGCCGACGCAGATGATTGAGCTTGACCGGGTTGAGTATGTCGACGTTTCCATCGGCGCATTCGCCGAGCAGCATGCGCACGATCTGCTGGGCCGAGCCATCGCAAAACAACTGCCCTTTGTGCTTTTCGTGCCAGGCGATGCCGTGACGTTCGATCTGTTCGATGAAGTCTTGCGGGGTATACCTTGCGAGAGCCGAGCGGCAGAAGCCGGGATTTTCCGAAATGAAATTTTCAGGCTTCGTATCGCGATTGGTAAAGTTGCAGCGACCGCCGCCGGAGATACGGATTTTTTCGCCCAAGGTTGCGGCGTGATCGATGACGGCGACGCGCTTGCCGCTCTTTGCAATCTTCGCCGCACAGAACAGGCCCGCCGCGCCGGCGCCCAGGACGATGACGTCGTGGAAGGATTTTTCAATCGATGAGGCCATTCAATCCAATCGTCATCAAGACGAAGGACCATCGGGTCCAACGTCGGCGGAGCAGATGTTCGCCTTGCGCGAACACTAGTCGCGATTGATGGGCGCGTGCAATGCTCGCGCCCACCGATCAAGCGTTTGCTTTCAGATTTGAGATTACGGAAAAAACACCCCCGACGACTAATGCGCCTAGTCGGCAAATATTGTTCCTCTGATATCCAAGATTTGCTCGCGCACCTGCCATTGTCCATTTGTTTTGACTAGGCCGATACCGAAACGTTTCTTGCTCTGCCAGTTCACTGGCGTGCCCTCGACGATCAGCAATGCGCTGTCTTTGGCCTGCCAACCCTTGAGGATCACCGGATTTCGCGGCGCGCCCCTGGGCCATGTAGTGATTTCATGCACGCGCTTGGCCGTGTCGGTTTCGTCTTTCCAGATTCCGTCTGCATCGGTAGATACTTTCTTTAGTGCTTCATAGTCTCCGTCAGCGTAGGCTTTGGCGTAGGCCATGAATGCTTTGCCAGGCGCTCCGCCGTCGGCTGGGAGGGCTTCGCCGAACGTCTGAGTTTGCACTTTGGCGATGTCGAAGTGAGTTTCGAATGTGATTCCGCTGCTGCTGCCGCCGAATGCATCGGCCTCGCCCGTGACCTTATCTTTGAACCCGGCGCCACTGCGCGACGCGGTGCTCTGGCACTTGGCGCACCCCTGATGCTCGATTCCGAGTCCAGGCCCGTCGACGGAGATATGAGCAATTTTTTGTTGTACGTATTCCAGGGTCAACACAAAACCCTTGTTCTTTTCCGCCGCGACTTTTGCTCCGCGCGACGGATCGATCCACTGCAACGTTTCGTTGTCGAGATTCTCGGTTGCCAGGATGACTATCACATCCGGCTTGCCGTCCGAATTGACACCAAAACTGGGGGTGTAGGCCATTGCGGAAACCAGCGGAGCGGTTTTTCCTTGAACGGTAATCGTGCCGAAATCCGCGGCGGCTGCGAAGCCGGAAAATAGCGATATCGATGCCAGAAGTAAAAGACGGTGATGCATGGCTGCAATTCCTTTTAAGCGAGAGAAAGGGAAAACTAGCTAGGCCAATTCTTGCTTGGCGGAGGTAGAACCGGTGTAACTACCCAACTTGTCGGAAACGTCCCATGGACGTAATGAAAGCATGGCGAATTGCGCCATGTTGGAACGCTGCCAATGTTCTTCACAGCAATGCCGACAGGGGCGATTCCCATTCGTGGGTGCAAGTGCGCGAACCAGTACGTTGTGGGTTGCATTGCCTTACTCCGGAAGACGGAATGTCCTTCGGATAGCTAATACGCTAGTCAGGGCGAAAAGCGGGCGCGATACGCGTAGACATGTTGCGGATTTACGAAGTCGAAAGACGACATACTTACAACCGCAGTTTTCCGCCTCGCCTGAGGCGAAGGACGTCGAAACGCGTTCAAGTCGTCCGATGTTGGCTACCGCACCGACGCGTCTCGCGATTGAAGATATAAACGTGCGGCGGCGAGCTTTAGCGCTCATTCCGACCGCGCGTGAGAGCGCCGTGCGATTCGAGGATCTACACGGCTATGGACGGCCGAGGGGCAGAAGAAGAAAAAGCGCCGAATCCTCCCCGATTCGGCGCTTTTTTCTTCGGGTTTGTGCATTGCTAAACTAGCATCACCTCGAACAACAAATTGGGAGTCGTCATGAGTGAAGAAACATCGAATCGCGATAAAGCATTTATCGATCGTCAGCGCGAGCGACTCAGGAAATTGTTTGACCAATATTCCGCAACGACACAGGCTGATCAAACGGAGGAAACGGAAACGCAAAGTGAAACATTGGGGCAAGCGCGAGAAGCTGAAGACGACGCGCAGCGGCTGACACTCCTCGAGATCGACGGCGCTCTCGTTAGCCGCGATCTCGACCGACTCGCCCGCATCAAACGCGCCATTGAAAAAATCGAAGACGGCACGTACGGTGCTTCGGACGAAAGCGGTGAATCCATTCCGCGCGATCGGCTGGAAGCGATCCCGGAAGCCATTTTCACATTGGAAGAAGAAGCCGCTCACGAAGCGTCAAATAAAAGGTAAACAGAAGTTGCTTTGGCGCGATCGCTTCAATTAGGCCCCAATGCACTAATTGGACTCACTACGTTCGCCAGCGAACAGACCGAATGCTTCGCTACGCTCAGTATCGCGACGGAAGTGCCATTTAGGACATTATGAAAATCACTCGGCCGGAAGGCGAAAAGCTGCCACTTGTAGACGACGCCGGCGTTTCCGGAGCCAATCGCAGGACGCTTGAATCCGTATTTCGACATCCATCAGCGCACAATCTCGAATGGAACGACGTCGTTGCACTCATCGATAAGATCGGCGATGTCGAACGCAGGACCGATAACGAATTCGAATTTCGAGTTTCAGGCGAAGTGCATTTCATTCGCAAGCCACACAAGAAGGATATTGCCGGTCCTGACGTCATCAAACTGCGGAAGTTTCTTGCCCACGCAGGTTGGTCGGCGTCACAACATCCCATCGCGGTTACGCCGGTGGAATTTACCGCTCCGAATCTCATGGTCGTCATCGACCACCACGATGCGAAGATTTACGACATCGCGTCCGCTGCGGAAATCGGTGGCGAAACGATTAAACCGTACGATCCGCACCATTTTCTGCATCACTTGACGCACAAAGATCAATCCGTGGCGCGCGGCCAGCGCGCGCCGGAAGACATTAGTTTTTATCAGGCAATTTCCGGTGCCTTAGTAAGTGCGAACAGCATCATCATCGTGGGTCACGGCAAGGGAAAGAGCAGTGCCGCGAATCACCTTAGCGATTATTTGCGCGCACATCATCCGCAAATCGCGCAACGTATCAAGCGCGAATGCATCGCGGATTTGTCGAGTATCACCGAACCGCAGCTCCTGGAACTTGCGAAGGACGAATAGAGGCGGATCACCGAAGCCGTCGGCGTAAATTCGTCGACCGAAGATCGGTCTTGCTTCGTATGCGCCGAGATCGCGGGCACCGAAGCGAAGTCGTGGACGCCGCGAGCGGGCTGTTCCACAATATTCATTGGCGAACGCCGGGGGCGCACGATGAACGCATCGTTTTCCGTAGTCGAATTTGGACGGTCGCGCAGACAGCCGTTGCCGGCGGCATTGGCCATGGCGCTGGCATTGAGTCCGACATTTTTATTTGCCGCGCAAACCGTCACCAACTGCAACGACACCGGCGCCGGCAGTTTGCGAAGTGCTGTGGCAGCTGCCGCTGAAGGCGACACGATCAACATGACGACGCTGACCTGCAGCAAGATCACGCTCGGCACTGCATTGGTGATTTCTCGGAATAGCCTGACGTTGAACGGCAAAAGCCTGCAGGCGCTGACGATCAGCGGTAACAATAAAAGCTTTGGCGTACTTCAACACACGGGAACGGGAACGCTTTCGGTCAACAATCTTTCGCTCTCCAACGGAAATTACACGAGCGGTGGCTGCATCGCCTCGCTCGGCAATGTCGCGCTGGTCGGCGTCGGCATGTCGTATTGCACCTCCACGGGCGTCGGCGGGAAGTCCGTCGGCGGCGCGGTCGGCGCCGTTCACGATGTGACGGCATCTTCGAGTGTATTCAACAAGAACTACGCCTCAGACGCGACCTCCAGCGGTGCCATTACCGTGGGCGGCGCCATCGCCGGCGCCGACATCACGATCTCCAAGAGCACGATCAGCAACAACAGCGCGACGACGGGCGGCAACATCGCCGGTGGTGGCGGCGTTTACGCGGTTGGAAATCTCTCGATCAGTGACACGACGCTGAGCAACAACATCGCGTTGGATGTCGGTGGACTGAGCAGCGCCGGAGGTGGTGCGTTCGCCGGCGGAAACGTCACTATCGTAGGGTCCACGTTTACCATCAACGATGCGTCTGTCGGCGCTGGACTCGCGCAGGGCACGACCGGCAAAACCGTGACGGTGACGAATAGCACGCTCTCGGGCAACACGGGTTACCTCGGTGGCGGCATGGCGATCGCCGGCACGTTGCAGCTCAACAACAGCACGGTGGCGCGCAACTATGTCGGCGGAAGTTACGGCGCCGCGGGTATTGAAATCGGAGCCAACAGCGTTTTTCAGAGCTCGATCGTTGCGAATAATACGGCGCCGAATGCACCCACTTTCGCAGACATCGGCTCGAAAGGCGTGGCTGTCACGATAATCGGCGCCAACAATCTCGTCATCACGGCGCAGTCGTCGATTACGCTACCCATCGGGACTTTGAAAAGCGATCCAAAGCTCGCTTCTTTCCTGGAAAACAACGGTGGTCCCACCCAAACACTTGTGCTGGAGTCGGGCAGTCCAGCCATCGGAACAGGCAACAACGTTTTGCGACTTGCGTCGGATCAGCGCGGTCCCGGCTTCGCGCGCATGACGCGCGAGAAAACCGACATCGGCGCGTATCAAACCGGGGACGGAATTTTCGCGAGCGGATTCGAATAGCGTTCGTTGGACTGAAGCTTGCGCACGAGTTTCGACGCAGCGAGCTTTTTCTTCAATGTGGTGCCGGGGAGAGGACTCGAACATCTCACTTAGATGCCTTACGAAGTAGCGCTTAACGATCTCAAAGTCGGCAATTGAGGACTATCGCGCGTTAAGTGCAGCCTTCTAAATTTGAAGTAAAAATGATGTCGGACTTCTGAATTTCGTAAGCGCCGATGTCGGCCGCTGCGCCGGACACACGCGGGTAAGGATAGGGTGTTGGATCGAGTACCTGACCACGCCCGTCTTCCGGGACGCCCTCACCGCCGTTGAAGGAAAAAATGTTGTTACCTTGATCGATGCCCGGGCTATTGCTTTGCAACGCCATCGTTTGCGTCGGTCCGCCGTTGAAACGCAATTGTCCAAGAATTGGACATTGGCCCGTGATCGTGTCCGACGGCAGATTTGCGCTGGGCGTCCTCACAAGATTGTGACTGCCTGCGACAGTCGAACCAGGCGTAATCGCGATGTCATTGTTTGTGTTCGATGCGCCGTAAGTATTGTTGGCGACCAAATTGCTTTGCAACCGAATAGCAATCGCGGAAAGATAGGCGCCGGGGGAATAGGTGCCTTCTAATGCATGATTGAACGCGATTGTTGAATTGTAGATGCCCATCGTGGTCGTATATCCAAAAATCCCACCGACTTTTCCATTGGGCGCCGAATTGCCGACAATGGTGCTGTTAATGATTTCAATGGAATCTCCCAAGGCAATGATGCCACCACCTGTGCCGCCGGCTGAGTTCCCCGATACGGTCGTGTTGAGAAGATAAAGATCGTGGTCACTGACGATTCCACCGCCGGGACCGCCGACAATCTTGCTCGACTGACTGCCAATTCGGTTGTAGGAAATCGTGCTAAATTTCGCTGTAACGTCACCGAAGCTACAAATTCCCCCACCGCCTGCAGCGAATACGTAATCGGTGAAACTCTTTGCGATAGCCGAGTTTTCCGATATCACGCTATATTTTAGGGTCGTATCTTTTCCAGTGAAAATCGCGCCACCGGATGCGTAGGCTCCGCTTGAGTAGGCTTCGCATTGGTAAATTCCCACGCGAAGTAAGCTGACGCTGCCGTCCGAGTAAATGCAGCCACCCCGGGCCAAACCTCCGCTTTCAAGCAGCCCATTCGATATCGAAAAATCCCGAAGCGTAAGCGTCCCCGTTCCCGTGTGGGTGAAGATGCGATAGGGCTCTACATTGGACTTGTATTTTCCTGTCACTCGCAGCGCGCTCATACCAGGACCCTGAATGACAAGGTTGTTTTGTTTTATGACGATGTCCCCTGTCTTCAGCGTAATCGAGCTTTCGGAGCAGCTCGGGCTGTTCGGGGTCAACGACGACATATCCACTACATCGCCATTTGCTGCTGCCGCGACCACGTTTCGCAAACTCCCTGATCCCGTATCTTTGCAATTCGTGACCATGACGGTGCTGGCGAAAACAGCAGGGGCGGCTAATCCCAATAACGCCGCTACGCACACGGCCAGTCGATTTCGACGCTTGCCACCAATCCGTGAATAGTTCGAAAAAACCGTTGCCATAAATTTCTCCTGAGGCGTTCATAGAACTGATACGCAGACAGGAGGGGAATCGTGGTGTGCTTCGCCGTCGTATATTCGTAAAATTCGAGCGGAAGGGGCTTAGCGTGGCGATGGGAAATTCGCCGCGCGAACTCTTAGCCGCTTTGCAAGTCTCCCCTATTGGACGGCGCGGTGGAGACGGGGAGTGAAGCGGCAAGGAGTTGTGCCGTCGTCACGGATTTTCCGAGGCCAGCTACTACCTGTGGCGTCGCAAGTTTGGCGGCATAGCCTTGTAAGAGGCCAAGCGGCTGCGTGAACTGGAAACGGAGAACAGCCGGCTGAAGAAGTTGTTGGCCGAGTCGATGCTGGAAAATGAGGTAACGCGGGAAGTGAAATAAACGAATCTTTTTAGTCCCGAGAAAGAGACAAGAACTGTTCGTTGCGAAAGAACATGCATTAGACCCCGAAAGAATTACGAGGTTTGATCTTCACGCCGATCCACGGCGCGTGAAGGGAACTTCAATTTCCCTACCCGGCTCGTTCACGCCGCTACGCGTAGTGTCGCGCGCACTGCCAAGCCGCAGCCAATCAATTAGAGGGAGGGATTCATGAAATTCGCAACTAGGACCGCGCTCGTTTCCGCAATACTCGTGGCACTCGCCGGCACCGCTTCCGCATCCAGTCATCGCGAAGCGCCGTTCGTCAGCGGTCGACCGCAAGTGGATGGCACCGATTTCTACATGTTCAACAGTTACGAAGCAGGCCGCCAAGGTTTCGTCACGCTGGTCGCCGACTATATTCCGCTCGAAGATACCTACGGCGGTCCCAATTATTTCCAGCTCGATCCGAACGCGCTGTACGAAATCGAAATCGATAACGTAGGCGACGGTCATGAGCATCTGACGTTTCAATTCCGTTTCACCAACACCTATCAAAACGCTGCATTGAGTATCGGCGGCAAAAGCATTCCTGTGCCATTGCTCAACATCGGCTCCTTCGGCCCCGGTGTGACCGATGGCGACGCCAACAAGAATCTCATCGAATCCTATACGGTGAATGTCGTGCGCGGCGATCGGCGCAAAGGCACTTCCACCGTGGCAACTAATCTGACGAGTGGCGGCACGACGTTTCGCAAACCGCTCGACAATATCGGTAATAAGTCGGTCGCCGACTACGCGACATACGCAAACAATCATGTTTTCTCGATAGGCATTCCGGGTTGCGATACGCCGGGTAAAGTATTCGTCGGTCAGCGATCGGATCCGTTCGCCGTAAATCTCGGTGAGATTTTTGATCTGGTTAATTTGAATCCTGTCGGCCCGCCGAACGCAGAGCCGAACACGCTCGCCAACAAAGCGATCACCGCCATCGAACTCGAAGTTTCCGCATCGTGCCTGACGAACGGCGGCGATCCGGTCATCGGCGGATGGACGACGGCCAGTTTGCATCAAGGTGCATTGTTGAATCCGGCTCCGGCCGGTCTGGTTGCCAGCGGCGGCGCCGGGAAAGGGCCGTCGATTGTCGGCGGACCGTGGACACAGGTGTCTCGCTTGGGTATGCCGTTGGTGAACGAGGTCGTTATCGGCCTGCCGGACAAAGATCGGTTCAACGGGAGCAAGCCGCAAGACGATGGTCAGTTCCTCAACTACGTAACGAATCCGTCGCTACCTGCATTGCTGCAAGTATTGTTCGGCGTTCGCGCACCGACGCTCATTCCGCGCACCGACCTCGTCGAAGCGTTTCTCACCGGCGTTCCCGGATTGAATCAGCAGAAAAAAGTTACGCCATCGGAAATGTTGCGACTCAACACATCGACACCGGTCGTCGCGGCCGCGCAGCAAAACACGCTGGGTGTTCTCGGCGCGGATTCGGCAGGATTCCCGAATGGCCGTCGTCCCGGCGATGACGTCGTCGATATCGAATTGCGTGTTGCCATGGGTGTCTTGTTGAGCACGGCGGATGCGCCCGATGGTCAACTGCCGTATACCGATCAGACATCGTTGACGGCTACCAATTTCGGACAGGCATTTCCGTACTTGAATCCGCCGTTGCCGGGTTCGCCGAACGGCGCGAACGGAATTCCTGTTGCGGTGACGCCATGAGACGTCTGGGCAAATTGATTATCGCGCCCCTGCTCGCGTTGGGTTTCGCATCCGGCGCGCATGCGCAATCGCTGGACGATCCGAATGGCTTGCTTGGTTCTTCGCTTTGGGGACTGTACGTTTCGCCAGGCGATCCGCGTGATTTCGAATATGTCGTGTTCTTGATTGTGTACGGCGCATCGGAAACGGACGATCCATACGACGTGAACGATTTGAACCTTACGTTCGAGAGCACTGACGATACCGTTGACGCTCTGCCGTTGTAGGCGTTAAACAACATGCCATCACGCAAGTCGGCGGCTCTCGGAGCCGCCGCACTCTTGTTTGCATCTGCCGTCTTCGCTGAGGCGCATCGACCTGCATCTGACGATACGGTTCTCGAGCGACTGCCGCCTGCATTTCTTGCGACGAGAAGTATTCCTGTTGCCGCGATTACGGATGCGACGTCACGACCCGATCTCACGCAAGCGCTCGCGGCTGCGCGACGTTACGTTGAAGTCGGCCAAACCTACTCCGATCCCCGCGCCTACGGTTACGCACAAGCAGCGCTGGGTACATGGTGGGATGCGAGTCCTGCACCTGCGCCCGTGCTCATCATGCGCGCGCGCATCCTTCAGTTTCGACACGAATTCAAGCAATCACTCGCCGAGCTCGAAGCGGCGTTGAAGAACGATCAATTCCAACCCGACGCCTGGCTGTTGTTGGCGAGCATCGAGCAAGTGCAAGGCAACATCGCCGCGTCGCGCGCGGCCTGCCTAAAACTCATTCCGATGGCCGATCCGTTAGTCGGCGCGACGTGCGTCGCCTCGACGACGGGACTCACCGACCGCGCTCCCGAAGCGGCGACCTTGTTGAGCAAGGCGCTGACAGGAACGACGGCCACATCGCCGCAAGAGCGAACATGGGCGTGGACGACGTTGGCTGAAATTCAAGCACGCCTAAACGATCAACAGAAATCCGAAGATGCATTCAAGCAAGCGCTCACGATCGAGCCAAACGACGTCTATGCGAGATCCGCCTACGCGGATTTGTTGCTCGATCAGAATCGCAACGCCGACGCTCGCCGCGTGCTCGGCGATGCGACGCAAGCCGATGCATTACTTTTACGCGCCGCCATCGCAGCACAACGCGACAACAACGCAGACGCCGCGTCGTTAGCAAAAAATATGTCCGACCGCTTCGCCGAGGCACGCGAACGCGGCGACCAAACGCACCTGCGAGAACAGGCGCGATTTGCGCTTGAGGTCGAACACGACGTCCCGCAAGCGCTCGATCTTGCGCAGCGAAATTTCGCCATTCAACGTGAACCCGCCGATGCGCGGATTTTGTTGGAGGCATCGCTCGCAGCACACGAAAAAGAGACCGCACAACCCGCTCTCGACTGGTTGAAGCAGACGAATATCGACGCACCGCATCTAAAACAAATTGCCGGCGCGCTGACGTCGAGCGCCGCGCAATGACGCTGTTCATGCGAATTATTCTCGCGCTGACACTGATGAGTTGCGCATTCAGCGCGAGCGCTCACAAACCGAGTGACAGCTATCTGACGCTTCGATTGCATACCGGCGATGCGACGGTTGCCGGTCAGTGGGACATCGCCCTTCGTGATCTCGAATTGCCGTTGCATTTGGATGCGAACAACGACGGCGCGATCACGTGGGGAGAATTGCGGCAACGCGAACCTGATGTTTTCAAGTACGCCTTACAGCGTCTAACGCTGAAATCGGAAGGTGAATCTTGTGCGATCGTGCCGACGCAACTGCTAGTCGACGATCATACCGACGGCGGCTATGCGGTCTTGCAGTTCACCGCGCAGTGCGCGACGTCTCCGCAACAAATCGAAGTCGGTTACCACTTGTTGTTCGACATCGATCCCAGTCATCGCGGATTGCTGCGCTTGGAAGTCGACGGCAATTCGCGTAGCGCGGTCATGTCGCCGACGCAATCGACGCAGATGTTCGACCTTGCCAACAATTCGCGCTGGTCGACGTTCATCGAATTCGTCAACGACGGCATGCACCACATCTGGATCGGCTATGACCACATGCTGTTCTTGATTTCGTTGTTGCTGCCGGCGGTACTCGTTCGAAAAGAAAATCATTGGATCCCCGTCGACACACTCCCCAACGCGTTGCTCAGCGTGCTCGCGGTGGTGACCGCATTCACCGTGTCGCATTCGATCACGCTCACGCTCGCGGCGCTCGGCATCGTCGGCTTGCCATCGCGGCTTGTGGAATCAGGTATCGCGTTGTCCGTTATGTTGGCCGCGCTCAACAACATCTGGCCGCTCGTCACGCGGAAAGTCTGGTTGCTCGCGTTCGGATTCGGACTGGTGCACGGGTTTGGTTTCGCCAGCGTGTTGGCGGATTTAGGTCTCCCGCGCGACGCGCTCGCGCTGTCGTTGGCAGGATTCAATATCGGCGTGGAGATCGGCCAACTGACCGTCGTGCTTCTCTTCGTGCCCTTCATCTTTTTAATTCGCAAAAAGCATTTTTATCGTCCTGGTTTTCTCGTGGGCGGTTCGTCGATCATTGCGCTGGTCGCATCAGTTTGGTTGTTGAGTCGAATTTTTGGTTTTGGTCTCGGCTAAGATGACCGATGCGCCATTTCGATACGCTGTCGGCGTTTTATGCGCTGGCATTTGTTTGATCGACGTTGTGCGGGCGGAAGTGAGTCCTACGACTGAAGTTACGGATTCTTCGAGTAGCACGTTGTCTGTCGTAGACGTCGCGGGCCACTACGACAACGGTGTGGGCACTTCCGATGCCGCGTCCGAGGGCGTCATTCTCGGATCGTATCTGCAAGACGTGCCGCTTCTGCGTCCGGGCGAAGTGTTGGAAGCGGTACCTGGCTTGGTCGTGACGCAACATTCCGGCGAAGGCAAAGCGAACCAATATTTCCTGCGCGGTTATAACCTCGATCACGGCACCGATTTCGCGACGAGCGTCGACGGCGTGCCCGTCAATATGCCGACCAACGGACACGGTCAAGGTTATACCGATCTCAATTTCCTAATTCCGGAATTGGTGGATCGCATCGACTATCGCAAAGGCCCGTACTTCGCGCAAAACGGCGATTTTTCATCCGCGGGTTCGGCGGATATCTCTTATCGAAACACGCTGCCGAATACGATCGTGAATGTGACGGTGGGGGACGACGGTTATCGCCGCGTCCTCGGCGCATCGTCGGTTGCATTCACGCCTGATGAGACCGGTCCGCATCTGCTCGGCGCGATCGAAGCGATGGGCGACAATGGGCCTTGGGTCAATCCCGACGACATGCACAAGATCAACACGCTCCTACGTGCCAGCGACGGCGATGCCGAGCACGGATGGTCAGCCGATGCGATCGCCTACGATGCGCACTGGAATTCGACGGATCAAGTTCCGCTCGAATTGATCGATCACGGCGAACTTTGCCGCTACTGTGCGCTCGACCCGACCGACGGCGGACGATCGGCGCGCGAGATTATTTCTAGCGAATGGCATAGTCGCGATAGCGACGGTTATATGAAAGCGAGCGGTTACGTCGAACACTATCGTTTGCAGCTATGGTCAAACTTTACTTATTTCGAGAACGATCCCATTCATGGCGATCAGTTCAATCAGCGCGATTCGCGCGATATCGAAGGCTTCGATCTCACCAAGGGTTGGATTCGCGAATTGTTTGGACATGATTCGACGACGGAAATCGGCGCGCATCTGCGTCACGATTTCATACACGTTTCTCTCTTCGATACGGAAGCGCGAATTCCATTTGCGACAGTCAGCGATAACCAAGTCGATGAAACCGAAGCGGCGCTTTATGTGCAGAACACGACGGAGTGGACGAGCTGGTTTCGCACGCTCGCGGGCATTCGCGAGGATGCGATCGATCTGAATCTGACGTCGCAAACGTATGCGCCGAACAGCGGCAATGCATCGGACAATCGCGTGTCGCCGAAACTCTCATTGATTTTCGGACCATGGGACAAGACGGAATTTTTCGCCAATATCGGCAACGGTTTTCATAGCAACGACGCGCGCGGCGTGATCTATCGCTACGATCCGACGACGGGCGATGCCGTCGATCGCGCGCCGGCGTTGGTCGGAAGCTTCGGAAAAGAATTGGGCGTTCGCACGGAAATCATTCCAGGTTTGCAAAGTTCGCTGGCGTTGTGGAGTTTGAACAGCGCGTCCGAACTCGTTTACAGCGCCGATTCGGGCGGGACTGAAATTAACGGCGCGAGCAGACGCTACGGCGCCGAATGGAACAATCATTATGTATTGAACGATTGGCTGTTGTTCGATGCCGACTTCGCACGAACGCACGCACAATTCGCGAATAACAACGACAACGGCGAACTGGGCGATCAGATTCCGAACGCGGTCGGCAAAGTCGCCTCGGTCGGACTATCCGCTCATGATGGCGCATGGTCCGGCGATATTAAATTCCGGTATATCGGTCAGTATCCGCTCTCGCAAGACGGAACGTTGCGCGCGCCGTCCGCTATCGTCACCAATGTTCGTGTTCAACGAACGCTGACATCGTGGGCATCGCTGTCGCTCGACGTTTTGAATATCTTCGATCGCAAGTTCTTTGACATCGCTTACGAACAGGATTACCGCGTTGCGCCATTGAGTCCAGTCGTTGGCGATGGCGTCACCGCGCATCCTGGCGAGCCGCGCGAATTGCGATTTACACTGCGGCTGATCCTGTGAAATTTAATCGACGAAGATCCACAACCGCGTGTTTCGACGCCGAGCGAATGAATAAGGCCGGAGATTTTTCGGGCAATAATAACGATGTCGTGAATAACCGCACCGCGCGCGCAGTTTCGCTGCATCGATTCGCTGGTTGCCAGCCGCGCCACGATATCAGGTTCAGCGCCGGGGCAGGGCTATAAACAGTGCGGCGGCGATCCCGATCATCACGCAATGGCACATCGTTTGCTCCATCGACCCGACGCCTTGTGAGCACGTGGTTCTGTGGCTCTACAGGGCATTGAGCGTAACGCTGATTATTTCAGCGTCGCAAATTGCACTTACTTAAGGAGAACAATCATGCAAGGGAAGACTATTGGCTCGCTCATGGCGTTGATTTTGGCGACAGGCGCGTTCACACAAATTGCACATTCGCAGGACAGCAGCAGTAAGTCATCGTCTGCGGGGACAGAGACAACCGACAACAAAACGCGCTCGGAGACCGATAACCAATCGTTCAGCACTAAGAATGATCAGCAAGACAGCAACAATGCAAATGTTGCCGGCAAGAACATGAATAAGTCATTCGATTCGATGGATAAAAGTCACCACGGCTATTTGATGCCTTCAGACGTTGCCGCAAGCAAGATGCTGTCAACCAACTTCCAGAGTTGTGATAAGAATCACGATGGCCGGTTGTCGCGCGAGGAGTTCAATAATTGCAAATCCGGCATGTAATATTTCTGAACTTCTTTACGGCATCTTCTGCTCCGCATACCGCGGAGCTTTTTTTAAGTGAAAGGTGGCGAGGACAGGTATCAGCCGCGCAAGCGAACGCCACGTGTTAGAAGGGAACGCGCGTCAGGTGCGACGGGTGCTGATCTTTGATCTCGCGTCATAGTCTTTCTGGGCTAACTCGCTCACTCCGCATCGCGATTGCGTCGCGTGCGTGGCTTCTTCGGCCACGCTTTCGCACGCGCGGGTAAGTTCATACGACGCAGGGTTTGCTTGTCTTTGCAATCGCGCTCCGGCTGCAGGTCAATGTCGCTCGGCGGGTTTGGATAATACCGTCGACCTGCGATCACTTTAACCCAGCGCATACAGAATCGATTGTAGGCGATCCAAGACAATCCATCGGAGACGACCATGGCGCGCTCGGCATGCAACGCAATCTGGTGGGCGTCCTCATAAGAAAAATGCAGGTGATGTTCGAACAGCATTTCCACGACTTCATGCATCACAATGTAGCGATCAATGTCATACCGCTTGCCGCGATAGGACAGGTGCGTCGGCAATTCGTAATCGATATAGATTGTCGTGCCATCGACGCTGCAGGATCCGACATAGGGCACATCGTGCACGCGATCCACGCGAACGGCTTTGAGCATTGCCGCGCACGCGTCGTCGAGCACCCCGCTATTGAGCGTGTAAATGTCAGCCTTCGGTCGTCGATGGCCCCAGCTCATATCAGTTCCTCATTGACGCGGCGGCAATTTGATTACACGAGCAACGCAAATGTCGAGCGCCCTCGCACATTATGTTTGGACTGCATTGCCATCGCGAAGCCACAGACCTTGACGGTCTAGCGTCCACGCAAATGCCCGACGCCAGTTGCCAGTTGCCGTGAGGATACCCCGTCCTCCCGACGTCGCGCCACGTGCAGGTCATCGTTGCCCTGTGATAACGTGAAACAACAACAGGAGCAGTAATGAGCAAGGAAGTGATTGGCAATATTTTAGGATGGACGGCTACACTCGTCTTACTCGGCACGCTGCTCGCCCAGATTCATCGCGAGATCAAATCCGGAAAAGTAGACGAAATCTCGCCATTGCTTTTCGTAGGTCAATGCGCCGCCTCGATTGGCTTTTTACTCTACAGCACGTTGGTAGGCAACCTTGTTTTCATTGTCAGCAACGCCATGATTCTGGCGGTGGCACTCCTCGGTGTATGGGTGCGACACCATGTCAAAACTAAATCGGCTGCCGCGGGAAACGCTCGATGAGTCGTTGGCGTGATTGGCTCGCAAAAGTGGCGACGAACACCCAACAGCAGTCCCGGCCTGCCGACAACGCCGAAGGGGTTACGGGCGTTATCAACAAAGCGCTGTCCGCCGCCGGTTTATTGAAGAATGCAGAAAATCGGAATCATGCTGCCGGCTCATCGCGTCGCACGGATTCCACCGAGTACAAAGACAACGGCAAACAGTTTTTCTGGGATCGCTCAGGCAGCGCCCCACACACGCTTGACTACAAGGTTTATCTGCCCACTGTCGTTGGTGTGACCGCCCCCAGCTCAATGCCGCTCGTTGTCATGCTGCATGGCTGCACGCAAGATCCCGATGACTTTGCGATCGGTACGCAAATGAACGCGTTAGCTGAACAGCACAGCTTCATCGTCGCTTATCCCCAGCAACCTCTCGGCGCGAACACTTCAAAATGCTGGAACTGGTTTCGACCCGAAGATCAACAACGCGACAAAGGCGAACCGCGACTCATCGCGCAGATGGTGCGCGACCTCATCCAGCGCTACTCGTTAGATCGCGACCGCATCTATGTCGCCGGTATGTCGGCCGGTGGTGCGATGGCTGTTATTTTGGCCCGTACCTATCCGGACGTGTTCGCTGCGGCCGCCGTCCACTCGGGCCTGCCCTATGGCAGCGCCAACAATGTTGTCTCCGCTCTCGCTGTCATGAAAAACGCAACCGTCGCATCGCCGCGAACACACACTCGCGGCGGTTTTAGTACTCCCATGATCGTGTTTCATGGGGACGGCGATGCGACGGTCAATCATGCAAATGCAGATGCATTAGTTCGACAGGTGCTTGTTGATTGGCCGAGCGCGCAGTCGCTATCGATCCAATCCAGCGCGCGTTTTTCAGAAGGTGGGCGCGTTTGCGATCGGGTCATCTACCAGACACCTCAAGGCAAAATCGCGCTTGATTATTGGACCATCCAGGGTGGTGGTCACCTTTGGGCCGGCGGCGACCCACGGGGTTCGCACACCGATGGAACAGGTCCAAATGCGTCCGCTCATTTCTGGCGTTTTTTTGACGGGCATAAGCCCAAAAACTAACTGACGACACTGCACGCCCTTGGCAAAAACCCGACGCTGAGCATTTGGTTTTCTCCTCGGGTTACTTATCTCGAGCAACTTCACTCCAACCCGACACGAAGACCGGCAGCGCTCGCCATCCAGGGCGTCCGTTTGGCGTGCAAACTGAATGTTGTCAGCCACTTCAATCGGGCACGGCGCGCGACGCGAAGCGCTTCGGACCACGCCATCGTCACTGAAGCGCTTGGCATACACGTTGCGATAGCCCGACGCTCACAACACGGAGCCAATCAGATGGATACGCGCGCGAAGACCCTTCCCATGATTTTGTTGGGAAGTCTAATATTTTTTTCAGTCGGTGCAGTTGCGCAATCAACTGCAGCACCAAGCCCGGTGACGGGAAAGGATGCTGACAACACGTCAACCAATGTTCGTGATCGTGGCAACTCGATGACGCCGATGGACCAGTCGAATAACAAGGCCGACATCCAAGTGGCTGCAGCCGTTCGCAGCGCAATCGTTGCTGATCATTCTCTATCGACGAAGGCACATAACGTAAAGCTCGTCGCAAACAACGGAGCCGTGATATTGCGCGGCCCTGTTGACAGCGACGCGGAGAAGACAAAAGTTGAACAGATTGCGAAAGGTATCGCCGGCGTCACGAGCGTCGACAACAATCTCGATGTAAAAACGACCAATCACTAAGACTATAAATTACCAAGGAGCAATCACTATGAAAGCGTCAGTTTACTGTATCGCCAAGACGATCCCGCAGGCCGAGAGCATCGTTGCCGACCTAAAAAACAACGGATTCTTAAACAACGACATCTCGGCGCTTATGCCGGATAAACGCGGTACGAAGGATTTTGCTCACGAGCACAACACGAAGGCGCCCGAAGGCGCTACGACGGGTGGCGTTGCGGGCTTGGGCGTTGGCGCCGCTGTGGGTTGGCTCGCTGGGATTGGCGCGCTCGCGATTCCCGGTGTTGGCCCGTTTATCGCAGCTGGGCCGATCATGGCAGCCCTCGGCGGCGCTGCGATTGGTACTGCGGCAGGTGGCCTCATCGGCGCGCTCGTCGGCATGGGTATTCCCGAATTTGAAGCCAAGCGTTACGAAGCTAAGGTCCGCGAAGGCAATATTTTGATTTCGGTCCATGTTGAAGACAGCAAACGGCGAGACGTCGCAAAAGAAATCTTTTCGCGCCACGGCGCGGACGATATCTCAACCGGTAAGGAAGCGAGTTCTAAGGCTGCCTAGGGTGATGACGCGCCACCGATCGTCGGTGGCGCATTTCCCATCCGACCTTCGTAGACTTGGGAGCAACGGAGTAGTTGCGCGAAGCTCACTTGACTAACGACGATAATCGTTAATTCGTCGCATTTTGCTAACGATAAAAACGTTCATCGTGGACGACGCTGGATAGCGTATGGGAGGCCTTTGAAGTGACGAATGCACTGGTTAATTCGCCGAACCATAACTCCGACTTAGAGATGGTCAGACGCCACGTTAGAAATGCAGAGTTGCGCGTTGCGGCGCAGCGAAAACTCGTCGCTCTCATCGCCGCACGGCGGTTACCGCTAAAAGAAGCGTTGGAACTATTGCACCTGTATGAGGTGACGCTAAAGGCGCACGTGGATCATCTCGCTCACGTCGAAGACATCACGCAACGATACGCTCGTCCGCGTCGTAGCGGAGAACGTCTCGGTCGACGATTTCGATAATGTACGGTTAATTATCTAATTCCTGTCATACGCGGACCAAAACTTAGAGTCGAGGATAGGCGACGATTAACTAGGAGCTGATGCGGCTCAAATGCTCGCTTTAATGCAGCAAGCATACTTCGGAGTCTTTGGTCTCGGCATCATCCGCGGCCACAATCTTTTTGGCCGAAACAGTAGCTCAACTTCAGCCAGGTCGCGCGGCCACGAAGAAGATAAAACGACTCGCTACCAAACTCGCTAGAGGTGACGGGCGGCCGTCGATCGGTAAGGTTCGTGCCCTCCAGTGAAACCGTATAGCGGCCTACCTGATAGCCAAGAGTCGTTGCGACCGTACCGTATCCGCCGACCGGCGCCGTGTTCTCCTCGTCCAGATATCGACGGCCGACATAGTTGCCGACGACAGTGAAGTAGAAGCCCGTTTTCGGTGTGTAGAGGACGCCCGTAGAGGCGAGGACGTGTGGCGAGAGGGGCAGAGCTCTTCCCGCTACATCGACATAAGTACCCGAGTTGGGATCTGCAAATAGATACTTTGTGAAGTGAGCGTCGTGGTAGGCGAGATTGCCAACGATCGCGAGATCGGGAACGAGTTGCAAGCGCGCGCCCGCCTCCACACCCTTTAACTCTTCTTTGGCTGCATTAGCCAATGCACCTGAGGCCGTCGCCACCACAAGGTTGTTGAATTTTTGGAGGAAGAGTTCAGTGTCGTAGGTCAGTCGGCCACCGATCATCGCGCCCTTGAGGCCGCTTTCGTAACTCTGTGCTGTTTCGGGCAGCAATACGGCGGGTTGATAGTCTGGGCCGAAATCGAGCGCCGATGGCTTAAAGGCGTTTCGATAGTCGGCATAGATCACCGCTTCGTCCGCTCCGTTCTGCCAGACGCGATCGCTGCCTCCCAGCGTTCCAGCCGGTCGGACGTCCGATCGCTTATCGGACTCGAAAACCACTGGATCGGGATCAGCGAGATCGGAGGAGAATTTTCTTTCTGACGTCTCATTCAAACGCAGTCCGGCAACAACATCCCACTGGTCATCAGGTTTCCAGTCCACCTGTGCGTACTGTCCTAGAAAGTTACGGTAATCATCGACCACGCCAATCTCATTGACGGGAACGGCGGACGTCGGTGGTGGCAATACGGATCCATCCAATGGGACGGTATAGGCGCTATTGCCATTTAGAGTGGTCTGCGTCCCATGCCCAAATAGAGCGTCGGCGCCAAGCACCAACGTCGTGTCAGCACCGAAATGATGTGTCACATGGCTATCTAAATAGTCGTCATCGATCATCCGACTTTGATTTTGAGTATCGGCTGCGCCACTGAGATCCGGATGCAGAAATGCGCGGATGTCGGTGATATTGGAATGAGTCGTCGATATAAGCGTGTCCCACTCTCCCCATGCAATGTTTCGGGAATAGCCCAATGCCAAGTGGTACTGATCCTGATCAATTTTTGCGTCGGCCGGGTTGAAATTAGCATCAACTGGAGTGGCAGGAGTGAGCGTGGTACCGACTCGAATCACAGGACTCGGCGGCACGTCACGAACGATCGTAATGCCTGCGTCGATCGTCAGCTTGCTGTCTTCCAGAGTCAACGCGCCGCGATAAAGGGCTTGACCATTCTTGACCACTTCTCGATCGTCGGAGAATCCAAGATTCTCTCCGTCGACCGCCAGCGACTGCCGATAATCACCGATGGGCGGCAGTGCAATTGATGCCGAACCATTAGTTGACCCATGCTCTCCGTATGCAATGTCCGCTTGATTCGACGCTTCGCCAGCCGGGTAATGCAGCGACTGCACCACGCCGACAAAGGACGTGGCGCCATACATGACGGGAGCAGCACCTTTGAGGACCTCGACGCGCTCTACGTCGTTGAAATCCAGGGTCGTTATCATCGGGTTAAACGCACCACCCCAGGGTACGCCATCGACTACCAATAAGAAGGCGTCAAATTCGTGCAATCCCCAAAACGAAGGCACAGCGCTGGATGGACCGGCGTCGCCGCCTTCGGGAGCCTCGACACCCGGAACGAGATTCAAGGCGGTGGCCATTGTCGACGCGCCTCTCCGGGTCAGTTCATCGCCGTCTACAATTGAGACATCGGCGGGTAGCCGATCGGCGGGTACTTCCACGCGTGTAGCGGTGACCACTATTGGCTCGAGCGGCTCACTCTGGTCGGGCGTATCGGCGAAGACATGGCTGCACAATATTAAGCCTATATAGCCGACGATTCGGGTCTTCACCATAGCTTTCCCCTAACAGATGAGCGCGACATTATCATCGCGGCGTACGGGCGATAGAGAGGCTGGAGACCTATTGGTGAATCGGGCTTACGGCGGATACGGCATCATGAAAAATGACACCCCGTGTCGGCGCGAGGGGCACTGTCGACTTATGTGTCTGAAGAGAATCTAAGAGTCAACGCGTCGCGATGTAACGTCGCCGATATACACGTGAAAATTTTACCGCTTTAGATCCCGGCTGCAGGAAGAACTGCTCGGACGACCTTGGACGAGGAATTTGAATTGGCTCAATAGCAACGTTTCTAAGCTGAAATCGGACGTCGCTGGACTAGTTCGGACTTGCCTAGTGGTGCCCGGGAGAGGACTCGAACCTCCACGACTTGCATCGCTAGCACCTGAAGCTAGTGCGTCTACCAATTCCGCCACCCGGGCAGGGTGCGAAGCCGCGCTGGGCGCAGGGCCGGGAAGATACTTTCCGCGCACCGCAAAGTCAATTATTGCTTGCATCGATAGCGCGGCTGGGCGACCCTGCCCGTTCGATTGGAATGGAAGCGCTACGTGAAACAGAAACGGCCCGGAAAACCTCCGCGACAACCACCGGCAAAAAAAGCGGCCAAGCGCCCAGGATGGATGCCTGACCTCCCGCCGCCGAATCGCGCCGAACGCGTTGCGACACAGCATCAAACGCCGCGAAAAAATGCGCCGAAACGTGAGGTCGATCCCCAGTCGCAACGAGAGGCGGAGCGCTACGAACATCCGATTCCCAGCCGCGAAGCGCTCCTGAAATTTCTGAGTGATCGCGCGCAATTGCTCACAGCCGAAACGATGGCGCAGGATTTGGGTCTCACCAATCCGCGCGATTTCGAGGCACTAACGAAACGCCTCGCCGCGATGTTGCGCGATGGGCAGCTGATCCAGAATCGTCGCGCCGGTTACGGCGTTGCATCGCGGTTGGATTTGATTCCGGGATCGATCATCGCAAATGCCGAGGGCTTCGGATTTTTGCGGCCCGACGCGGGCGGCGACGACATTTACTTATCGCCCGCCGAGATGCGCAAAGTGATGCACGGCGATCGCGTGCTCGGAAATATCGTCGGTGCGGACCGTCGCGGTCGCAAACAGGGTGCGATCGCTGAAGTGCTCGAACGACGCATGACGCGACTCGTCGGACGCATCGTGGTGCAAGATGGCGTGACCGTCGTCGCACCGGACGACAAACGTCTGCATCAGAATATTCTGATTCCGCCAGGCAAGACGCGCGGTGCCCAATCGGGACAGATCGTCGTTGCAGAAATTCTGGAACCGCCGACTGCATATCGTGGGCCCGTCGGCGAAATATTGAGCGTGCTCGGCGATCGGCTGAAACCGTCGCTCGTTGTCGAAATGGCGATCGCGAGTCACGGTATTCCCAACGAGTGGCCGGAAAAAACGCTGCGCGAAGCGGCGCAAGTTGATCCGCAAGTGTCTGGCGCGGATATCGCCGGACGAGTCGATCTACGCGACACGCCGCTGGTAACTATCGACGGCGAAGATGCGCGCGATTTCGACGACGCCGTGTTCGCGGAACCGGCGAGTGGAGGATTCCGACTGATCGTCGCCATCGCGGACGTATCGCACTATGTGCGACCGGGTACCGCGCTCGACGACGAAGCGCAGAAACGATCGACGTCCGTTTATTTTCCCGGGTTCGTCGTACCGATGTTGCCAGAGACGTTGTCTAACGGTATTTGCTCGCTGAATCCCAACGTCGATCGACTTTGCATGGTGTGCGACATGCGCGTCGATTTCGAGGGTAACGTCATTAACTCGAAATTTTATCCCGCGGTGATGCGTTCGCACGCGCGCCTCACGTACACGCGAGTATGGGAAGTGCTCGGCGAAAAGTCGGCCGATGCGCGGGCGGAGTTGAAAAGTATACTTCCGCAACTCGAACACCTGCATCAGCTCTACAAAATTCTCGCGAAGGCGCGGCAGCGGCGCGGCGCGATCGATTTCGATAGCCACGAAGTCAAATTTCGCCTTGGCCCTGCCGGCGATGTCGTGCAGCTCGGCAGCGAACCGCGCAACGACGCGCATAAGCTGATCGAGGAATGCATGATCGCGGCCAATGTCGAAGCCGCCCGCTATTTGACGAAACAGCAAATTCCCGCGTTGTATCGCGTGCACGCGCCGCCGCCGGCCACCAAGTACGAGGACCTGCTCGAATTTCTCCGTGAATTCAGTCTGCGCATGCCGCCTTTGACGCAGGTCAAGCCCGCTGATTTCTCATCGCTCCTCAAGAAAATAAAAAAGCGTCCCGACAGTGGATTGATTGAATCCGTGTTGCTGCGTTCGCAGTCGTTGGCGGTTTATAGTCCGGAAAATTCCGGTCACTTCGGATTGGCACTCGATGCGTATGCGCATTTCACGTCGCCGATTCGCCGTTATCCGGATTTGCTCGTGCACCGCGCGATTCGCTATGCGATAAGCAAGGGCAAACCATCCGCGTACACGTATAGCCCGAGCGCGATGGCCGCGCTGGCGACGCATTGTTCGCACAACGAGCGGCGCGCCGACGAAGCGGAACGTGATGTCGACGAGCGTTACAAATGTGCGTGGATGGAAAAACACGTCGGCAGCGAATTCGACGGCATCGTGTCGGGCGTCACGTCGTTCGGTTTATTCGTCGAATTGACGGAGTCGCAAGTGAGTGGGCTCGTGCACATCACGCAATTACCCAACGACTATTATCATTTCGATCCAATCCGACATTTATTGAGCGGCGAACGACGCGGATTGAAATTCCGATTGGGCGATCCGGTGCGCGTACAAGTTTTGCGCGCGAGTCTGGAAGATCGCAAGATCGATTTCCGTTTGGTGGCCGAAGAACAGCGGGGGAAGAAACGCGCATGATCGGCGAGTTGTTGTTTGGAATTCATTCCGTCGAAGCGGCGTTGAATCACGATCCGACGAATATTCTCGAACTGTATTTCGAGTCCGACAGTCAGAACGCGCGCATCAAGGAACTTTCCGATCGCGCGCGCGATTTGGGATTGAAACCGCACGCTCGTCCGCGCGACGCGCTAGATCGCATGACAGGCGGTGCGCGACATCAAGGTGCCGTCGCGCGCTATCGTGCGCCGCCTCCGCGAGCGGAAAGCGATTTGTCCGAGCTGATCGACAAAGCGGGACGCGACGCGTTGTTGCTCGTGCTCGATGGCATCACCGATCCGCACAATCTCGGCGCATGTTTGCGCAGTGCGGAAGCCGCAGGCGTCACCGCAGTCATCGTGCCGAAAGACAAGGCTGCCGGCATCACGCCGACCGTGCGTCGCGCAGCGTCTGGTGCGGCCGATCGCGTCGCGTTTTTCGCCGTGACAAATCTCGCGCGCACGTTGAAGGCGATCAAGCAGCAAGGCGTTTGGTTGGTGGGTCTTGACGGCGAATCGAAACAAAGTTTGTATTCCATCGATTTGAAAGGACCGATCGCGATCGTGCTTGGAAGCGAAGGCGAGGGCATGCGCCGATTGACGAGCGAGTCGTGCGATTTTCTCGCGCGCATTCCGATGCGCGGAGACGTAGAAAGTCTCAACGTGTCAGTTGCGACAGGCGTCGTTCTGTTCGAAGCGTTGCGTCAACGCGCGCCGTGAGATTGAGTCTGCATTGGTACGACGTTGCCGGACTCATCGGCGTCGCCGTCATGCTATGGGCGTTTTTCCTGTTGCAAGCCGGCAAGCTGCGCGGCGATGCGTTCATGTATCAGCTGATGAACGCGCTCGGCGCGGCTGCGGTGCTGTTGTCACTCGTCAACGATTTCAATTTGTCGGCGTTCGTAATCGAAACGTGTTGGGTCGTGATCAGCGTTTACGGAATGATTCGATCGCGTGGAAAACGGCGCGGCTAACGCAAGCCACGCCGTCACCGATTACAAGTCGCTAAGCTCGACGTCCGTTCCCTCGTTAATACCTTCGAACAAAATCGTCGACAAATAACGTTCGCCTGTATCTGGGAGCATCGCAAGAATCACGTCGCCGGATTTCGCTTGCTTGGCCACCGCCAGTGCAGCGGCGAACGTGCCGCCGGAAGAAATTCCGCAGAAGATGCCTTCCTTCGTCGCGAGTTCGCGCGCGGTGTCGCGAGCCACGATGTCGTTGACGGGAATGATTTGATCGGCGACGTTCTTGTTGAGGACCGACGGAATCAGGTTCGGCGTCCAGCCTTGAATCTTGTGCGGCGCCCACTCTTTGCCGGAAAGCATGGCAGCGCCTTCGGGTTCGGTCGCCACGATTTTCACATCGGGCCGAGCGAGTTTGATCATCTCGCCCGCGCCGGTCAGCGTTCCGCCCGTGCCCCATCCCGTGACAAACCAGTTCAGACGTTTACCGGCGAAATCCTGCAAGATTTCCGGACCCGTCGTGCTGCGGTGATAAGCCGGGTTGGCTGGATTGTCGAATTGTCGTGCGAGAAACGCACCGTTTTTCTTCGCGTAATCTTCGGCGCGTTTGATCATGCCGGTGCCACGTTCTGCTGCCGGAACCAAGATGACTTTTGCGCCGAGCGCACGCATCAGTTTGCGGCGTTCGACGGAGAACGAGTCGCTCATGAATGCGACGAACGGATAGCCTTTCACCGCGCACACCATCGCGAGCGCGATGCCGGTATTGCCCGACGTCGCTTCGACGACAGTTTGCCCCGGCTTGATCGTGCCGTTCGCTTCCGCGTCGAGAATGATGCCGACGGCCAGGCGGTCCTTGACGGACGACATCGGGTTGAAGGCTTCGACTTTCACGTACATCTCCACGCCTTGCGGCGCGAGACGGTTGATCTTGATGATCGGCGTGCGACCGATGGTTTCGAGAATGTTCTGGTAAATCATCGCTCACTCCTTCGAATTATTGAATTCCGCTCACAATCTTCAGAATTGTCGTTTCCCTGAAAACGGGAATCCAGTGACTTTTCGGAATAAGCAAAGTCACTGGATAAGTATACTAATGTGCCAAGCCGAAGGCATTGAGAATAAAGGCATAAACGTCGGCGACCTCATCGATTTGCATCGTCGTCGGTTTTCCCTGGCCGTGCCCGGCGCGTGTCTCGATGCGGATCAAGATGGGTTTGCCGTGTGGATCGGCCGCCTGCATCGTCGCCGCGAATTTGAAGCTGTGCGCGGGGAACACGCGATCATCATGATCGCCGGTGATGATCATCGTCGCAGGATAATCGACGCCCGATTTCACGTTATGTAGCGGCGAATACGCACGCAGCGCGTTGAACTCATCCGCGTTCTCGACCGAACCGTAATCCGATTCCCACGCGCGGCCGATGGTGAAATCGCGGAAGCGCAGCATGTCGAGCACGCCGACTTGCGGAATCGCCGCAGCAAAAAGATCGGGGCGTTGCAATTCCGTCGCTGCGACGAGCAATCCGCCGTTCGAGGCTCCACGAATGGCGAGTTTCGACGGCGAAGTATACTTTTCATGAATCAGATATTCGGCCGCGGTGATGAAATCGTCGAACACGTTTTGCTTGTGTGTCTTGATTCCTGCTTCATGCCATTCGCGCCCGTACTCGCCGCCGCCGCGCAAAGTGGCCACGGCGTAAACACCGCCGAGTTCCAGCCACGTCGCGACCGCGGGTGAAAATCCCGGCTGGATCGGAATATTGAAACCGCCGTAACCGTACAATATCGTTGGGTTCGATCCATCCATCGCCACGCCTTTTTTAGCGGTGATGAACATCGGAATCTTCGTGCCGTCCTTGCTGGTGTAGAAAACCTGTTTCGTCTCGTACGGCGACGCATCGAACGCGACTTTCGGCGCGCGGAACAGTGAATTCTCTTTCGTCGTCAGGTCGAAACGGAAAATGCTCGGCGGGGTGGTGAAACTGGAAAATGTATAAAATGTTTCCTTGTCGAAATTGCGTCCGGTGAATCCGGTGGCGGTGCCGATTCCGGGCAATTCGATTTCGCCATGGTGATGTCCTTTCGTGTCGAACAGGCGCGCGTTCGTATGCGCGTTCTGCATGTATTCGGCGACGAGCAAATTGTCGATCATGGTGCAGTTCTGCAACGTGTCTTGATCTTGGCGCACGATTTCGGACCAATGATCTTTGTCGGGCTTTTTAAGATCGACCGATATGACGCGATAACGCGGCGCATCGTTGTCTGTCAAAAAATAAAGTTTGTCCTTCGAGTTATTGATGAATTGGTAACTCGCATCCCATTCGCCGATTAGCGTTTCGACGACAGCGTCCGCGTTCTTTTTGGCGAGATCGCGATACAACACGAGATTCTTCGGTTCGGTGCTGCGCGAGACACTGATAATCAAATAGCGTCCATCGTCGCTGACGACACCGCCGAACATCCAGTCCGGTTGATCTTTGCGTTCGTAGATGAGCAGATCGTCGGACTGTTTGGTTCCCAATCGGTGAAAGTAGAGTTTCTGGAATTTGTTCGCGGCCTTGAGCGCGTTTTCACCTTTCGGTTCGTCGTAGCGGCTGTAGAAAAATCCAGTCCCGTCGCGGCGCCAGCTCGCGCCAGAAAATTTCACCCACTTCAGAATATCGTCGGTGTTCTTGGCTTTATCGACATCGAGCACATGCCATTCTTCCCAATCCGATCCGCCCGACGACAATCCGTACGCGAGAAATTTTCCGTCGTCGCTGATGGAGAAACTTTTCAGCGCAATCGTGCCGTCGGTCGACAATTTATTGGGATCGAGCAATACGCGTGGCTCGGCATCCAGTGACTCGGTCACATACAGAACCGCTTGATTCTGCAAACCATCGTTGCGCGTATAAAAATAATGGTTGCCGAATTTCTCGGGCGGACTGAGTTTTTCGTAATTCCAGACGGCGCTCAGTTTTTCACGAATCCGATCGCGTCCGGGAATTTGCGCGAGCTTGCCGAACGTCAGTTTGTTCTCGGCTTCGATCCATGCGTGCGTCTCGGACGAATCCACGTCTTCCATCCACCGATACGGATCGGCGATTTTCGTGCCGTGATAATCGTCGACTTGGCCGCCGGTTTTGGCGATGGGATAACCTGATTCGGACATCGATTTCTTTTCCGGCGTAGGCGACGCGGTGCGCGTGGATTGCTGGCCTTGGCAGGCGGCGAGAACGAGCGCCAGTGCAACCGGCAGCATGAGCGTGATGCGCATCGAGAACTCCGAGGATTAAAGCGGGCATTACACCATCATCGGCGCCGCTTCGGAAATGACGGAAGTACCGATCAGTCGCCGCTGATGAACTTCGGACCTTTGCCGGCGGTTTTTTCGTAGACGCCGTTTCCCGCGCGCTTATATTGCGTGAAACCGCGTTTGGAAAAATGCTCTTCTTTGAGCAGATGCGATCCACCCGACGCGACGCTTGGCACGGAAATGACGCGAATGACGGGTTGTTTGCACTCTGGACATTGCGTGAGCGGCGCATCGCTCATTTTCTGCAACACATCGAAACGTGCCTGACAGCGCGGGCAACCTTTATCGACAGTGGCGTATTCGTAAATGGGCATAAGTGAAACGTGGCTCCGCGCGGCCGGATTTCAAGCCGCCGCGCCGGTTTGAGCACGCACGCAATCGCTCATCGTCTTCCAGCGATTGACGATATCGCAAAACAGCAACGCTGTGCGTTCCGCATCATAAACGGCCGAATGCGCCTCGTTGGCGTTCCACTCGAAACCGGCGGCTTGCACGGCGCGGCTCAAGACGGTTTGACCGTACGCTAGGCCACCAAGCGTCGCCGTATCGAAACAACTGAACTGATGAAACGGATTGCGCTTGTGATTCGTGCGGCGCACGGCAGCGTTCAAGAATGAAATATCGAACGCGGCGTTGTGTCCGACGAGGATGGCGCGCTGGCAGCTGTATTCGCGCAACGCGTGACGTATCGGCGTGAAGATATGATCGAGCGCCGGACGTTCTTCGATAGCCGCGCGGAAAGGATGCGTGATATCGATGCCGGTGATCTCCAACGATTTTGGCTCGATGTTGGAACCAGGAAACGGAACGACATGCGTCGAGATGACCGGATCCGGATGCACCACGCCTTGTTCATCCATGCGCACGATGACGGCGGCGATTTCCAGAACCGCATCGTTTTCGCTATTGAATCCGCCGGTTTCGATATCGACGACGACGGGCAGGAATCCGCGAAAGCGCTCTGCGTACTTATGGATGTGATCCGACATGTCGCGAGGATACGCGGCGTACGTTGGTAGTACAAACCGATTTATGGCAGCCCGGTGGTCAAGCGTTATGAAGCCAGTGCCGTACCGAGAATCGCTTCGTAGGTTTTCAAATCGCGCAGCATTGCGCTGCCCGCTTCGCGCAACGTCGGATCATCAATACCCTGTTCGGCGAGGAGTTCGTCGAGACACTGCGCGCCCGTACGAGTTTCGTTTTGTTGCAATCGCGCGATGACCAATGCCGTCAGCGCATTGATCTCGTTGAAACGCACTTCGTCGTCGCGTCCACGTACGAGCAATAGGATCGTCGGCTCCGCGGGCGGTTCGTCGGGACGAAAGTCTGGACCGATCCGATGCACGGGATATCGATACGCGAGCACACAGGCGAGCGGCGACATCACAGGAATGCCGACGAATGGATCGCCTGTCGCGACATGCGGGGCGTGGGCGATTTCGTTTTCGTCCAGCGACAATGCCAGCTCCGCCCACTCGTAGTGCGCAAGCTCGAGAAGGAAGGGCGGATCGTTGCGGCCTTGTTGTTGTCGAAATTCAACGTAGCGCAAGAATTCGCGCCCGAATTCCGGAAAGAGCGGCGTATGGCATTCGTGCTCGCGCAGAAAGTCGCGCGTCATCACGTTCCAATCGGGGTCGGAGTATAAATTGCGGATAACGGGAAAATTGGCAGAAAGGAACATTTCCACATTGCTGAAAACGAGATCGCGATAAATAGCCATGCGCCGATCTTCGATGCCGACGGGCACGGGATTGGTTTTCGGATCGCGCAAATGCGCGGTGAACTGATATTGCAGCCGGCGCGTGCGGGCAAATTCAGGCGATGCGGACATGGCGCTCTGTTTGTTCGTGCGGCGCGTGTTTTGTCTGGATGTTGCGGACATGATCGAGTTCGTCGATCAGCTCCGTCAACGGTGGAAAGCGGAAGTCGCGCTCCAGCAGCGTGGGCAGCACGCCGAATCGCGCGTAGGCGACGTCGAGCAAATGCCATACCGGGTCGATCACGGCAGAAGCGTGGCTGTCGACTATCAAGTCTTCCGCTTCGTTGAAGTGTCCAGAGATATGAATGTAAGCGACGCGGTCCAGAGGCATCGCGTTGATGAACTGTTCGGCGTCGTAACGGTGATTCACGCTGTTGACGTAGACGTTGTTCACGTCGAGCAACAGATCGCAGTCCGCTTTCGCTAGCACGGCGTTAGTGAAATCGACTTCGCTCATTTCCTGTCCCGGCGTTGCGTACGACGAGACATTTTCGACGGCGATGCGGCGACCCACGATGTCTTGCGCACGGCGAATGCGCTCCGAACACCACTCGACGGCTTCTTCAGTGAAAGGAATCGGCATCAAGTCGTATAGATGTCCATTGTCGGAACAATACGAGAGGTGTTCGCTGTATTGCGCAATGCCATGATCGTCGAGAAGACGTCGAATTTTATGCAGCAGCGTTTCATCGATCGGCGCGGGACCACCAAGCGACAACGATAATCCGTGGCACACGAACGGATGACGCTCCGTGAACGCACGCAATGTTTTTCCGAGTTTGCCGCCGACGTTGATCCAGTTTTCCGGCGCCATCTCGAAGAAATCGACACGTGCGTCCGGAGATTCCTGCAGCGGACCCAAAAGGGCCCGCCGCAGGCCTAGTCCAGCGCCTCTAACGGCTTGGCCTGGACGCTTCGTCATCTCAATGGCCGCTGCAGGAGCCTTCTTTGCCTTTCTTGTCGGCCGAGCAAGAACCTTCCTTGCCTTTCTTGTCCGCAGAGCACGAACCTTCCGCGCCGCTCTTGTGGGCCTTGTGTCCCGCGGCGATTTCGTCGGAAGTCAGTTTGCCGTCGTGATTGCCGTCCATCGCATTGAACTGCGCTTCGTTCCAGCCCGCCGCTTTCGCTTCGGCCAGCGAGACCGTGCCGTCTTTATCCGTGTCCATCTTCGCGGCAGAGCATTTGCCTTCGCCACATTTTCCCTCGGTGCCGGCGAGCATGTAACCCGACACGAGCGGCTTCACCTGGAACGTCACATTCGCGTGGGCCATGCTCGTGAGAGCGACGGAACCGACAAATGCCGCGCCCACGGCGAGTGTCAGCGGTTTGATCATTTTCTTCGACATTGCATGTACTCCATTTTTTAGTTGCAGCGGATGATTCCCGCCGATGTTGACCGCGAACGCGGTCCTTTGACGAAATAGATTTATCGCTCGACCTCAAAACAAACCCACGAAGATTGCTCTTCGTGCGGAGCACACTATGCCTGCCGAATTGTACGTACAAGAAAACCGGATACCGCGATGCGCCGAACCGTTGCTGTTCTGCGGCGAACCGTGACGTCGCTTGTGGGTTTGGTGAAAGGTACGCAAGATTGCCAAAAATCGTCCGACGATTTTGCCGCCGCACTCAGAGGCCCGCGGTAGATGCCGAACTATCTGCGGGTTTCCAACCGCCACCGAGCGCGCGAACAAGGCCTACGCTCGCTTCGAGCTGGCGATCGTGCAAACTCAACGCGGTGCGACGTGACTGAAGTGCCGCCGTTTGCGATTCCACGACTTCCAAATAATTGACGGCGCCGTTGCGGTATCGGTCGAGTGCAAGATCGAGCGTCTTTTGCGACGAGACGACAGCCGCATTTTCGTCCTTGGCTTCGTCACCGAGTAATTTCAGCAATGCCAGATTGTCTTCGACCTGTTGAAACGCGGTGAGCGCCGTCGCGCGATAGTGCTCGCCGGCTTCGTCGAATTGCGCTTGCACCTCGCGCTCGCGCGCGTGACGCTTGCCGGCGTCGAACAACGTAAGAAACGCCTTTGGTCCGATGGACCAAAACATGTTCGGTGCGGTCAGCCAATCCATCGCGCCGGTACTTTCGTAGCCGCCGCTGGCTGTCAACGTGAGCGTTGGAAAAAAAGCGGCGCGCGCGACGCCGATCTGCGCATTCGCAGCGGCCGTGCGGCGCTCGGCTGCGGCGATATCGGGACGTCGCTCAAGCAAGATCGACGGAATACCGACAGGCACATCGAGAAGAGGAAAATCCACGACCATCGGATCGATCGAGAATGACGACGCGGAAGCGCCGACTAAGCGCGCGATGGCATGCTCATACAACGCACGGCGCGCGTGCACGTCGCTGGTCTGCGCACGGGCGACATCGAGCTGCGTCTGCGCGTGGGAAACGTCCAGGCCGGACGCGATGCCGCCTTTGAAGCGATTCTTGGTCAAGTCGAGCGCTTTGGAGTAAGCATCGACGGTATCGGCGAGCAACTTCGATTGCGCGTCGAGCCCGCGCAACGCGATGTAGTCATCGGCCAACTCTGCCTGCAGGCTCAGCCGCGCCGACGCGAGATCCGCCGCGCTGGCCTGCGCGTTCGCTTCACCCGCGGCGACCGTGTTGCGAACGCGACCCCAGAAATCAAATTCGTAATTGAGCTGCGCGCCGACGAGATCGTCTTTGTATTCGTCCGGCTGCGACGCGGAGCGCAATGGGCGCGTGTCCGATTGACGATTGTGCGTCGCCAACGCCTGGCCATCGATTTGGGGAAACAATCCCGAGCGCGCTTCGTCGGCGAATGCGCGTGCGCCAAGGTAATGATCCGAGGCCGCAGCGAGATCCGGATTCGCTTTTTCCGCGTTCGCTTCCAACTCGTTGAGTTTCGCGTCGTTGAATCCCGTCCACCAATCGCCGCGCGCGAGCGCATCGTTCGGCGTAGCCGGTTGCCACGGACCGCCTTCCTTGTAGGAATCGGCGATGGGAATGACGGGTTTCTCGTATTTCGGCGCCAGCGAACAACCGCCGAGCAGCGCGATCGAAAAAATCAGAGCGCGTTTCATGGAGCTGCCACCGCCACGGCTTTCTGCGGCGCACTCTTTTCAGGCACGGCAGG
>OLMB01000248.1_pt1 | contig 83048 bp, 81 predicted proteins | sample 1604691 | NCBI WGS metagenome assembly OLMB01 (sample SAMEA104055722, study PRJEB20765) | soil metagenome | isolation source: soil
GTACGTGAACAAAAAGGTGTTTCTTTGGTTACTTTCTTTGCACCAGCAAAGAAAGTGACTCGCTCGCGCAGCGAGTGAAACGCTTTGGTTTCAGACGCAAAAGATCAAAGGCGAGGAGCTGGATTCCAGCTTTCGCTGGAATGACAAGCGGTGAAGCAAAGTCCCTGGATTCCGGCCTTCGCCGGAATGACGAACAAAAGAAAAAAGCGATCTAGCGAGACGCCGCTACGCCGTCTCGTACGACATCACCTTCTCAGGCTCCTGCAAGAAATTCCCTTGCACGAAATTCACGCCACACGAAAACAGAATCGACATACTCGCCGCGTCTTCCACAAACTCGGCGACGGTCAACTTTCCGGCGTGATGCGCCTGATCGCACAGTTCCTTGATCTTGTCCTGATTCTCTTTGTTCTTCGGCAGCTCGGCCATGAAATTGCGGTCGAGCTTCAGGTAATTCGCGTCGACGTGTTTCAGAAGCTGAAACGAATTGAGTCCCGATCCGAACTGTTCAAGCGCAAAACCGCAATGCAGTTGCTTCAGACCAGTCACGAATTGCCGCGCCGGTTTCAAGCTCGTCACGACTTTGCTTTCCGGCATCTCGAACACCAACGCGTCGCCGCGCAAGCGTGAGTTCTTCAACTGCTGCGCGATCCACGGCAACAGCGTTTGATCGTCTAGCGACTGCGGCGCCAGCTTCACGAAGAACGTGGTTTTGTGGCCAGACTTCTCACGCTCCGACAGCGCCTTGATGGCATTGGCGATGACCCAGCGATCGATCGCCGGCATCATGCCGTGCTGTTCGGCAACCGGCATGAAGAAATTCGGCGTGATTTCGCCCTTCGGTCCCTGCATGCGCAGGAGGATTTCGTAGAACTCGCCTTCAGCGCCGTGCAAGCTGATGATCGGTTGGTAAAACAACACGAAGCTGTTGCTGGCTAGTGCGTCTTTGACCAGTTTGAGCCAATGACGATTCTTTTCTTCGACGGCTTTGTCTTTGGCGTTTGGATCGAACACGTTGATGCGATTGCCGCCTTCGGCCTGTGCCGTGCGCAGTGCCGCGCTCGCTTGGGCTATCACGCTGGACGCGTTCGCGTTCTTTTCGCCGATAAGCGTTCCGCCGATGCTCACGTTGACGTTCAACGACTGCTTGCCGACTTCGAAGATTCGCTCCTCGAATGCCTTACGTAGCGACTCGGCGAGCAGACGCACTTCATCGTGCGTTCGACTTCCGAGAATCACGCCGAACGTATGTTCGCCGAAACGGCCGGCGATATCGGATTCCTTGATATGCCGACGCATGAGATTGGCCATGTCGCCGAGCAGGAGATCGGCATTGCCGAGTCCGACGGTATCGAGAAGCTGACGAAAGTTATCCGGTTCGAGAAGCACAAGTGCTTGGTCGTTGCGTCCCTTCGTCGCTTCGCCGATGGCGCGATCGAGTTCCGCCAAACAATACGTGCGGTTGTACAGATCGGTGACGAGATCCTTGGAACGCAGCACGTCGAGCTCTTTCGCCAACTCGACGCTGACGGTCTGCTGGCGGAAAATAATCTGCTGGCAGGGCTCGCCTTCGTAACTGGCTTCGGCGAATTCCATCGTCGCGTCGAACGTCGTGCCGTCGCCGCGCTGCGCTTTCAGATTCAATTTCTGCGGTGGTTTTTCGCCTTTCGACAATCGTCGCAGCAACGATTTGAAATCGTCCGCATCGTCGGGCGCGATCATGTCCAGAATCGACATCCCCTGAATTTCTTCGAAGTCCTCGAAGCCGAATATTTCCAGATACGCTTTGTTCGCGCGGACATGCATGCCTTCGTGCACATACGCGATCGGATCGCGCGACGAATCCAACAACGCATCGCAGCGCCGCTCGGTTTCGCGCAACGAGGTTTCCAGACGACGCACACTGCGTCGCATGTTCAGGCTTTCGAATTCGCGACGTACGACCGCTTGCACGTGATCGGCGCGATGGCGCAGCGCCAGCGCACGAGCTCCATCTTGGAACGCGCTGACGATCGTATCTTCGTTGACGTTGGTGGCGACGGCGACGATAGCGATATCTTTGCCCGTGCGATTCGCGGAGGTAGCCACATCCGCGAGCTTGAGAACGCGCGCGGCCACGTTGGCCAGAATCAGATCCGGCGTGTGTTTGGCGACTTGCGTTTCCAACTCCTCGGCATTGGCCGCGCGCGCGGGACGCACAGCGATGCCGCCGTTTCGCAACATACTGATCAGCTGTTCAGCTTCTTCGACCGAATCTTCGATCAGCAGTAGCTTGATGACGTTATCTTGTTTGCTCATTGGCCAGGCATGGACTTCAAGACAGCTTTTACTCGATTCCGACGGGTATTTCCAGCGAACCAGCTTACCTGCCCGATCATCAAAGAAGTGTCTTCGAGTCGCGGCCGGGAATTTCCCTCACGAGTTTCGGCACCAAATAGCCGGATAGACGTCTGGATAGCTCATCGACCAGGACGCGCGCCGTGTCGTCGTCGACCGCGAAATGCGCCGTCCCTGCAACCTTATCGAGTTGATGCAGGTAGTACGGAACGATGCCCGTGCCGAACAGCCTCTCGGAAAGGTCCTTCAGCGTGCTCGCGTCGTCATTGACTCCGCGCAGCAACACCGATTGATTCAACAAGATTGCACCCGTTGATCGAAGGCGAGCGGTTGCGGCATCGACCTGCGCATCGATTTCGTTAGCGTGATTCGCATGGAGGACGACCGCGACCGGCCATGGCAGACCTGACAGCCAGGCGACCAACTCGTCGTCGACACGTTCGGGTAAAACGATCGGCAATCGCGTATGGATGCGCAAACGCTCGACATGTTTAATCGAAACCAGCTCGTCAGTGAGTTCCGCGAGCTTTGCCGTCGACAGCGACAGCGGATCGCCGCCGGACAAGATGACTTCCGCGATCGTCTCGTCATCGCAAATCTGTTCGATGGCCTCGCGCCAATGATTCGCGGCGGCCGTGTCGTCCGCGTAGTTGAAGTGCCGGCGAAAACAGTAGCGACAATTCACGGCGCACGATCCGGTCGCGATCAGAAGCGCACGACCCTCATATTTATGCAGAACGCCGCGTGCCGATCGAGCCGCCAAGTCGCCGACGGCATCTGTCGAGAATCCTTCGACGGCGACCAACTCATCCGACACGCACAAAACCTGGCGCAGCAGTGGATCGTTTGCATCGCCGCGCCGCATCCGTGCCACGAATCCGCGTGGCACGCGCAGCGGAAAACCCGTGTCGGCATTCGGCAGCAGTTCGTCAGCGCGATGGGCGAGTCCGAGCACATCGAGCAACTCGCGCGGGTCGGTGATCGACTCGCGCCACAGTTGCTGCCAACGTGTTTGCTGCGCGCGACGTAGGCTTGCGGTTATCATTGACGTTCTGACGGACCTGGCGTCCGGCCTCATTTCAGTAGACAGCAATTTTAGCCGCTTTCCTGCGCGGCTCGTTGCGTAACGGAGCAATTATGGCCAGCTATGGCATGAACGATGTGAAGAACGGTATGAAGATCATGGTGGATAACTATCCATGCACGATCGTCGATACCGAGTACATAAAGCCGGGCAAAGGCCAGGCGTTCACGCGCGTGAAATACCGCAATATCAAGACCGGCCGGGTCGTCGAACTCACGATGAAATCGACCGATTCCGTTCAGGCTGCCGATGTCGTCGATACGGACATGGAGTATCTATACAGCGACGGCGAATTCTGGCATTTCATGCATCCGGAAACGCACGAGCAAATCGCCGCCGACAAAAGCGCCATGTCAGACGCTGAGAAATGGCTGAAAGGCAACGAGATGTGCATCGTCACATTGTTCAACGGCGCGCCGCTGACCGTAACGCCACCGACATTCGTCGAGCTGCTGATCACCGAAACCGATCCGGGCGTGAAAGGCGACACTGCCGGCAGCGGCGGCAAACCCGCTACGCTGGAAACAGGTGCTGTCGTGCGTGTGCCGCTGTTCGTGCCGCAGGGCGACAAGGTCAAAGTCGACACGCGGACGGGGGAATATCAGGGTCGCGTCAAGTAACTGCGATTGCGCCGCGAGACGAGAGTCATGGAAACGGTCGAACACAGTCTCGAAGCACGCTGGGTTATTCCGGTCGAGCCGCATGGCGTCGTTCTCGACGATCATGCAGTCGTCGTTCGTGGCGATGTGATCGCCGACATTTTGCCGATCGGCGAAGCGCGTACAAAGTATACAAATGCGCATCGTATCGATTTATCGGCGCATGCCTTGATTCCCGGTCTGATCAATTCTCACACGCACAACGCGATGACGTTGATGCGCGGGCTGGCCGACGATTTGCCGCTCATGACATGGCTGCAAGAACACATCTGGCCAGCCGAAGCCAAAGCCGTCGGTCCGGAATTCGTGCGCGACGGCGTCGAAATCGCCATTGCCGAGATGCTTCGCGGCGGCACGACGTGCTGCAACGAAAATTATTTCTTTCCCGATGTGCAGGCGGCTACTTATCTCAAGCACGGTTTTCGCGCCGTCGTCGGCTTGCCGTTCATCGAATTTCCGAGTGCGTGGGCTTCGTCGCGCGACGAATATTTCGACAAGAACCTCGCCGTCTACGACGCGATGAAATCCGAAAAGCTGGTGAGCGCGTCGCTCGCGCCGCACGCGCCATACACTGTGTCGGATGAGAGCTTTAAGCGTATTCGTATGTTGTCGGATCAACTCGACATACCCGTCCACATTCACGTGCACGAGACCGCGCAGGAAGTTGACGAGTCCAAAAAACAGCACGGCATGCGCCCGCTCGCTCGTTTGAAATCGCTTGGATTGGTCAACGATCATCTTATTGCCGTGCACATGACGCAGCTCATCGACAGCGAGATCGCGCAGTTGGCCGAGGCGGGCGCGTCGGTCGTGCATTGCGCGGAATCGAATTTGAAACTCGCCAGCGGATTCTGTCCCGCGGAAAAGCTGCGGCGCGCGGGCGTCAATGTCGCCATCGGCACCGACGGATGCGCCAGCAACAACGATCTCGACATGTTTGGCGAAACGCGGACGGCGGCGTTGCTCGCCAAAGGTGTCGCCAACGATGCTAGCGCGTTCGATGCCGCGTTTGCACTGCAAGCGGCGACGTTGAACGGCGCTCGTGCGCTGGGAATTGCCGATCGCGTCGGTTCCATCGTCGCCGGCAAACAAGCCGACCTCGTCGCCGTGCGACTCGACGCCATTGAAACCGAGCCTGTCTACAACGCCATCTCGCAACTTGTCTATGCGACGGGACGTCATCAAGTCAGCGACGTCTGGATCGCTGGCGTGCGCAAAGTCGAGAACCAAAAGCTACTTCGCATCGACATCGACGCGCTGCGCGAAAAAGCGCGTTCCTGGCGAGCGCGTCTCGGCTGAACGTGCACTCCGCCACTTCGCGAATCGCGTGGATCGCGGCGTTGGCGTGCGTTCTGTTGACGGGTTGCAACGAGCGCCTTACACGTTACGACGGTTATCGCGGCGACGGTACATTCACCGGCCATGCCGCGCCTTCCGCGATTTGTCAGGACGGTTACACCGTCGACCTCGGCGCTGTGGATCTAAATTCGGCGGATCACATCGAGCGCCGTCTTGAAGGACTTCCGCACATCGAATCGACGATCGGGCTGGCAATCGCACGAAAGTCACTCGTCGCCGGCGAAGACGCGCCGCGTCCGTCTGCGCTGATTACTGTGACGCTGCGCGATGAGAAAAATCATATCGTGTTGTCGCGTCAAGAACGCCTTTCGCAGTGGACTCGGCAATATCCGATCGACGATCCGCAACACGTATTTATATATCAGCCCGGCAGCCTGATCGCTGTCCCGGTTGGACCCGATACTTCGCACGTGCAGCGATTCCCGATCGGCGAAGACGATAGCTGGGGCACCTATTTCACGCCACGACGCGGCGCGCGCTACACATTAGACTTAACGGTGGACGAACCCGACGCGGATTCAGCCGCGGTCGACGCGCGGGTGCAAGTGCGCGGTGTGGTTGGATGTCTCTGACGCGAGAAAGGATTGCCATGAACGGAACCGAATCAGCCAACGTCAGCCACGCCGAAACGGCGAAATTCGATCGTCTCGCTTCGCGCTGGTGGGATCCGGATGGCGAATCGCGTCCGCTGCACGATCTGAATCCCGTGCGATTCAATTACATTGCCGAACGCGCCGTCTTAAAGGGCGCACACGTGCTCGACGTCGGCTGCGGCGGCGGAATCTTGAGTGAGTCCCTCGCGCGCGCAGGTGCGCACGTAACGGCAATCGATCTCGCGCCACGCGTGCTCGACGTCGCTCGATTGCATCTGCACGAATCGAATTTGCAAATCGACTATCGCGAGATCGCCGTCGAAGAACTCGCGAAAGAATTGCCATCGCGATTCGATGCCATCGCCTGCATGGAAATGCTCGAACACGTTCCCGATCCGGGAAGCGTTATTTCAGCGATTTCGACATTGTTGAAACCGGGCGGTCGCGCATTCTTTTCCACACTCAACCGCACGCCGATAGCGTTTGGCGCCGCCATTCTCGGTGCGGAATACGCGTTGAATCTGTTGCCGCGCGGTACGCATCGCTATGCGCAGTTCATCAAACCATCCGAACTTGCCACCAGCTTTCGCAGCGCGGGACTCGAATTGGAAGACGTGAGCGGTCTCGCCTACAACCCGCTGAGCCGTCGCGCGTGGATATCAAAAAATACGCAGGTGAACTTTCTCGCCAGCGCGCACAAGCCGGAATGATTCTGCGCGGCGCCGACATTGAGGCGATTTTTTTCGATCTCGACGGAACACTGGTCGATTCGGCACCCGATCTCGTCGCGGCAATGCAACGTTTGCGCGCGGAGATGTCGCTGCCGTTGGTGGAGGCGGCGCACGTCAGTGCGGTTGTGTCGAAGGGCGGCCGCGCGATGTTGCGACGCGCGTTTCCCGACGCCGACGAAAAACAAATCGATACATTGTTACCGCGTTTCCTCGAACTTTATTCGCAGGCGATTGCGACGCATACGCGAACGTATCCGGAAGTCGATGCGCTGCTCGAGACGTTGGAAAAGCGCGGCATCAAGTGGGGCATCGTCACCAATAAACCCGGTTGGTTGGCGAGAAGTCTGTCGGCGGCGTTGAAATTGGATCGTCGTCACGCGGCGCTGGTTTCCGGTGATTGTCTGCCGCAAAAAAAACCGGAACCCGAACCGATTTTGTACGCTTGCGAACTCGCCGGCGTTTCGGCAGGCCGCAGCGTGTACGTCGGCGATGATGCGCGCGACATCGAAGCGGGCAGACGCGCGGGCACGATGACCGTTGCCGTGACGTGGGGCTATCTCGCCGGAGAGGACCCACACGCGTGGGATGCCGATCTGCTCATCACGGCGCCATGGCAGTTGTTGCCCGCGCTTGGCTTGTAGACATGTCGGATGAGGACAGCGCATTCGCGAGTTTCGAGCGCAAATGGCTCGAAGCGAATCCGGAGCAATCCGCGGTTCTGGTTTTTCTGAAGCCCGAGCAACGTCAACCTGCGCGCGCTTTCGGAAGCCTGATTCACGAACTGACGCAGACCGCATTTATGGTGCGCGAACCTCAAGTTGCTGCCGCGAAGTTGAGTTGGTGGCAGCAGGAATTAATGGGTGCATCGGCGGGCAATGCGCGTCATCCGATCAGTCGCGAGTTGTTTCGCGATTCGTCTGCGATCGATCCTGCAACCTGGCGAGTCTTGATCGACGGAGCGATCGCGCAGCTCGATGCTTCGTTCCCGTCCACGTTCGAGGATTTACTCACTTCACTATCGGATTTCTTCGGGCCCGTCGCGGCCATTGAAACGCAATTGACAAGCGGCACCGAGTCGCAACTCGACGCAATTGCTAAATTGTGGATTTGTTCGCATTTGCTACTCGTTGCGCAGAACGCGCCTCACGTTGCCGAGCGCACATCGATGCCGCTCGACTTGCTGGCGCGACATGGTATATCGCGTGCGGATCTCGCCGCGTCGTCACCCATTCAAATCGCCGTTCTTAAAGATTTCATCGGTCAGGTACGCGACACGATTACAGAAAATCGTCGCCGGATTTCGGACGCAAGCCTTGGTCGTCTCGTTCGCGCGCGCGCGGATTGCTGGCTCGTCGATCGGGCCATTCGTGCCGACGATCCGGCGGATTATCTGTCGCGACGCGCGCGAAACCTTCGTTGGCGCAGCCTGTGGTGGGCCTGGCAGGAAGCGCGGCACTTGACCTCTCGTTCAGCGGACCCCAAGTCAGGACGTGCGGCATAATCACGGCGTCGACGGAGATCTCATGCAGCAAGAACACACCAGCGCTCGTGCGATGCCGGATGTTGCGGTCGCGAAGCATCGCGATCTCGTCGCGCTCGATTGGGTCGGCATGAGCGATATCGATGCGCCGATTATTTTGATCGGCAACGATGGTCATCAGTCGAAAATTCCTGCTCGCGTCTCTGCATACGTGAATGCGTGCAACCCCGATGCACGCGGCATTCACATGTCGCGTCTGTATTTGCTCGTCGATAAAGCATTGGCCGAACCGCTGACGCCGAGTTCACTTCGACATTTGCTGCGCGATTTTTTGGAATCGCATGCGGAATTGGCCGATCGCGCCATGGTGCGCGTCGCATTCGATCATTTGCTTCGCCGGCCAGCATTGAAAAGTCACAACAGCGGATGGAAATCGTATCCGTTGATCATTTCCGGCGTTATGCAAAATGGCCAATGCGACATCGAATTGAGTTTCCGGCTTGAATATTCGAGCACGTGTCCCGCATCGGCCGCGTTGGCGCGGCAGTTGATTCAGGAAAAATTCCAACGCGATTTCCCCCCAAACAAACAGCTCGATCATAAAGCGGTGACTCAGTGGCTCGGCACGGAAGAGGGTATCTGCGCGACGCCGCACAGTCAGCGCAGCGTGGCGGAAATTCGCGTGAAACTCGCGTCGAGTTTTGGATTTCCGATCGTGGAATTGATCGACCGCATCGAAGATGCGCTAAAGACGCCAGTTCAAACCGCCGTCAAACGTGAGGACGAACAAGAATTCGCGCTGCTCAACGGCGCGAATTTGATGTTCTGCGAAGATGCTGCGCGTCGTATTCACGGCGCACTCGATTCAGACGAGCGCGTCGTCGATTTCTGGGCGCGCGCATCGCATCTGGAAAGTTTGCATCCTCACGACGCCGTCGCCATCACGACGAAAGGCCTTGAGAATGGTTTTCGCGCCGACGCCGCTTAATGCGTCGGTTTCGCGAGCATCGCCGGATCGAGCCGCGTATCGAACCAGTTGAATCCCCAGTGCACGTGCGGTCCGGTCGCGCGGCCGGTTTTTCCAGCAAGACCGATAATGTCACCACGTTTGATTCGTTGTCCGGGTTTTGCGTCAACGCGGCTCATGTGCAGAAAAGAACTGGTGAGGCCAAATCCGTGATCGAGAAGCACAGTGCCGCCGGTCAACACCAGGTCGGGTTCTGCAAACGTCACGATACCTGCGGCTGGCGCATGAACCGGCGTACCTTCCGGCACGGCCATGTCGAGACCCATGTGCGGCGATTTCGGAATTCCGTTGTCGATACGCTGACTGCCGTAAACGCCGCTGATGCGTGCGCCTTCGACCGGCAACGAAAATCCATTTAGAAAATCTTCGCGCGGATCATCGCGCTTGCGTGCTTCACTGACGCGCGCTTGTTCTTCCTCGATTCGTTTTTCCGTTTCCGGATCGGGCGTGACGGTCTTCGGCGGCAATCCTTCGACACGTTCGATGTGATATTCGCGCTTCGCGACATTCGCGTTGATGGTTTCCGATTTGCCGTCGGGAAATTTCGCCTGCAACGAAACCTGCGCGGGCGCTTCGCGATCCAGCCCAAACACGAACACACCGTCGTCGCCGACGTGCAGTGAGCGTCCGTTGAATTCGACGTGCGTGCCGGTCGGTGCGTGGCCGATCACGAGCTCGCCTTGTTGGAGCGACTGTGGAACCTCGATGCGATCCGCACTCGACGCCGCAGGCGACATTGACGCAATTAACACGCCCAACCAGACGTGCATCAACGTTCGAATTCCAGCGGTTTGCCGAGCTGGCTATCGTCGAGTTTTCCGTCTTGATAGGCGAGATGTCCGTTCACCCACGTCGCGGCGATGCTGCTGCGGAACGTGTAATTCTCGAACGGCGACCAACCGCATTTCGACAGGATGTCTTTCTTGACGACGCGTTGCGGCTTCTTCGTGTCGACCAACGTGAGATCCGCCCAATAACCTTCGCGAATGAAACCGCGCTGATGCACGTTGAACAATTTCGCCGGCGCGTGCGATATTTTGTGCACGATCAGTTCGAGCGGCAGCAATCCGTCGTACCAGCGTTCGAGCGCGCACTGCACGACGAATTGCACGAGCGGCAATCCCGACGGCGCTTTTTCGTAAGGCTGCGATTTTTCTTCCATCGTGTGCGGCGCGTGATCGGTCGCGAGCACGTCGATGCGTCCCGTCTTCAATGCTTGTGTGATCGCGGTCCGATCGGCGACGCTTTTGATCGCGGGATTGCATTTAATCAGATTGCCCAGCGTCGGATAATCCTCTTCGCTGAAATGCAGAAAATGTATGCAGGTTTCGGCGGTGATGCGTTTGTTTTCCGTCGGGCCCGGCGTGAACAATTCCAACTCGTCCGCCGTCGAAATGTGCAGAACATGCAAACGCGTGTTGTGACGTTTCGCCAGTTCGATTGCCAGCTTCGTCGATTTGATGCATGCCTCGCGCGAACGGATGTACGGATGCCGTTCGACCGGAATATTGTCGCCGTACTTAGCCCGCTCGATCGCGAGATTGGCCTCGATCGTCGGCGTGTCTTCGCAATGTGTGATCACGGGAACGGGCGCATCGCGGAAAATCCCATCCAGGATTTCCGGTTTATCGACGAGCATGTTGCCCGTCGACGCGCCCATGAATACTTTGATGCCGCTGGCGCTTTTCGGATCGAGATTGCGGATCAGTTCGAGATTGTCGTTCGTCGCACCAAAATAAAATGAGTGATTCGCCAGCGACTTCTTCGCCGCGCGCGCATATTTGTCCGTGAGTGCGGCGTAGTCCGTCGTCGTCGGTTTGGAGTTCGGCATCTCCATGAAACTGGTGACGCCTCCCGCGACAGCCGCGCGCGACTCGGTGAAAAAATCGCCTTTGTATTCAAGTCCCGGTTCGCGGAAGTGGACTTGATCGTCGACCATGCCGGGAATCAGCAACCGTCCGGCCGCGTCGAACACGCGATCGTTCGGCCGACCGGGCAGCGACGGCGCAATTGCATCGATGCGTCCATCCCGAATACGCACATCGCCTTGAAAGCGATGGCCTTCGTTGACGATGTCCGCGTTGACGATCAGCCAATCGTTCATGTGTCGGTGTCCTCAGATGTGGGCGGCTTCGCGCCGCAACGGGACATGGTAAACGTTTCGGGAACCGGATCGAATCCGCCGGAGCACATCGGCTGGCATCGTGCGATTCGCCATAGTGCCAGCACGCAGCCACGTGCGGAGCCGAATCGCGCGACCGAAACCCGCGCGTAATCCGAGCATGAAGGATGAAATCGGCAGCGTGCGCCGAGCAACGGGCTCAACAGCCTCTTGTAAAACGCCAACAGCGCCAGAATTAAACGGGTCACGGCATGAGTCGATGGATGCTCTCGATCGAGCATCGCGGCGGAAGTGGTTGCCGCTAGATGGCACTTAGGCTATAACACGCGACCGCCGAAGGACAATGGTGAGGACAATGGCCACTTCAAAACAGAAATCTAGCGCCGCCAGGGCCAAAAAACCGGTCGCGAAAAAAGCCGTGCCGGCTGCAAAAAAAGCGGCTGCTAAAAAGCCTACGGCGAAGAAAGCCGCGGCACCCGCGCGTCGCGCGCAGCCTGTCGCGAAAGCGGCAAAGAAGCCCGCAGCTAAACCTGCGACGAAAGCAGCGAAGACGACGTCGAAAAATCCGGCTCCCGCGAAATCGCGTGAATCGGCCAAAGCGACGGTGTCGTCCTCATCGACAGCAGCCGGAAAAAAAGTTGGCATGGCATCAGCAGTAAAAAAAGAAAAGAGTAAAGACAGCATCACGCGCGAAGACGGACGTTATGCATTGCCGACAACGGTCGTCGTCAATCTGCCGGCGAATTATCATCCGGCGGCGCGCGAGGAATACATGAACCCGAAGCACCTCGCGTATTTCCGCGTGAAGTTGCAGAAGTGGCGTGACGATCTGGTCGAAGAATCCAAACAGACCATCGACAACCTGCGCGAAGAAGTCCGCGACGTGGGCGACGAAGCCGAGCGCGCGACGCGCGAAACCGAAAATTCGCTCGAACTGCGTACGCGTGATCGCTATCGCAAGCTCATCGCTAAGATCGACAAGGCGCTGAAGCGCATCGAAGAAGGCCGTTACGGATTCTGCGAAGAAACCGACGAAGAGATTGGTATCGAGCGTCTCGAAGCGCGGCCGATTGCGACGTTGTGTCTTGACGCGCAGGAGCGTTGGGAACATCGCCAGAAACAAATGGGCGACTAGTACATTGTTCGGGCGCGGCTGGACGAATACGAACGATCGTGCTATTTTGAGATTATGAGTCCAGGTGTATCCGTCAATAAAGGTGCGGCGACGCGCGAGAGCGTAGTCGGACACGCGTTGTCCATTGCGCTGACCGATGGTTTCGAAGGCTTGACGATCGGTAACATCGCGCAAGCGGTCGGGATGTCAAAGAGTGGCGTCTTCGCGCATTTCGGGTCGCGCGAGGATTTGCAGTTGGCTGTGCTCGACGCGGCCGCGCAACGTTTCACCGACAACGTCTTTATGCCGGCCATGCGCGAGAAGCGCGGGTTGCCGAGGCTGCGCGCGATCATGCGCCACTGGGTAATTTGGATGCGCAGCGAAGGTTGCCCAATGGTCGCTGCGGCGGTGGAATACGACGATCGTCCCGGCGCTATCCGAGATCGCGTCGTCGAGTACCAAACGCGGTTACGACGCGAACTTGCGCGCGCCGTGCAGATGGCGATCGATACCGGCGAACTCAAATCCGATTGTGATCCCGAACAACTCGCGTTCGAGATTTTCGCCGTCGAACTCGCGCTGCATCATGATTCGCGATTGTTCAAGCGCAACGACTCGATGGTCCGCGCAGAACGTTCGATGCAACGACTTCTCGACTCTTATCGTTCCTGAAATCCGATGAGGTTTTCATCATGGAAATGACTACGCGTTTAAATAGCACGACCGTTCGCAAATTTGCCACGTTGTCGGCGATTCGCGCCGCCTTCGCCATCGGCGGACGATTGTTCCCGACCACGACGGCCGATCGCGCCGCGCGACTTTTTGCGACGCCCTTTGCGAGCACGCGCCGTCGCGCGGCATCAGTCACGCCCGACGCACAGATGCGAACCGAAACGGTCGATGTCGGCGGGCGTCATCTCGCGGCTTATGTGTGGGGCGATCCGTCGCGTCAACCATATGCGTTGCTCGCTCACGGCTGGTCGAGTTTCGGCTTGCGATATCTGCCGTGGATTGCGCGACTACGCGCGGCCGGTTATGCGGTCGTGACATTCGATCAACCGGGGCACGGAAAGAGTCCCGGCAAACTTGCGACGTTGCCCGAGTTCGCGAACGCCGTACGCACCGTCGGTTTGCGTTACGGCACTGCAGCGCTCGCTGTCGGTCATTCGCTCGGCGGCGCGGCGCTCGTGATGGCGCAAGATGAATCGTGGCATGCCGAACGTATCGTGCTGGTCGCGCCGAGCGCCGACATGATCGCCGCCGTCGACCGTTTCTTTCGTTTCGTGCGCCTCGGCGACCATCTGCGCGATGCGTTTTACGCGTGGCATCAACGCCGCACCGGCGTCGACGCGCGCACACTGCACGTCGAACACGAGGTGCGCAGACTCGGACGTCCCGGTTTGATCGTGCACGATCTCGATGACCGCGACGTGCCGTGGGGCGAAGGCGAGCGTTACGCGCTGCACTGGCCCGATGCGCGGCTGCTCACGACGCAAGGACTCGGCCACAACCGCATTCTCGACGACGCGCAGGTGATCGACGCGGCGCTCGCATTTGCGCGCGGCGATGTGGTCGGCGATCGCGTGCTCGGCAGTCCCGGCCTCATGTGAAGTCTTTCAACGGAACTGTCTATACATTGCATACACGTTGCGTTGTGCATACAATGTATCCACATTTAGAAAGAGTACTGAGCCATGGCATCCGCTGTTGCAGGCGAAACCATCAACATTCGAGTGCCGGCCGCGACGAAGAGCTTGATCGATCGCGCGGCCGAAGAATTACATGAAAGCCGCTCCAGCTTTATGCTTGAGGCGTCGCTCAGCCGCGCGGAGAGTGTATTGGCGGATCGCACTCGCTTCGTTTTAACCAACGAGCAAATGCGTCGATTCAATGCGGCGTTGGAAAAACCTTTGCCGAATCCTAAAGCGCTATCCAAACTTCTGAAGCGCAGAGCGCCTTGGGCTAAATAATGCCGATTTCGGCCCCGGCCTTGCTGACGGCCGATCACGATGTATCTCAGTTCGATTGTCAGCACGCATCGCTTTCCGGCTGGCTAAAGAAACGCGCGTCGGCGAACAATCAGCAGCGCGGTTCCCGTACGCACGTCGTTTGCGATGGTGCTCGTGTTGTGGGATTTCATGCTCTCGCGGCGGGTTCCGTCGAGCATGCTGCTTCACCGAAGTCGCTCACACGAAATATGCCGAAGCCGATCCCCGCGATCGTTCTCGGACGGCTCGCGGTGGATACGCAGTATCAAGGTCAGGGAATTGGCGGGGGATTGCTACAGGATGCAATCTTTCGCGCCTTAAGCGCCGCCAATCAGGTCGCGGCGCGAGTTCTTCTGTGCCACGCCATCGACGAAGAGGCGCGCACGTTTTATCTCAGGCACGGCTTTATGCAATCGCCCGTTGAAGAACTGACGTTAATGCTCGACCTCAGCAAAGTTGCGCTGCTGGTGCGATAGTTCTTGCGCAATCCGATGAGACTTCGCGGCCCGATTTTGCGCATTGGCGGAGAACAACCGGAGATGCGGCGATGGCTCGATCAATCCTTTTCGTTTCGCTTGCGGCGCTGATTGCTGGCGCTGCGCATGCAGCACCCGGCGATCTCGACACGACATTCGGCACCAGCGGCAAGTTTTTCACGAGCGTGGCCGGCACCACGTCCAGCGTGCCGAAGGCCATCACGACGGACGCAAACGGTAACGTCTACGTCGGCGCCGAAACGACGGGCGCGAGTGACGACTTTTCCGTCATAAAGATTCTCCCAAACGGAACGCTCGATACGACATTCGGCACTGGCGGCAAAGCAGTCGTCGATCTTGGCGCGATGAGTCACGACGTTCTCGACGGCATCGCCGTCGATGCGAGCGGGAACGTGTTCATGGCCGGCGCCAGCGATGCGAACGGCAGCCCGGCGCAGTTCGCCGTCGTGAAGCTGACGCATACCGGTGCCGTTGATCAGACGTTCGGCGTCAGCGGTCGCGCGTATGTCCCGAACGCAACCGCCACGGCCAATGATTCGTGTTGCGGCATCACGCTCGGTTCCGGCGGCGTGATTTACCTCACGGGAGCGTCGTATCCATCGGGCACCCAGAATCTCAAAGTCGCCAAACTGACCAGCGCGGGCGTTTTGGATTCGAGTTTCGGGATGATGGGCGTCGTGGTAACGGTGTTTGGACATTCGACGTCGGGCAACGCCACCATCATCGATAGCGACGGAAGTCTGTTTGTCGAAGGCAGCGTCGTGACCATCGTCGACAGCTCGGCCACATTTCACATGGCATTGATGCATTTCGACTCATCCGGAAATGTCATCACTGGGTTTGGACAAAGTGGCGCGCTGTTAGTCGACATAGGAGCTGCAACGATCGGCGGTGCGATGGCGCGCGACGTCGACGGAAATTTTTTTCTCGTCGGGGAAGCGGCCAGTGCGAATTTTTCGTCGCAACAATTTGGTGTGGCGAAGATCGACAAGACCGGCAATTTTGTCGCCGCATTCGGAACAGGCGGGAAGGCGTCGTTTCCCGTCACTGGCGGTGCCGCCGTCGCCAGTAGCGTGCAGATCGACAAAGACGGCAATCTGTACGTCACCGGCTCCGCGACGATCAGCAACAATGCGTACACGGAAGTGATGAACGTCGATGGCGCAGCCGGAACGTTGATACCGACGTTCGGCACGAGCGGGCAAGCGAGAATCGATTTCCTGAATGGCGACTACGGCGGCATCGGCAGCGCGCTCGATCCGAGCGGTCGGCTATACATCGCGGCTTTGATGGGCGATCCGACATCATCCACGCCCAATGAATTCGCCGCCGCGCGTCTCGTCACGGCGCCGACGAACGAAATATTCTCCGGCGATTTCGAATAGCCGTCGCGCAACAGGTTTTTAGGCCCATCGGCGTACAATAGCGGTCCAGCCATCGCTGCGACCGCACTATGAGCACGACCGCCAAAAACATTCCCGTTCACGAATCGCCGGCCGAATCCACGCCGCTGCGTTTCGTCACCGCCGCCAGTCTCTTCGATGGGCACGACGCCGCCATCAACATCATGCGCCGGCTGATTCAGGCACAAGGTGCCGAAGTCGTCCACCTCGGTCACAACCGCAGCGTCGAAGACGTGGTGCGCGCGGCGCTGCAGGAAGATGCGGACGGTATCGCGTTGTCGTCGTATCAGGGCGGCCATGTCGAATACTTCAAATACATGGTCGACATGCTCAAGGAACGCGGCGCAGGACATATCCGCGTATTCGGCGGCGGCGGCGGCACGATCACGCCGGAAGAAATCCGCGAACTCGAAAATTACGGCGTCGAGCGCATCTATCACCCGAACGACGGCATGCACATGGGTCTGACGGCGATGATCGAAGACGTCGTGCGCCGCGCCAGCGAGCATCGCGTCAAGACCGAACGTCCGTCGAAAATTTCCGTCGACGACGAAATATCCGTCGGCAAAATGCTGACGACGATCGAAGAAGGCGCGCTCGACGAAACCGAACTCGCGCGCCTGCGCAAGGAATGGCAACTCGCGGGCGGCAAGACACCGGTGCTCGGACTCACCGGCACAGGCGGCGCGGGCAAATCGTCCGTCGTCGACGAATTGCTGTTGCGTTTCCTGCATTCGTTCCCCGACATGCGCATCGCCGTGCTCGCCGTCGATCCCACGCGTCGCCGTAGCGGCGGTGCGTTGCTCGGCGATCGCATCCGCATGAATTCACTGCGCAGCAAACACGTGTTCATGCGCTCGATGGCGACGCGCCGTCAACACGCCGCGACGAGCATCGTCCTGAAAGATTGCATCGCGTTTCTGAAAGGGCAGGGTTATGACCTCGTCATCGTCGAGACGGCCGGCATCGGACAATCCGATTCCGAAATCGTCGATCTCGTCGATTTTCCCGTTTATGTGATGACGAGCGATTACGGCGCGGCGAGCCAGCTCGAAAAAATCGACATGCTCGATTTCGCCGAACTCGTCGTGCTCAACAAATTCGACAAACGCGGCGCGGAAGATGCGCTGCGCGACGTGCGCAAACAATGGAAGCGCAATCGCGTCGCGTTCAAATTGACGGACGAACAGGTTCCCGTTTATCCGACCATCGCGAGTCAGTTCAACGATCCCGGCGTCACATGGATGTTCGCAAATCTGTGCCGCCTGCTGCGCGACAAACTGCATCTGCCGGCGGAAAAGTGGACACCGCATCTCGACACGACATTGAAGGAACCGCGCGCCACGGTTTTGATTCCCGGCGCGCGCGTTCGCTATCTCGCGGAAATCGCCGAGCAAGGTCGCGGCATCAACAACGGCATCGGCAAACAGGCCGAAGCGGCGGATCGCGCACAAGCGTTGTGGCAGGCGCTGCACGAAATCGCCGATCCGAAATTGCCGAAGCAGCTCGAGACGTACGATGCATCCGATCTGCTCGCGCAAATCGGCACGGGCGCGGGATCGAACGATCGCAGCCTGCATGTGCTGCGTCAGAAATACAACGATGCGTTGAAAGCGCTGTCGACCGAAGCCATCAGTCTGTTGCGCGAATGGCCAACGCGTCTGAAATCGATCACCGACGAACACTACACGTACGAAGTGCGCGGCAAAGCCGTCGACGGCAACAATTACGTCGAGTCGCTATCGCACCAAAAAGTGCCGAAGATCGCCGCGCCCACGTACAAGAGTTGGGGCGAACTGCTCACGTTCCTGATGAAGGAAAATCTGCCGGGCGCGTATCCGTACACCGGCGGCATTTATCCGTATCGACGCACCGGCGAAGATCCGCTGCGCATGTTCGCGGGCGAGGGCACGCCGGAGCGCACGAATCGCCGCTTCCATTATCTCTCGCACGGACAGAAGGCGACGCGCCTTTCCACCGCGTTCGATTCCGTCACGCTGTACGGCGAAGACCCGGGTCCGCGTCCGGACATCTACGGCAAGATCGGCAACTCTGGCGTGAACATTCCCACGCTCGACGACATGAAGAAACTGTATTCCGGTTTCGATCTGTCGTCGCCGACCACGTCGGTGTCAATGACGATCAACGGACCGGCGCCGATCATCCTCGCCATGTTCATGAACACGGCCGTCGATCAATCGATAGAGAAATATCTGCGCGAAGATTCCAAACGCTGGGATATCGCGCACGACAAAATCGAAAAACTATATAAAGATAAAAAACGTCCGATGTATACCGGTTTGCTGCCCGAAGGTAACGACGGGCTCGGACTTGGGCTACTCGGCATCACCGGCGATCAAGTCGTCGATGCGGAAACCTATGCGCGCATCAAGGCCGAAACGCTCAAGTCCGTGCGCGGCACCGTGCAGGCCGACATCCTGAAAGAAGACCAGGCGCAGAACACCTGCATCTTCTCCACGGAATTCGCGCTGCGCATGATGGGCGACATCCAGCAATATTTCGTCGACAACAAAGTCCGCAATTTCTATTCGGTGTCGATCTCCGGCTATCACATCGCCGAGGCCGGCGCGAATCCGATTTCGCAGCTCGCCTTCACGCTGTCGAACGGATTCACCATCGTCGAATATTACTTAGCGCGTGGTATGAACATCGACGACTTCGCGCCGAACCTGTCGTTCTTCTTCTCCAACGGCATGGACCCGGAATACTCCGTGATCGGCCGCGTCGCGCGGCGCATCTGGGCGCGCGCGATGCGCGAGCGTTACGGCGCCAGCGCGCGCAGCCAGATGATGAAGTATCACATTCAGACATCCGGCCGCTCGCTGCACGCGCAGGAAATCCAGTTCAACGACATCCGCACTACGCTTCAGGCGTTGTACGCGCTGTTCGACAATTGCAACTCGCTACACACCAACGCGTATGACGAAGCCATCACCACGCCGACGGAAGAATCCGTGCGCCGCGCGGTGGCGATCCAGCTCATCATCAACCGCGAACTGGGCCTGAACTTCTGCGAGAACCCGTGGCAGGGCAGCTTCATCATCGACAAGCTCACCGACATCGTCGAAGAAGCCGTCTACAAGGAATTCGAAGCCATCAGCGAACGCGGCGGCGTGCTCGGCGCGATGGACACGATGTACCAGCGCGGCAAGATTCAGGAAGAATCGATGTACTACGAACACAAGAAACACGACGGCAGCCTGCCGCTGATCGGCGTGAACACGTTCCTGCCGAAGGAACACGCCGGCGAAGTGGCCACGACGATCGAGCTGATCCGCTCGACGGAAGAAGAGAAGGGCCAGCAGATCGCGAACGTGGCGGCGTATCAGCAAAACCGCAATTCGCTGGCGCCGGAGAGCCTGAAAAACCTTCAGCAGGCGGCGCGGGATCGGAAGAATGTGTTTGCCCAACTGATGGAAGCTGTCAAATTTAACAGTGAAGGTCAGATCTCACATGCGTTATATGATGTGGGTGGGGAGTATCGAAGAAATATGTAAGCGTAACGCGGCCGCGCAACGCTGATTTGCAGAGTAGCTTCTTGGCAACGATTGGGAGAAGAGTGGTGAAGGGGACCATTGTTTGGGTGTTCGTTCTTTTGGCACCGATGTCGATGTGTTGTTTTGCGGAAAATCTGATCGAGATCGATCTTGCCGCGAACGATATCGCGCTAAATTCGCAAACGGGAATGCTTTACGCGGCTGTGCCGAGTTCGGCGGGTTTTCCGTATGGCAATTCTCTTGTCGAGATTTCCCCGATCGACGGTTCGATCGTCCGCAGTGTCTTTGTCGGAAGCGAGCCCGCCGCTATTGGCATGTCGCCGGATTCGGCGGTTGCTTATGTCGGACTGAGCGGTGCGCCACTCGTATATCCGGTTGATTTGACGAGCATGACGGTTGGTACCTATTTCTCGCTGGGCACCACGACGTTTGACGGGCCGCGCTATGCGGACCAGATCGTGGTGATGGCTGGGAGTCCGAACACGGTGGCAATTTCGCGGCGCAATCATTGTTGCAGCCCGCGCTTCGAAGGAATTGCCATTTACGACAGCGGCGTCATGCGGGCGACGGTGGACGCGAATGCATTCGGAGGCGGCCCTATCACATTCGGTTCGCAAACTAACACGCTCTATTCCTACGACAATGAATCGACAGCATTCGCTCTACAAAGGCTGACGGTCGACGCGTCGGGCGTTACGGTCGCAACTTCCGCCTCGGATGTCATCCAAGGATTCAACGTCAGAATTATCTCGCGCGGAGATACGATTTTCGCGACGGATGGTTCGATGGTCGACGGTACGCAAATGCTGCTTCTGGGAACATATACATTGCCATCCCCTGGCTTCGGGCAGGCTGTCGTTGTCGATGACGCGACATCAACCGTGGTATTCGCCGAATTCGGCGAGCTTTACGCGTACGATCGCGATACCTTCTTGCCCATCAATTCCGTATCTATCCCATCAAGCAATGCGGTAGCGGCCACTAATTGCGGTCGCCCGGCGTGCGTTGTGTTCGCTTACGATTCCGGGGAAATTTTCATCGTGCCGGACGTTCGGACCATTTTTTCTAACGGGTTCGAGTGAGAATCTTCGCTCCGATGACGATCGAATTGATCCGCTCGACGGAAGAAGAGAAAGGGCAGCAGATCGCGAACGTGGCGGCGTATCAGGAAAACCGCAATTCGCTGGCTCCGGGGAGCCTGAAGAACCTGCAGCAGGCGGCGCGGGATCGGAAGAATGTGTTTGCGCAGTTGATGGAAGCTGTCAAATTTAACAGTGAAGGGCAGATATCACATGCGTTATATGATGTGGGTGGGGAGTATCGGCGGAATATGTAAAAATCGGGCTATTGATGAATGCGATCGATCTAAACGTTGCATTTGAAGTTCTATTTGCACAAGAACAACTTCTTGAGCAATTTCATCGTCGGCACATTGATTCACGAAGTCGAGGACTGGATCGGCATGACGGCAAGTCATTCGCCGCTGTTGTAGATTTCGAGCTAACCATCGCCTCTAAAAAATGCCTGAGCGGGGAATATAAGTTCACGCCTTATTTAGAGGGATTGAAAGTAAAGGACCGTTTCTCTCCACCGCGCCTAATTTCGATTCCAACCATTCGTGATCGAGTTGTTTTAGGTCAATTGAATAAGGTCATAAAGCTCACTTATCCGAACGAATCACGTACCCATTTAGCTACTGAGGTTGTCAATCGACTCTCGGAAACTGTAAAGAGCCTGGATCTAGATGTAACTTGGACTTCAGGTCGCGACATCAAAACGTTTTATGACTCAATCAATAGAACGAAGCTCCAGAAAATTATTGCATCGAAAGCGGACAGGCGCGCTGTAGCTCTAGTTTACAGAGCGATAAATACTCCTACCGTTCCTAAAACTTATCGAGCAATAGACAAGAACAAATATCGGCAGGAAATTGGAATTCCGCAAGGGCTACCGATCTCAAACTCACTCGCAGCCATATATCTCTATGGCGTAGACGAGCCGATGCGTCAAATGCCTATTGATTATTTTCGATTTGTCGACGATGTTCTGCTGATAGGGAGTGAGACAGAAACGGCCAAGGCGGCGCGTTCCTTCGCTGCGAGAATTCGGGCTAGAGGTCTGGCGATTCACAAGACCGGGCCTAAAAAAGGTCATCACAGCCCTATTAGCATTCCTTTTTCATATCTGGGATACATCTTTGACAAGTCGAAAGTGACAGTGAGAGAGTCGACTGTTGAGCGTTTGCTTCAATCGCTAGCATCAAAAATAACTGACTATAAGCACAACAGCGAAAGGATTTTGCAACGCAAGCAATTTCTTACAAAAGATTCGTTGCGAGATGCATTTATCGATGAGCTGAATGAGAGAATCTCGGGTGCAATTAGTGGTAAGCGCCGCTACGGGTGGATTGCATATTTTTCGCAAATTACAGATCACTCGATTCTGTTCAGAATCGATGCCGCCATAAAATCAATTTTCCTACGTGTCGGTGATCTTGCGCCGCATGCCGGCAGTCTCAAACGATTCGGTAGGGCGATTTTCGAAATTCGCTTTCGACCGAATGACGGTTACGTTCGGAATTACGACAAGTTCGAAACCCATATCCAGATGCTAAATTTTCTGGTGTTTCGAGGCGAAGTTGACGGAGCGGTAGCATTGACTGCAGAACAAATAATAGCTCGTTTTGAAGCTTATAAAGAGCGTCAGTTGACGGCCATGCTTGCAGATGAGGCTGCGATGTACTAGTTTTTCAACTTGCGCAGGTGGGCTTACCTCTGGTACCTCGAGCTTTTCGCTTCGAGAGCTTGTTTCCTTAGTGCAGACTCTTGCATGCATTTATGGACTCTAAGGGATTTACTCTAACTTAGAGATATTGACTGAACTCACGGGACCGCCTGCGCTCCTTCCTTGTTCCCATTGGCCGGTCCGACTGGAATTTCATTTGCCGTCGTGCCTGCCGGGTAGTAGATATTTTTTTGTACTTCCAAGAACACCTTGGATGGCACATTCAAGGATTCTTCAGCTAATCGATCGAGTTCTTCGCGCAGCGTGGCAATGTAGTTTCGCTCATTTTCGGCAGATTGTTGAGCATAAACAACTTCAAGCTTCCGCCTAACGGAAGAGAATCGAGCGCCAGCGGCTCGGTGTTTTTCTGCACGTTCAGAGAATTTGAAAAACGTTTGTAAGCTCGAAAGAAGTGTTGCGAGTACGCTGAACATGCCGACAGCGATTTTTGCTATTGGCGAGATGGCTTCGGCGGCGATTGATGCGAAGACCGTTGTTCCTACAATAGCTGTAATTGCAATGACAGGTACGCCAAGCCAGTGCTCTCGTTTGGATAATTTATCGGCCATTGCGTAGTGAGCTAGCTGGGACTCTCGAGCACGTCGAATCCATGCTAGTACAAGGTCTTGTTCAGACGTGGGCGAGCGGTATTTTGATGTTGGCGATGCGCTCATTGAAGTATCTCCGGAAACGGGGTCAAGAGTGCCTTACGAAGCCAACCTGAAAGCCACTCTAGAGCCGTTTGGATGCTCTGCCTTTTACCAGCCACACGCTGACCTCAGAGGCTTAATTGCTGTCTCCAAGCCACCGATCTTAAACGTAGTCATTACGGTGCTCGAATTGAATGGCGTAAATTGAAAAAGTAGTTGCTCATGCCCAAACCATTTTTTCACGCTGCTGGTCGACGATGGCAGAAAAAGTGCCTTGTTATCGGTCGATTCGTCCGCGACCAGCGAGTATGCGGGAATTTTGTCTAGCCTCAAGGTAATTGTTGCTTCGTTCGTCCGGCCGTACTCTACGGTTGGAGACATTCCAGTAACAATGTATGCGTTGGTCTTTTTCTCTTTGCAGCGAATGACAATGGTTGGTCTGAATGTCGTTGCTGGCCAACCGTGAATCTCGGAATCAGCGCCTAGCGTAAGTGTCACAGTCTGCGTGTCGTCTAAAGGCGAAATAGACTTATCGACCGTCCATGCTCCGCTACCAACAGCGGTCGGAAGCTCTGCAGTTTTTGGCGCAGCGAGGTTGTCATAACATGACAATCGCTTTAGGTTGTCTGCGATCTTTGCACACGCGGAAAAGTCGGGCGCGCCTGCGCCAACACAAATCTGTGAGAGACTTAAGGCGACACTTGCGACAGCGTATCGAAACATGAGCTTGTATCTCCAATTTTTTTGCAACCAGCGTGACGACACATAAACATCAGTCATCGGTTGCGTCAAGATCGGAAAACGGGGATAACGGGGTCAAAGTCCCTTTCAAACGAAAAAGGCGAAAAAGGGGACGGAGCCAATTAATTCCCAACGTCATCGCTCGCCTTCGAGAAAAACGGGACGGAGCCAATTAATTCCCAACGTCATCGCTCGCCTTCGGGCGACCGGGTGATCGCAAAACAACCGGACGATTCAGCGTCTTCGCGATCATGGCTTGGAAGCGAGCATCGCCGTAAGCGCGTTGCTGAATCAGATGCGCACGAATCAACTGTAGCTCCTCGACGTCTTCGCCGGCATGCAGCCAGTCACGATATGCAGCAACGCGGGACGCCGTGCTTTCGCCAAGCGCTTCCCAGCATGCGTGCGGGGTAACCAGCGAGTCGAACCGCAGTTTCAGATTGGCGTGAACACTCGACCACTTATATTCTTCCGGCGTACTCGCTATTCCCGTCCTCACGGGGTTTCGCTCGATGTAGCGATGGACGTTCAGGACGTGCCGATCGGTCGATACGAGGCACGATTTGAATCTTCCTTCGAAGAGCGTGCCGCTGCGATCGTAACGATGGTTGAACATCTGCACGTAACACTGGGTGGTTCGACGTAGGGTCGCCGACGCCGCGCCGAGTTGCGGCGAACTGACGAGCAAGTGCACGTGATTCCCCATCAGCACGTATCCATGGACCGCCAGTGTTTCCTCGCGAGCGAACAGACCCAGCAGGCGCAGATAGTGATGCCTGTCGTCGTCGTCGATGAAGATCGCGCAGCGATTGAAGCCACGGTGCGTGATGTGCAGCGGTATTCCGGGTAACTCGAGTCGTGGTCTGCGCGGCATGGACGGAGGCTCGTTTGGAGTATCCGGAGCATCGCGCTGACTGTTTACGTTGGATATGGAGCTTTCCAGACGTTCGGCGTACGAAAATCGCTAGACCTTAATTGCCTCCGTCCCCTTTTTTCTGTGATTGTCTGGGCTGATGAATGCCGCTAGGAAAACACGGGTCGAATAAAAGGGAACAGGAAAAAGGGGTCGGGTCGATTTTCCGTGGAAATCACCGCAATTGAAATGCGGAAAATGACCCTGACCTTTTTAATTTAGTTTTCACCGTCTGTCCGCATCTCGTCCGTTTCGTTACGTTGTTTTCGCTGTATCCTCACCGCCTCGTAAACGCTCAGGGGAACGCTATGCGAAATTCGTATGTAATCGCTTTGATGGCACTGATCGCAGGATGTGCGTCAAACCCATCGCCGGTGCAACTGTCTCCGGGAACGTATCTCATATCGCGAGAAGATAAAGGTGGGATATTCGGAAATCCTTCTGCGCTGAAAGCTGCAGTCATTTCAGACGCAAACACATTTGCCGCTAGCAAGGGAAAAGTAGCGATCCCAATATCGACGCATGAAACGCCGTCGTATCCCTTGCACTTTGCGAGCTTCGACTATCAGTTCAAACTTGTCGACCGCGACTCAGCTGAAGCTAAATCTACGGCCTTAGCACCGACGCCGAACGTGCGCGTAGAGCAACATGGAACAACTACGGTTGATGTGCACGACGACACCGCACCTAAGAAGGACGTATACGCGGAGCTTGTGAAGCTCGATGATTTGCACAAGAAAGGGATTCTTACTGACGCAGAGTTTGAGGCACAAAAAAAGAAGTTGCTCGAATCAAATTGACGGTCAAAAGAAAAAGGCGTCGGGGTCATAAGTTCATATGCGTCAACACGATGTTCGCTCACTAATGATAAGGATACTTCTTATGGACTTTCGAATTCGTCTTGCAATTTGCGCGGCCGGTATGCTGGCGCTCGCGAGCTGTTCTATGACGCCGACAACGCCAGATGAGCGGACGCCGGTTTTGAAATACAAAACTGGAGGCGTAATCGCGGTGGCTATAGTCGACAACAGACCATACGTGACGAATGGAAGCAAAGACGATAACTTTGAAGGAATTGGTCGCACTGGCTACGGCATTCCTACGGATTTTGTCAAACAACGAGACGATTCGAAGACAACGTACGTAGCGCGTGTATCCGATGTCGTTGTGCGTGCTCTGGAGAAATCAGGAAGCCACGTTACATCTGTCTCGGTGCCAAAGGGCAGCTATCCCAAAGACGCCATTGCAATTCTCCATGCCGCGTCGGCTTCCCCCGGATTAATTGTCAACGTGCTGGATTCCCGAATCGACGCCGGCGGTTTCCGATGGTCCTACTTCTTCAACTACCAACTTATCGTTGTAGATTCGAACGGTGTTGTAATTTCGGACAAGAGCTTCAGTGGCGAGGATGTCGATTTTCAAAGAGATATTTTTCATGCTGCGAGCGCAGCTGGGAAGACTTATTCTTTCCCGTCGATTCTCGATATGGAATATAAGAACAAGTTTTCGGAATTCCTGGGCGAACCTGATACATCCAGCGCACTGACTGGCTCGCCGACGCACATCGTCTCAGATTCTGCAAATCATGTCGTAGGTACTGGCGTAAATCGTCTCGCCGCTTTGAAGAGCATGTTGGATCAAGGACTGATTACCAATGACGACTACGAGAAAAAGAAGGCTGAAATTTTGCAGTCGCTGTAACGAGGAAAAATAGTGGTCCGAATCCACTTTTCTTTTCGGGAAAACGATCCTGGCTCCTTTGCTGAAAAGCGTAAAGGGGTCAGGTTCATTGATGGAAAAAGGGGTCGGGTTCATTTTCGCGGCCGAGCCATTAAGCTGGCACTCAAGACGAGCGATCCAAACATAACGAATAAAAAAAAGGGGACTATATGGCCACGTATTTCAAACAAATCTCTCTCGTCGCTTTTCTGGCGCTCCTATCCGCATGCTCCTCGATGACGACGATCAGTTCGCCACGCGCCGGAACCACGCTGGCCTTCAAGGACAAGACGGTGGACCTTCCACTTTCCGAGAAGATGAAAGGCACCAGTTTCGGAAATTATGAATTCAAGGCGGTCGACGATGGCTCCGATCCGTTCTACGGAATTTTGCCGCTGCGATTCAAGGGCGGACATCTTGCCGTCGACATCATCCTGTTTGCGCCGGCCGCATTCTTCAATTTGCGCGAAGTGTTTCCGTACTATGAAATCGATACGAGCCAAGGCGTCATTCGTTACAAGAGTGCGCCGAACGAAGGCTGGACCGAGTACAAACCCAAGCCCGAGGAAGCTGCGCACGCTCGGACGTTCTTCGAAACGAAGCCAGCAGTCGCAACGGTTGGTGGGCATTGAGTTTTGTGAGCCCGCTGCGGGATCGGCGTTTGCGGTGAATTGATATCGGCAAACGAAAGTGCGCGTTGACTGCACTTTCGAGAAAAAAAGGGCTCAGGTTCATTTGGGGAAGCTATCTCCGGACTCTTTTAAGGCGGTCCGTGAAGCCGTAATAAAGTTGAACTTCGTGCCGGCCCCGCGGGCCGGCAAAATAATGACCGTCGTGACCTTGATCGGCTACGTACCCTTTTTACAGTTCGCGCTCGGGCCGGCCTGAATTGCGCTTTTGGCCGCATCGGATTGGGCGAACTTGAGCGCGTTCCACTTGAAGAAGCTGTCGACCGGATCAGTGCGCGCGCAATACTGGAGCAGCATCTTGATCACGTCGACCTTATCGCGCTGCGCAGCCTTCATTAGCGGCGTTCGATTCTTTTCGTCGGCGAGATTGGGGTCCGCGTGGGCCTCGAGCAGCGCCTTCGCGACATCGGCGTTACCTTTATCCGCTGCGACCGCAAGCGGCGTTCCATCGGCACCCTGAAAGTTGACGTCTGCGTGGCTCTTCACCAGCGCTGGAATGAGCGCTGTCAGACCACGGTCCGCAGCGATCGTTAATGCGGTGTTTTGTTCGTTGTTGACGACGCTCGCGTCCGCGCCGGCACCGAGAAGCACCATGCCAAGTGGGACCGCAACATCGGGCTCGGCGTACATGGTCTGGATCAGCGGTGTCCAGTGACCGTCGTCGGCGAGATTGACGTTGGCCTTCGCAGCGATCAGGCGCTTAGCGGCTGCGACTTTATTCTTGCCAGTCCACGCGACGTCGCGGAGTGCCGTCATTCCCAGATCGTCCTTCTTATTCGGGTCGACCCCAGCCTTGATCAGCACATCCATCATCGGGATCTTGCCTGCGGTCGCAGCACTGAAGAGCAGCGTTCGGCCTTGCGAATTCTGGCTGGGCTTCTTGACGTTCAGACCCTGCGCGATCAACGCGCTCAGCCCTTTCACGTCGTCGGTGTAGCTGATCAGGTTCTCGGCCTTTCCGTAGAGCACTTCCTGGTCGGCGGCGAGCGCGGATAGCGGAACGACGACGACGAGCGCAAACGTAGCGATTCGAAGCGATCTTTTCATGTTTTTTATCTCCTCTTTGCGATTTCGATACATGGTCGGGAGCGAGTGCATCGGACTCGATGCCTGCGAACGGGCAACATCGGAGGCTGGCTGTCGTTGCCCCCTGAAAAAAGAAAACGAAAAAGGAAGGAAAAAGCGATCACAAAAAACCAATAAAAGGGTCCGGTTCATTTAATCCTAAGGAACCGAACGGATCGAGACGTGGTTGGCGAGCCGTGAGACCGGGTCAGGACGGGCGTGGTATCGTCTCGCGCGGTAATTAACTGCAATGTAGTCATTCGCAGCGAGTCGATGTGCGCATCGTCGCTATCGAGGGCGGAATAAAATGAACCTGACCCCTTTAGAAGCATGACCAAAATGGTCGATCAGATGTCGGAGGCGCTTGCCGCCTTCTCGACATGCAAGACGCAACCCGCACTCATTGGCGGCTTAGCCCTCGCGGCCCACAATTACGTGCGCGCAACGCAAGACATCGATTTTCTCGCCGACGCCGAAGATTCCGATCGATTGCACGAGGCACTACTCGGCCTTGGATACCGCTGCATTCATCGCAGTGAAGACGCAGCCAATTACGTTCGCGGAGACGAGGGACTAGACTTTCTCTACGCGCATAGAGAAGTATCGCGTCGTTTACTGGCGACGGCGGCGTCACGCGAAACGGCGTTTGGAAAGATGCGTATCATCAGCGCCGAAGGGCTAATCGGATTCAAGCTTCAGGCGCTCGTCAACAATCCGCAGCGGGCGCGAGATATCGACGACATTCGTTTTCTGTTGCGGAACAATCGCGGCATGCTGGATATGGAAGAAGTGAAAAGTTACTTCGTGTTGTTTGATCGAAAGGAATTGCTGGATGAACTCCTCGCCGAAGGCTGAAGACGATCAGGTTCCTATCGTTTCCGACGCCGGCGTTCCGTACAAGCCGCAGTATCGTGATCCTACCGCAGCGTGGGTCGAGTTGATGGATGTCGTTGAAGCACTGTGTCCGCGATGGCCTGATCGTGAACATCGAATCGACGGCGTGTTTTTGCTTTGAATAGGGTCGAAGAAGCGCGTCGCTCCGCGCCGATCGATTTCAATCCGAGCAAACTCTCTCGCGCGCAGAACGAACGCGGCCCGCGCGTCGCGAACGCGCAATCCGCCTTCTGGCTGATGACGCGACGCGTAACGATACTGGCAGCGACGGTCGATATAGCGTTGCTGGTTTTCTTCCTTGCCGTGAATTCCCCGCTGCTGGCCTGGCTCAACGTGGTCAGCATCGTCATGTATGTCACGGCCTATGTTCTGATCACACGGCGCAAGAATATCGCGGCGCTGGTGCTGATTTGGACCGAAGTGCTGACGCACGCCGCCATCGGAACCATGCTGGTCGGCTGGGACAGCGGGTTCAACTATTACCTGCTGATGTTCATTCCGGCGATCGTCGTCAGCAGTTCCGGTCTGCGCATGTACGTGCCGTTGGCGCTTCTGTTTGCCGCGTATCTCGCGCTGCATTGGGCGGCGCAGCACTTCGGCGCGCAAGCACCGTTGGGCAACACAGCGCTGCTATTCCTCAACGTATTCAATGTGTCTATCTTCTTCTGCATGGCCAGCTATACCGCGCGTTTCTATTACACGTTGGTGCGCAGGACCGAAGCCAAGCTGCGCGAATTGGCCACGCGCGACACGCTCACCGGATTGGCCAATCGCCGTCATCTGCTCGACGTGGCGCAGCAGGAAATTGCCCGAGCGGCGCACAGCGGGCATCCGGTTTCGATCGTCGTGGCCGACATCGACGACTTCAAGCGCATCAACGATGGCCATGGCCACGACGCCGGCGATCAGGTGCTGATCCATGCGAGTAGGTTGTTCCTCAATCTATGCCGTCCACAAGATACGGTGGCGCGATGGGGAGGCGAAGAATTCCTGTTCTTGTTGCCGGCAACCGATGAACCCAACGCACGCGAGTTCGCCGAACGTGTGCGTGCGAATGTTGCGGCGACACAGGTGCAGCATGCGGACGCATCTTTCTCTGTCTCTATCTCGATGGGCGTGGCCACGCTGGCCGATTCCGAGACGTTGGAGAGCGCCATCGGTCGCGCCGACGGCGCGCTGTATCGCAGCAAGATCGAAGGGCGCGATCGCGTCACCGTGGCGAATCTTCGAGTCGCTCAGTGATGGGCGGCGATAACGAGCATGATGTTGAAATCGTGGATTACCACTAATTGTCATTCTCTCGCCGCATCCTCATCGAATTGAATGAGCCACATGACAGGCAGCGCATATATCTTTCGAATAAAGAAGAATTTTTACTTACGGGTATGTCTACATTAGTTAGATTCGCTTGAGCACAGTCGGGACACCGAACATATGCTCCAGGACCCGCACTCAATATCTTCCCTGCGGCTAGCCACCGGCTGTATTTTTCTCGTTCAAATTTCTTCATCGAGAATACGTCGATACTATCGTGCAAATGTTGAACACCACTGACAATAAGAGTCGCTGGAGAGAGGCGTTTTTCTGATCAGGCTTAGACGTCCGAATTGATTGCCTTAGTACTAGTCGAGCCCAAACAAGCTCGACTCATCACTTTTAAAGAAATCTATGCGCACTGTATTGCCGGGTTCGTTCCAGTGGCATGCCGCCGGAATACCGACGGCGCTGGGTGTAAGGTCAGTTAGCCGACTTTCCTTCGTTGAAAACAATTTCAAAACTCCGGTGGGAGGTTCTTCGAAAATAGCGTGCATTCCCGTAGGTGACACGCAAGGATTGTTCGCCATACCCAAGTCGCGCCTCTCAAGAAAAAGATATGAATAGTGGGCTTCAGATTCAAAGCCGCTTGGAACTGGACACGCTATTTGTACCGATAGAAAACCGTGGCCTAGATCTTTTTCCCATTCAACGGCTCCTCCTTTCACGAACGCTAGCGCTGACCGAAAAATCCGGTCCGCGCAAACAGAAAGTTTGTCGTCCCTGCATGATCCAGAATCAGTCTCGGTTCGCTCGGGAGACTTTTGTTTTAGCTCAATGGTGTAAAACACCTCGTTGTGATTTTCGACGCGTTTCCAGTCAACATTGGTCGGGATCGTTATAGTCAGCGTCTTACTCTTGTCACCTCTTTTCAACGCGAACGCGTCTGACGTAGCAAACGCAGATTCGATTGCATCCGAAAGTTTATTCGTCAAACCATCGTCGCCGCCACGCAAGATTTCAACGTGGACGGGTTCTTGATCTTCGGCTCCCCAGCCCGCGAAAGCGACGGCGGATATTGATGTGGCGAGCACGATACGTTCGCAAAAGGTTAGTGACATATTGATAGTGCCTCTATATATTTCGGAAGCACCAGATGGAGCTCTTTTGCGGCTTTCAGCATGAGTCGCTCTCTACTGTTTTTAGCTACAACATCTGCAAATATCACTTCATTGTCGGAACGCGCTTTATCAGAAACCATACGCATGTAACGACTAAAAGGCGGCTGCCACGACTTAAGAGTGTCGCTTTTGTCGGTCGGAAACGACAACCGCTAGAACCCCTTCGGGCGCGTCTTTAATGAAGTAGTGTCTTTTCGCAAGAAGATCTTCGTAATGCTCGGCCGACATCCATTTTGGCCGCTCGTGGGCGATCCCCAGCTCAGGATATTTACTGGTTATCTCATCCTCGGAATTCGCGTCGACAATTGCCCATAAGCCTCCCATGCCATAGTCGTAAGCTACAAGAAAACTATGCATGCTCAATCTCCGAAGGTGGTAAATGGGATGTCGGAAATGTCAATCGACTGATCGGTAGTCATTTCTATTCCTCCTCCTGGCTGCCCGTACGCAGGTTCTACGACAGAGGGTTCCGATAGATTATCGACGGCGTACGAAGGAAGCTGATAATACCCATTCGGGGTATTCGGTAACGCCAAAGATGATTGAGCATCCGCGGCCGTTGCATATTGATCTGTGGTTAGCCAGATTTTACCGCTCGAGAGGCCCGGTTCAATGCTGCCGCCAGCATCGATCAGGGCCGCAGACTCACTATTGGTATAGTGATAGATCGAGGTCAACGGCGTGGTGCTTGCAACCTGGCCCGTCGCCAAGGTCGCTCCTATATCTACCGCGATCGAAGTACCGGCACTGAGCGCTGCCGGATTGGTGGCGAGGGCATTCATGAGCCCATAGTCGAAGATGTCGGCCAGCACTCCACCTGCGCCGCCAATAAATCCGCCAAATCCAATAGCGAATCCCGACATTGCAACCGCACGTTCTTGAAGAGACGCGCCGGTGTCAAAACAATCGTTCGCGTGACTGGCGCCGAGTCCCATCATGGTGATGCATCCCGCTTCCCTGCCGCTCGGATCGTATTTGGCGAAAGGATTGTTGTCCGCGTAACTCAAGCGGTTGAAGTTGAGCGCGGTACTGCTGTCGACGTCGACGGGATCCAGACTAATGAAACGCCGCAACTGCGGATCGAAGTACCGCGCGCGCAGGTAAACGAGACCAGTCGCATCCACGGACTGTCCCGCAAAACCCAACCCCGCCGCGTTGCCGGTTCCCGTGCTCGCATACAAACCGCCGTACGGCAAATACGTCGTCGTGCCGATGACGTTGCGGTCTTTGTCGGTCTGCGCGACGGGTGAGCCGAGGGCATCGGTGTGCAAGTAGGTGTCGGTGATCGTCGTGCCGGACGTCACTTGCCTCGCGATGGCGTGACTGCCGAGGTAGACGTACTTTGTGGTCTGCGTCGCGGCGACGGGCTTTTCAAATCCGTTGGCGAAGATGCGATCGGGGTTGCCCGTAGCGACCGTCGATTCGTAAACGAGTTGTCCGGCACTGTTGTAGATGCTGTCGGTTTGAAGACCGGCGGTGGTGACGGAGTCACTGCTGCTCGTCGCGCGCAGTCCGCTGCCGTCGTAGGTGTAGCGGTACGTCGTTGCACCTTGCGTCACCTGCGTCAGTTCGTTGGCACTGTCGAACGTGTAGACCGTGGCAGTCGGTCCGCTTCCTTTTTGTTTGAGATTGCCTTCGCCGTCGTAGGTCAATGCGGTGGTGGTACTGCCGATCTTGATGGCAGTTGGTAAGTTGGTGCCGGCGTCGGATGGAAAGCTCGTGGTCGTCGCCGCGGTGACGTCTTGCGTGAGATTGTCGAGCGCGTCGTAACTGAAGGTGGTGTTGCCCCACAGGCCGCTGGCGTTCGCGGTGTGCAACCGGTTGCCGCCGTCGTAGCCGAGGGTTCGCGTGGTGGCGCTGTGCAGCGCGTCGGATATTTTTGTCGGCAGCGCGTTGTCGTCGTAGGTGTAGCTTAGATCAAACACGTTTTGATCGTCGACGTCCGCCGGTAGTTGGCGCCCGTCGGACGATTGCGTCATCGCGTGCGTGATGCCGTTGCCGTACGTGAATGTGTCGATCGCGCCGTTCGGGTAGTACGTCAATCGTGTAGCGAACGTGCCGATCTGCGACGGCTGGCCTAAATCGTTCGGCGCGAAGGTGATCGTCGTGTTGTCGGGATACGTCATCGACGATCGGTGCGCGAGCGAGTCGTAGGCGTAGCCGAGCGTGTAGGTGGACGCATCGATGGTGATCGATTCAGCGCTGATCACATGTCGCAGGTTGTAGGCGTAGGTGTGGCCGTTGCCACCGCGTGATGACGACTTGAGCAACCCATCGGGCCAATAAGCCAGGCTTACGTTTGGATCGCCGTTGTCGTAAACGATCGACGTCAGACGATTGCGCGTGTCGTAGGTGCGCGTTTCAGATTCGACGGCGTTTTTGTAGATGTGCCGAAGATTGTTGGCGCCGTCGTAGTCGAAGGTCAGCGTGTCGTGTCGTTCGGGATCGACGACTTTGTCGACGAGCTGATTGGCGTTGTAGTGGCGCGTGCGGGTGATGCCGCCGCGGGTGATCGATGTCGGCTTGCCCCAGGTGTCGCGCGCGATGGTGGTCGTGGCGATGGGCGTGTCGATGGTGATCGGCCAGGCGGTGCTGGGTTCGTCGTACGCCTTAAAGGTGACCGTCGTTTGATTGCTGTCGCGGTCCTTGACGATGAGCTGGTTGGCGCCGGGCGTGTACGCCGTCGCATGACTGCCGGCGTCGGTCTGCTGGCTCAATCGACCCAAGCGATCGAATATCGATGTGGTGCCTGCGGTCTCGTTGGAACGCGTGCTGGGATTCGACGTGAATGTCGTGCGGCCATCGGCATCGAAGCTGCGATTGACGAATCGCGTGTTGTCTTCGGCGACGAGCACCGGGTGCAGAAACGCGTCGTAGGTCGTGATTTTCTTGTAGGTGCCTGCCGTCTCGGTGCTCGACCAACCGGTCGCGGCCGTGTTCCAGGCAATGTCGCGATCCGCATACGATTCGGTTCCCGATGACGGATAGGTAATGGAGCCCAGGCGACCCATCGCGTCGTAGCCATATTTCGTGATGTGGCCGTCCGCGTCGGTCCATTGCAGGATTTTTCCGTCATAGCGGACCGATGCGCTTTCGCTCGTCGCATCGGCGTAGACGACTTTCTGCGGAATGCCGGCGACGTAGTCGCTATACGTCGTGGTGTTGCCGGCGCCGTCGATGGCTGTCTTGACCTGACCGTCGTCGTAATACGTGTAGGTTCGGTCCAGCCGACCAAAGCGGTGGATGTACTCCGGCAGATCGTCGGCGTACAGCGTGACGTCCATTTCCGCGATACCACCGCTCACGCTTTTAACGATCGAGCCGAGTACCCAAAGCGTTTGATCGTGCTTGTAGGTCAGCGTGTCGGTTTTTGTGTCGGTTCCCGTTCGCGTGAGGGTCTGTGGAAATCCGAATGCATCGGAGTTGCTTGCCGTTTGCGTGTAGGTGGCGCCATCGCGTTTGATGGTTCGGACCTGTACGGGTTTTAGCGTGCTTAAGGGTGCAACATCGCCGCGCAATTGCGTGGGCGTGCCCATCGTCGCGGGACACGACGCTCCGCAATTCGAGAAATAGGAGAAGCTTTCGGTCTCGAGATAACTGCCGCCGCCGGTGCCGCCGCGCTGCACGCTTTGCAATTGACCTTCAGTGTCGGCGCTGGGCGTGTCACTGTAGGCCGCACCGAATGTGTAAAGGGTGTCGTATCCGCGTGCGTCGATCAGTAATGTTGTTTTGGTCGGATTACACGCGGTCGGCGTGCATCCGGAATAAACGATTTTCCACGTCAGTGCGCTCGGTAATTTGGGGCCGCTGATCGTCTTTTTGGTCAGTGACAATACGTCGTAGACGCTGGGTTGAAGGGCAGCGAACGAGACGCCATCGCTGGTTTTGAGGCACGTCGATGGCGCGCCGTTGCGGCCGTGCCTTGTTACTGCAAACGTGAAGGTTCCCGAGGCGCCGGTCGGATGCTGGATCGTGCCCGACACGGTGCCGCCGCTGATTGATGAGCCGGTGGGAATGGTTGCTGTGGGCAGCGACGTGCACGTCGGATTGGTATACGACCAGCTGGCCTTGTTGAGGTTGGCGAAGTCGATGCTCCAATAGGAGCCGTCCGGCAACGTCACCTTGGTCAGTGCGCCGGAGGTATACGTGTATTTCCACTGCCGGCCTTCGTTAGGCAAATTGTCCTCGATCAGGCTGATGAGGCCGGACGTGGTGTAGGTGATGGTGATGACGTGGCCGTCGCTGGAGGTGATGCCCGTCAGGATGTGATTGCCCAACACGTGCGCATCGGTTTTGTAGGCGTATTTGATCCAATTGCCGAAACGATCCGTAATCGTGAAAGGCAGCATGAACACTTGCGTGCGCGGCAACACGGCCAGTGTGCCGGCTGGTGCGGCATCAGCGGGACGTTGATACGACGGATAAGGACGCGACGTGTAATAACCGAAGTCGTATGTCACGCCATCGGGCGAGGTGACTTGAAAACTTTCGTTCGGTTGGCCGGCGTAATGATCGTAAAGATTGGAGCATGTTGCCGCCCACCAGTCGTGTGTCACGACCGGATAGTTCGCGAAGTCGCCACTCGGTACGTTGTGGTTGGTCGCCGAGCGCAACAGCAATTCGTGGCGGCCTTTGCCCGGCACGACAACGGAATAACCGACGGCGTATTCGCTGGACGGAATAGTCGTCGCGTAATTCTTGGTGCCGACGGTCGTCGTCACGGTGGCGCTGGGCGGTGCGGAGAAAGCGCTGCACTCGTTGTAGCCTGCGCCGGAAGCGATCCATCCCACGCTGTTGGCGACGATGCCTTCGATGTGCGGAATTTCTAAATCCCAATCGCCGAATGCGCCTTGCGGAACGCCACCAGCATGGTTGTCGACGTGATAACGGCGGCCGATGGCCATGGGGATGTTGAAGTTGAGCGGCAGACTGACATCGGTCGCTATGAAGTCGGTCTGTCCGGTATAAAAATCGACCGACTCGCCAAGCAGGCCGTTATCCAGCGCACCTGTCGCTGAGGGCGAGCGCACGAGACGACCGTATTCGGTTGCTGGATCGACAGCAGGTTCGTCGCCCGAATCTTGCGGCTGAAAGCTGATCGCGTCGGCTGTCAATGTCGGAGCGGCGGTCAGCGGCGGCGTTGCGTCGTCTTGCGCGATGGCGCATGTCGAAGGACAGATCCAGCTCGCTAGAACAGTAGCGAACAGTGCCGCAAACATTTTCGTCGCGCGACCGGGTTGAGATGCGCCTTTCTTATTTACATCGAAATCGGACGAACTGAATCCGCACGTTTCCTTGCGCATAGTCCCTAAACTCGCCAGCCATGGAAGGGCGTGGAGAGTAATTAAGGATGTCAGCGATTAGGGCGACACCTTACGGACGGTTCGCGGACATATCGTTTGAAACAAAAATAGACTCTGGCACTTTATCCGTTCAATGCTCTTGCTGCTGCACCAGCTGTTTCACATGTTCGTTGTTTTCCAACGCCTGAATTTTCGGATTGCTGAGCAGACTCGTGAAGTCGCCGTCCTGAATCGCTTTCATAATCGCCGGATCACTCACGACAGCTTGAATCTGCGGGTCGGACTGCAGGCTCATGATCGATTGCAGGGTCGCCGGATCCTGCGCCAAACTCGACTGCAGTTGCTGAAATTCGTGGCTCATGGCGTCGTCATGCGCCGGCGCTTTGTCTGACGAAGCCGCTACATTCGGAGCAGTCGAGACGTCGCCGCTGTACACGATCCGCACGATGTTCGACTGCGCGACATGCACGGTGCCGATACTCGGCGAGAGTATGGTGTACACGCCTTTCTCGAGACTCTGGATTTCACCCGTGATGCGGCTGCCGTCTTTGAGTTCGATCGTCGGAGACGCCAGCGCGTAAGCGGCCACGCCGAGCAATGCGGTAGCGACGCAGGCTTTGATCGACATTTTCATAGACGCCACCCTTTACGCATCGGTTCGGCTGCATCCTACTCCTCGAAGAGAGGAAGGGCATGTCGCCTCCGCTCGCTTAAGGAGTCGGGTTCATTTCCCACTGCAGTGGTTCGGGGTGGACTAGTCCTACCGTTCGAAGTTTTCCTTGCCGACACTGACGAAGAACGCCAGTTTTTGGCCTTCTAGGCGGCTATTCATCGTTCGCCACAGAAACGACGAACCTTGCGTATGGCTCTACAAAGCCATTTGCGTCGCTTGGCACTTGCTATGCAAAGTTACCTGTCGGCGATCGAGCGCCATGACAAAAAGGGGGCATAGCATGAGTACTTTAGAACAGGCTGATGTGCGGCAGATCTCCGACGAAGATCTCGCCAAGCAGTATCTGGATTTCGTCCATAGCGGCAAACGCGGCAGTTCCATGTATCAGTGCGTCGAAGCGGAAATGCGCGCGCGCAATCTGGTCCGCCAGTCCCGCTTGGACACGAACTACACCGCGCCGCGTTCGTCCTTCACTCCCCGGTCGTCGATGTTCTCATCGTTTCGGTAGGGGAAAATAAGAGTCAGAGTGCGCGTTCCAAACGTCCACTCTGATCTCTGTTTCGGAAACAGGTAAGTCGCTCCGGCTTCCTTACCCAAAAATCTTCTGCAGGCTGGTCGCCTGCGGCAGCAATAGGCGCGCGCCGTCTTCGGTGATCAACATTTCGTCTTCCAGCCGAATGCCGAACTCGCCGACGATGTAGATTCCCGGTTCGTTGCTGAACATGTTGCCCGGCGCCAGCGGACGAGTATTGCCGCCGACCAGGTAATACCACTCGTGACCATCCATGCCGATGCCATGGCCGAGCCGGTGCGTAAAGTATTTATAGCCCGGGCCGAAGCCATGATCGGCGATGTAGTTGCGTGCAGCGGCGTCGACTTTTTCTGCGGGTACGCCGGGCCGCGCGGCCTTCAGGCCAGCGTCTTGTGCGCCGCGCACGATTTCCCACACACGCTGCATCTTGGCGCTGGGCTCGCCGAATGCCATCGTGCGGGTAATGTCGGAACCATAACCTTCGACGAGGCAGCCGCCGTCGATCAGCACGTTGTCGCCCGACTTGAGTTGCACGTCTTTTGTCAATCCATGCGGATAGGCCGACGCCTCACCGAACAACACTAGCGTGTCACCCGCGACACCGAATTCGCCGTAGAGCGCACTGATGATTGTGCCGAGTTCCTTCTCACCCATGCCTTCGCGCAACTCGCGTTGTGTCTGCCGGTAGACGTGAGCAGTGATGTCGTTGGCAATCTGCATCAGTTCGATTTCATGCGGCGACTTGACGCTACGGCAACCGGCGGTGACCGGCGTGGCGCTGCGAAGGGTGAGTGTCGGCAGGCGCTGCTGCAATTGTTCGACCGCGTAGTAACGCGTGGTTTCCTCGATCCCGAGCGTGGCGCTGAGCAGGCCGCAATCCTGCATCCCGGAACGAATGCGTTCGATCGGTTTTTCGTGTTCTTCCCAGGTGTAGAACTTCACGTTGTTGCCGAGTTTTTCGCGCGCGCGTCCTTCCTCGAATTTCGGCGACACGAAAAATGGTTCGCCTTTCTGCGGCATCACCATGGCGAACAGGCGCTCGCTCAGCCACCACTGCAACCCTGTGAAGTACGCGAGCGACGTTCCGCCCTCAACGAAGATGGCGTCGATCTTGTTGTCCTTCATGAGCCGGCGCGCGTGTTCCTGTCGCGCGAGATATTCGTCCGCGCCGATCGGACGGATGCGATCGCGCATCGCCTTGACCGTGCCGGCATCGAAACGGGTGATTGGCGTCGCGGCGCGATCATCGGCGAAGGCGCGCTCGTTGCCAATCCCGACCAAAGCGGCCGTGGTACCGGCGGCGGCGAAGAAGCGGCGTCTGTCCATGGCGGTCCTTTTGTCGAAGAACAGTTCGCAAAAGTACACTTTTATCCTTGCCTCAACCAGCCGTCTCTATCTGCGTCGCCGACCGTGAGATCGGCGACGTCATGACTGTGGCACGTTAGCCCAGGGTGACAAGAAGCTCGTCGAGTTGATCGAACGATTCTCCCATCGCATCCGCCGCCCCGGTGCCTGCGGCGTCGAGAGCTTCCTTCGAGGGATAAAGCTCGTGCATGACCAGCAACGTTTTGCCGTCTTGTTCCGCGAAGGTCACCGTGGTGACGGAACCCTCGTCGCTTTCCTCATTGGTCCAGACGAGGCGCGAGTGCGGTGTTACTTCCTTGTACGTGCCGAAAAATGCCGCCCGTGAGTCCCCGTGCGCGAACTCCAAACGGTACTTGCCCCCGACACGAACATCCATTTCGCAGGAAAGCAGGGACATTCCCATCGACTTTGGCACCCACCACTGCCTGAACAGCACGGGCTTGGTCCACGCCTCGAACACAAGGCGCGCCGGGCCGTTGAAAGTTCGCGTGACGACGATCTCACACTCGGACTTCCGCTCCACCATCGTGCGGTTCTTCATGCGGGTAGGTTCACTTTCTCTTTTTGCGTCCATCGATCTTCTCCTTGCGTTTCAGTTCGTCGACAATTTTGTCCAGCGCGTCGAAGCGTGCGTCCCAGAGCTGGCGGTACCTCGCGATCCATGCCGTCTCTTCCTCCAGTCGATGCAGCCCGAGCTTGCAGGTCCGTACGCGCCCGACCTTCTTCGTGGTGACGAGCCCCGCCTGCTCCAAGACGCCGACGTGCTTTTTCATGCCCGTGAGGGTCATGTGGAATTTCTCGGCGAGGTCCGTGATCGATGCGTCTGCACGCCCAAGCTGCTCAAGAACGCCGCGTCGGGTGGCGTCCGAGAGCGCGGCGAACGAGGTATCGAAGCGGGTTTGAGCATACTGAACCATGTGGTTCAGTATAACGTGCGGATTGGCGGCATGCAAGAGGAGACCGAGCGCGCTGCGTAGTACACTTTCTCTCTCGCTAGAGAGAATTCCTTTGGTGTCTGAACTTGGGCTTGCCATCCTTGAGCTTGGTCTGCCAGTGACGGCGTTGAGCTGGTTGCTGTTTTATCGGCTATACAGTCGCGGCGAGCTGGCGCGCGATGCCGACCACAAGGCGATCGACGCAAGTCTCAAGCAAATCCGAAAAGTGCAGAAGGAATCCAAAGAAATCTCGGACAGCTTGCTGCACACGAAATGGATGAAGTTCGGCGGCGGTTTCTACGGAGTAGCTGCGGCCTGGACGCTCATCTACATCGAAGTGAGCGGCATCATCGGCGTCATTCTCCATCCGTCAGTGATCAAGGAAACATTTCAGAAAGGGCTGGGCGATCTCATCGCCAATCAGATATCCGGCCAGATCACTACGCTGGTCGATGCGGCGACGTGGTTCTCGTGGTGGCCGGGCAAAGGGCATAGCCCGGTCGCGTGGTTTGTCGTCGCGTATGTTGCCTACATCGCCGGACTCAATCTCGCGCGCTACGAAACCGGTTTCGGCAGCCGTGTCGTTGAACTCGATTCGCGTGCACGGTGGCGTTCTTTGATTCCGTTCCGCAAAGTACGCGCCGACATATCCAACGATGAGGACGGGGATAAATTGGATCCGCCATCGGGACGTGATCGATAGTTCATGTCAGTCGGGACGGCGCATTTGCACGAAAAGGAAACAGGCAGAACGGGAGTCAGAGTGCCCTTTGTGTGCCAATTGCGGCAAACTCCTCCCATTGCAATTCAAATGATTGAAACAAGGGTCACTATGCGCGTCAGTCGTTTTTTCTATGTCGTTTGTTGTGCATTGACGTTAGCCACGCCGGCATTTGGCAAGCCGACGATAACGAGTGTGAGTGATGCTCGTGCGGCGGTGGTCACATCGTCTGCCAATGCGCCCGATGAGTTGCAATTGCGCGTCGATGTTGTCGCAACGACGCTCCTGCTGAATCTGCAGATCAACCAAAATTTGACCCGTCAGGCGGCTCCGTTCGTGGCCGATATTGCGAATGGCAAACATCGCGTATACAACGGTAGCATCGATAAAAATCCGCAGAGCTGGGTACGCGTAACATTGATCGACGGCTATTGGGTTGGTGTGATTTGGGACGGCGCCAACCTTTGGTTGTTGGATCCGGCGATACAGCATCTCGCGCTGGCCCGCGCGATCGGCGTGCCCGATACCGGCACCGTGGTTTTCTCGGCAAGTGACTTGCAAATGCCCGGCGGCTTTGACGATCGCGGTGTGCCGGTGCCGTCTCCCGCAATGCCCGCGCGAAACACGAGTCTCATCTCGGCAAGCAAAGCGCAAGCGTCCACGCAGAAATATCTCGCCATGACCTTGGTGCTCGATACGGAATTCCAGACCGCTTATGGCAGTTCCGCCGCGTCCCAAGCCGTTGCGATACTAAATGTCGTGCAAGGTTTTTACGCCGCACAAGCGGGTGTCGATGTATACCTTTATAGTTTGCAGCCGCTTGCTAGCGACGGCACGCTCACCGGCACGGATCCGAACAGCTTGCTCACTGCCTTCGGCACGTTCGTGTCCGGCGGCGCGGTACCGTTCGCCGGTGATGCGCATCTGCTTAGCGGCAAAGATTTCGACGGCAGTACGATCGGCCTCGGTTACATCGGGTCACTGTGCTCGAGCAATTTTTCGCTTGCCGTTGTGCAGACCACGTTCGGCCCTGCGGGAAGCGGCGTCGTGATGGCGCATGAGCTCGGCCACAATTTCGGTGCTGAGCATGATGGCGATGGCAACAGCTGTCCCAGCTCGGGCTTCATCATGCAGGCCTCCGTGAATTTCTCGAGTTTGCCGACAGCTTTCTCAAGCTGCAGTCTGACGTATTTCAGCGACTACATCGCTCAGAGTTCGCCGGCGTGCATTGACTCGGCAACGCCAGATATTATTTTTGCGAATGGATTCGATTGAGCGGAAGAGGGAATCGCGTTCTGTACTACCGTTCAGTGATCCTTCGACGGCAATTGCGATTGGGGCTGCCGCTGCAAATCGCCGAGCGCGCTCTGATCGCGATGCTGACGCTCCATCAATTCGCCGTGCGTCTTGCAGGTGGTGACGTGGATGCGCGAGCCGGTGCGGGCGCCACTTTCACACTCGAGCCGATTGTTGTCGTTCTGGAGCAGCAGCGCATTCAGATCTTCCTGTGAATTGAAAAGCGCGATGCGCTCGGCTTTCGACAATTCGCTCTGAGTCGCATGCGCCTGCAGCAGTCGATGCATTTCGTCGAGACGTTGTTCGGCGCGGCGCTTGTCGTCGTCATTGATATAACTGTATACGCCGCCGGGCTGCATGCCTTCGCGCACGGCCGTCGACTGTATGTCGAAGTCGGCGAGTGTCTGCGCTACGACGGGCTTTTCCTTCGCGGCGCCTCTTGAATCGGCCGCGCATAGCACGGGCATCGCGGCAAGTAGGGTTATGGCAAGACGTCTCAACATGCGAGGCGGTACTCGTAATGCGTCGGGATTTTGTGCGCGGATATCGTGCATGCGACGGAAGGGCGTGTCAACGATGTTTTTCGTAGATTACTCGAAGTGGTCCGCTTGCCTGTGCGGTCGTGGCTGTCTACTTCGTCCAGCTGAGCAACTTCTTATGTATCAGAGAAAACATGGCGTCCATTTCAATAAAGGCTCTTACATGCGTAACAGTCAGTTATCGTTTGCTATGTCCGTTGATGCTCAGTGGACCTCACCCTATACTCGCCACTTCGAACGCGCTGATTACCAAGGCGTCACTTTGATCGGGAGAGATCAAACATGAATACGACTCGCGTGTTCTCTTGGCTGTTCTGCGTCACGTTGCTCGTCGCAGGTTCCGCCAATGCCCAGAACTTGCTGATCAACGGTTCGTTCGAGGAACCTGTTTTCGGCACGGACAGCGTGAATAATCCAAGCACGATTCCGGGTTGGACCAGCACGCCAGCGCCGTTCGAGGTGTGGAACCAATTCCAAGGACCAGGTGCCGACGGGAATCAATACCTCGAGCTCGATGTCAGCGGTTGCACGACGATCTCGCAGTCGATAACGACGAGTGCCACCCAAAATTATGTCGTCTCGCTCGCCTACGGTGCGCGCGTCGGTGTAGCGGACAACAGGATCGAAGTCCTCTGGAACGGTGCGGTGATTGGTACCGCCAGCGCCGATGGCAGCGACGAGTCCGGCAACATCGTTTGGACCCGCTATGGTTTCCGCGCCCAAGGCGCATCCGGGTCGAGCACGCTCGCGATCCGCAACGTCGATACGTGCGACGGATTGGGATCAATGGTCGACGACGTCTCTGTGGTCGAAGCTGCGCCGCCAGTGTCAGTTCCGACACTTAGTTCGTACGGGGTCGCTCTGTTGGCATGTAGTTTTATGCTGTTAGCGATCATCCTTCTGCGCCGCCGCGTGGTGCGAGAGCAGAAGTAACACGCTCAGTTGGCCGTCGCCGCCCGAGCGTGAACCCTGATTGCGAGGTCCATCTGCAATGCGTGTGTTTGTATTGAGAGCAAGGTCGGCGCCGACGGACAGCAAGGACCTTCTCGATTCTGTCGGCAAGGAGGCACATACCGAAATCCTGGCGCACACGCTGATGAATGCCATCTTCGTCGCGCAATCCCATCGCCCCGATGTCGTGGTGTATCTCGTATTGGAAAGCACGAAGGACTTCTCGCGTACGGTCAGTTTCAACTCGAACGACATGCGCGACATCGGTGGTTTTCACGAGCAGGCCTTGCTCGCCAAAATAGCGCGGGCTTTGGATGTGTCGCGAGGAATGGGCAAGGAAGAAAGCCGTTCGGTTGAGTCCGGCATCGTGGTGCGCACGATCAGTTTCGAGAAACTGGTGCAGGAATTGGCGGTGGACCATCAACTGTTCGTGATGGACAGAAAGGGTACGCCGATGCGTGGAAAGGCGGTGGGTGGTACTCCGTGTTTTATCCTTACCGATCACATGCCCATGCCGAAGAATAGTTTCAGCACGCTTGAACGTCTGGGTGCCGAGGAAATCAGTCTTGGATCGAAGATGCTGTTTGCGTCGCAGTGCGTCTTGCTCATACACAATGAATTGGATTATCGGCAAGAATAAAAAGAGTCAGCTCAAATGCGAATGGTTGGCTTGGCTATCATCGACGTTTCTAGACTAGACGTTGTGTGTGCGGAGTCCATAATCTCGGTCTTCACTAATAATCTGAGGAAGCACGCCGCTTAATTTTTTTTTGCGTGCGAGTCGATAAACTCGGCTGGCAATACGCGTCGTGTCCGATCCTGGGCGACGCGCGTCAATGGAGATGACTTATGTCGAAGCCTGCTAAGAACACGATTTGCCTCTGGTACGAAGGCGATGCCGAAGCCGCGGCGCGCTTTTATTCCGCGACGTTTCCCGATTCTTCCGTCGAAGCGGTACATCGCGCGCCAGGAGATTTTCCGTCAGGAAAAAAAGGCGATGTGCTGACGGTCGAGTTCACGGTGCTTGGAGTCGCTTGTCTCGGGCTCAACGGCGGACCCATGTTCAAACACAGCGAAGCGTTTTCGTTTCAAGTCGCAACCGCTGACCAAGCAGAGACGGATCGCTACTGGAACGCGATCGTCGGCAATGGCGGTCAAGAAAGCGCGTGCGGTTGGTGCAAAGACAAATGGGGATTGTCCTGGCAAATAACGCCGATGGTTCTGACGAAAGCGATTAGCAATCCCGATCCCGCTGCGGCCAAACGAGCGTTCGATGCGATGATGCAGATGAGGAAAATCGACGTCGCTGTCATAGAGGCGGCGCTTCGAGGGTAATGGTGACGGAGTTTCATTGCTTCTCGCTACCGTTCTAGCTAAAAATCAAATCCATCGCCAACGATGTTGTCGCGGACGATATCGCCGTAAAGTAGGGAGCCGTCTTCGCCAAGAGGTCGTGCCGTGATGGCGCCGAATGTGGGTGCCGTCCGTCGTGTATATGTTCATCAACCGGATGAGGAGTCACGATATGAAATGCAAAAGCATGCTGATCAGCGTGAGCATTGCGATATCGCTCTCTGTCTTTGCCTGCGGTGTTGCGATTTCCGCTTCCCCAGACAAGTACACCGTCAAAGTTCCGAATGGACTCGCATTCTCCGAATTCAAAGGATATGAAAGTTGGCAAGTCATTGCCGTTAGCCACAACGGCGACTTGCTTGCGGCGATTCTCGGAAATCCCGCGATGATTTACGCCTACAAGTCCGGCATCCCCGGTAACGGAAAGCCATTTCCGGACGGGGCGAAAATGGCGAAGATTCATTGGAACGCGAAGAAAAGTGAGTCGGAACCGGGCCAGCCAACGGTGCCCGGCACTCAGCACGACGTCGATTTCATGGCGAAGGACAGCAAACGATTCGCCGATAGCGCGGGGTGGGGATATGGAGAGTTCGAGTACGACGCCGCCTCCGATTCATTCAGACCCGGCGACATGCATGATCAGCCGCCGCAGGGAACCGATGCCAAATGCGGCAGCGCGTGCCACACGATCGCAAAGAACAAGGACTACGTTTTCACAGAGTACGGAACGCGGTAGTAAAACAGACTGCAATGGCCGTCGGCGAAGCGTGATGCACGACGGCCTTGCGAATAGCGACGGCCCTCACCGCGCCTGAATCATTTTCCATCCGTTGCCCGATGGATCGCGAAAGCTGGCGTCCACTCTGCCGTAGCGGTCGGTGGGCTCTTGCGTGAATTCCACGCCGCGTGCGCGCATGGTTTCGTACGCGGCGCGGCAATCGTCGACGACAAGCACGAGCGGCGGCATGCCGCCTTTCGCGACGATCTCGTGCAACACCTGCACGCTCGCCGCATCGAGCGTCGGTTGCTCGGGCGCGAACAGACCGAGCTGGAACGATGGTTGTTCCGGATGCTGCACCGTCAGCCAGCGATAGTTGCCGTTGCGCGCATCGGTGTGGATTCTAAATCCGAGCTTGCCGACATAGAACTCGACTGCTTCGTCCTGATCGCGAACGTACACACCGACTACTTCGATACCTTGACTCATGAAACCTCCTGTTCTTCGGAAGCGTCATTTATATCGCCCGCTTCGCGCCGCCGCTTCTCCGAAACTGCGATAGTGAGATCGGGACGCTGCGCGGCACTGACGAAACAGGCCGGTACGCGCTCAAGTTCGTGCAGCGTGCGTTTTTGCTGCGTGCGCAGATCGCCGGGACTCTCGCCGGTGATGTCGCGAAACGTCCGACCGAATGTTCCGAGACTTTTCCAACCCGTCTGAAATGCGATGTCGGTAATCGACATGCCGGTATCGCGCAACATCGCCACGGCTCGCTCGATGCGACGCGTAAGTAAATACCGATGCGGCGGAAGGCCGAACGCGTCCTTGAACGAGCGCGCGAAGTGCGCTTCCGAAATGCAGCTCACGCGCGCCAATCGTCGCACGGGCCATTCTTCGTGCGATGCGGCGTCCATGCGATCCTTCGCGCGCAGCAGACGGCGCAACAGGTCGGGATCCTGGCGCGGCGATGTGCGCATTTGTTTCGCTTCTAGCTTGATAGTTGCCCGGGGCGGGCCGGGATGCGATGAGATCTTGCCAGCCATGCGGTTTGTGAAACAGTGTCAGAGGCGCGCTGCGGCGACGCCGTCAGTATCGCACTCTGACCCTGCGTCGAAACAAGGTAGGCCGCAACGGCCGCCGGCGGTGGCGCGCAGCATTGCCGCGGCGCACTCAATAAGACACGCGCGACTTTTCGTGGACATGTTTACTATCTAAGCCGTTACAATGCTGTGCGCCCGTTCGGTCGCAAGCATTGGGGAAATGCATGGGGATTCGTCTTCTCAAGATGGCCGTCGTCTATTTTCTGATCGGCCTCGGTATCGGCATCTACATGGCGGTATCGCAAGATCACGGTCAGATTCCGGTACATGCGCATGTGAATCTGCTCGGGTGGGCATCAATGGGCATCTGCGGTCTGACTTACGAAGTATTTCCTCGTCTCAAGACGCATTGGCTCGCGCCTGCACATTTCTGGTTGCACAGCGTGGGACTTCCGATCAGCATGGTCGGGTTATTCTTTTTGATGCGCGGCGTCACATCCATGGAACCGGTTGCCGGTATTGGAGCCGTCGTCGTGGCGATCGGTGTGTTGTTCTTCGCGATCAATGTGCTGTTTCGTCTGCGTGTGGAAGCGCAGAGCTAGCATCGCGGCTGATTACATCGTTTTACCGTATTGCGGGCCGGATGATGCACGTAAGCCTGCTGCTCATCCATTACCCGCGTCGCTTTTCTTCTCTGTCGTCCACGGCGACATTTTGTCCGCCGCCGCTTCCTTTTCCTGCGCGTCTTTAAGTCTGTTCTCGTCGTTGCTGCGCAGCGCGGCCGTCATCGCCTCAAGACTCTCCTGTCGAAGACGCACATACTTGACCCTGGTGTTCACGAACTGCGAGTCCACCGTGGGCAGTGAGTCGAGTTCCTTTCTTGTGTCGCGCCACGCCGGCAGCATGTCTTGATCGATTCTGTCAGCGAATTGTTCGTTCGTCAGTTGTGATTGCTGGTTCTGATCGCTAGCCAACTTGAAGGCGTCGTGTGTCTTTTTCTCAACGACGCCGAAGTGATCGATGTACGCTTCCAAGTGATCGAGATTCGGATACTTCGCGTGCATGCCGAACACTCCGATTGCGCATAGCACGACGCCTGCGACGATCAGCAGCATGTTGCGCGATGTGCGCTCGCTGCCGATATCGCCATCGAGCGGCTGTGCCGCAATAAGTCCGCAAACGAAGCCGGTGATCAGCCCGCCAATATGGGCGGCCATGCTGATTCGCGGATTAAAGCTATAGATCAAATTGTAGGATATGAATACCAACACGAATCTTTTCAGGTTGGCGAGTATCTGTGGCGGAATCGTGTCGCGCTCGCGCAATAGCATTGCCAACAGCGCACCGTAGACGCCGAAAATCGCACCTGATGCGCCGGCGTGGATTTGCATCGGATCGAGATACATGGCGAGGATTCCGCCGCCGAGGCCAGAGACGATATAGAGCACGAGAAAACCCACATTGCCGAACATGCGCTCAACCGTGCGCCCGGCGTAAGCGAAGGCAATCATGTTGAAGACTAAGTGCATGAGGCCGATGTGCACGAACATCGCCGTGAACAGCCGCCACCATTGCCCGTTTACGGTGTAAACGCCGAAATCCGCGCCCCACTTGAGGAGGCCGTCAGTTGTTGGCGAACTCGGGCTAACACCGGAAATGACCATCGCGGCGAACACAAGAATGTTGACGGCTATCAGCGCATACGTGACGTAGGTCGTCGGCGTTACGCTTTCGAGCGTTTGCGTAAAGGTGTCGAGCGCCTCCTTGTTTTCTTTCGCCGCCAACGCCGATTTGGCGACGGGCCGTCGAGCAACCACAGGCGACAATGCCCGCGCGGCAATGACTGCCGGATTCTGTTCCGGGCGACAAGGGATCACATTCGTCACCACAAGCCCGAGTGTCGCGCCGTGCGCGCGAGCCTCCGCTTCAGTCGCAGCTTCGCTATATACGCGCTTCGCGACGACACCTGTTTTGGCGTCGGTCCCATAAATGAAAAACGGCATGTCGTCTCCCCTCAACATCGCCAGCGTCTTGCGACGCATGCGCTGAGTATAGTGGAAATAAAAAAAGGTCTGTCATATCGTAATGACGTAAAACGACACCAAAAATCGGGGCATGAAACATGAATCCATCGGAAAATATCGACAAACTCATTGCCGGAATTTCAGACTGGCGCGGTAAAACGTTAGCCAGCGTGCGCAAGGCGATCCTCGCCGCCGACCGCGAAATCATCGAAGAATGGAAATGGATGGGAAGTCCGGTGTGGTCTCGCGACGGAATTATCGTGGTGGGCAACGCCCACAAAGAAAAAGTGAAACTGACTTTTGCTCACGGCGCGAGTCTTCCCGATCCCGACAAACTGTTTAACGCAGGTTTCGGCGGCAAGGTGTGGCGAGCGATAGATTTTTTGGAGGGCGATAAAGTGAATGCGGCGGCGCTGAAAAATTTGATCCGTGCCGCCATCGGTTTCAATCAAGAAAAGAAGAGGAATAAACGGGTTACGGCTAAGCGGGCGAAAATATCTAAAAGCAAAAAAACGTAACCTACTCGCCGGTGACGGATGTGTCCTTGTGCTCAAACGACAACGTGACGACCTTATCGCCCGCGGGTCTTGTCCTGTGCAGCACATTCTGCGGCACGCGAACGAACTCGCCGACGCCGACCGTCATCGACTGATCCTCGAAATCGACGATGAGGTTTCCTTCCAGCGGCATGAGCACTTCATCCGAATTGGAATGCCGATGCCAGTGGAAATCGCGACGCATCACGCTGATGCGGACGACATGATCGTTGACGTTCGCCACGACCCAATTTTTCCAGTCGCCGGCAGACGAAGAAGCTTCACTTCGCAAATCGACTTTCGCGATGGTTGTCATTGGAAATCCTTTTATCGCTTTGACTCGTTGACGTTATACGGCTTCGCCGTCAACGAGAATCGATATTCATTGACCCAATGTGTGAATTGAATTCAACAACACCACGAACGCAAACCTGGACTTCGAGAGAGCCGCGCAACTCCTGCGCGACTCGCCTCGTCATTACCAAAATTATTGTTTCTTGAGCGCCTTGACCGCGGTCAGCATTTCCTGCACATGTTTGTCGGGGCTGAGCGCCGAATACGAAGCGGCGATCGAACCCGTTTGTGTGATCACGTACGACGTGCGATCGGACCATCCGGGTTTCAGTTTGAGCAATGCGTCGTATTCCTTGGCGACTTTCGCACCGTCGTCGGCGGCGACCGGAAATTTACCGCTGCAATGTTCGGTTTCCTTAGAAAAATCGGCAAGATCATTCACGTTGCCCGCTGTCACACCAATGACCGTGGCATTTTCGGCCTTGAATTGATCGATGGCTTCGGAGAAGAGATGTGCCTCCACGTTGCAACCTGATGTGTGTGCGGCCGGGAAAAAGTAGACGACGACCGGTCCCTTTTTCAGCGCGTCGGCAAGATCGAACGTAAACGGTTGCCCGGCAAGATACGCAGGCAATTTGAATTCTGGCGCTTTGTCGCCAACTTTCAATTCGGCGATAGCCGCGCTCGAAAAGGCGAGAATGCCGAAGGTGACGCCAATCGCAAGTTTGTGCAGATGCTTCATATCGATAACTCCAACGGGTGGACGGTGCGGAATTTACACGTTATACGCTTGATGGCGGCATGAAACCGCGCGATTTAAAAGTAGACCGGGATCCCCATATTGGCTTTCAAGGAATCAGGAGCCCATCATGAATCAGTATCGAAAAACCGCAGAAGCCGTGGCTGCGTTGACGCCCGAGCAGTTTCGCGTGACGCAGGAAAGTGCAACAGAACGTCCTGGGACTGGCGCGCTTCTCGACAACAAGGCGTCCGGCATTTATGTGGATATCGTTTCGGGTGAGCCGCTCTTCGCGTCGTCGGATAAATTCGAGTCCGGATGCGGATGGCCGAGTTTCACCAAGCCCATCGACTCTACGAATGTAAAAGAATTGAAGGACACCGCGTACGGCATGGTCCGCACGGAAGTACGATCCGCAGGCGGCGACAGCCATCTCGGACATGTGTTCAACGATGGCCCGCGCGATCGCGGCGGGTTGCGTTACTGCATCAATTCCGCGTCGCTGCGCTTCGTGCCTCGCGAGGAAATGGAAGCGCAAGGTTACGGCGCTTATCTCGATCAAGTGGAGGACATACGATGAGCACTGAACGCGCGATTCTTGCCGGCGGTTGTTTTTGGGGCATGCAGGAATTGATTCGCAACATGAAGGGCGTGGTGTCGACGCGTGTCGGCTATTCCGGTGGCGACGTCAAGAATGCGACATATCGCAACCACGGCACGCACGCGGAAGCCATCGAAGTTGTTTTCGATCCTGCCGTGATGACGTATCGGCAGTTGCTGGAATTCTTTTTCCAGATTCACGATCCTTCGACGCGCAACCGGCAAGGCAACGATCTGGGTACGAGCTATCGTTCCGCGATTTACTACACAACGCCCGAACAGGAAAAAATTGCCGAAGATACGATCGACGACGTCAATGCGTCCGGCTTGTGGCCGGGAAAAGTCGTTACCGAAGTGGAACCGGCTGGCGATTTTTGGGAAGCGGAACCGGAGCATCAGGACTATCTGCAGCAATATCCGAGCGGATATACCTGTCATTTCCCGAGGCCTGGGTGGCGATTGCCGGTGCGACCGAAGGTCGCAGCATCTTGATATTTATGCTACGAAAAGCATTTATTATCAGTTAGTTATTAGACGTAGTTAACTTAATCTGTCGGCGCATTGCGAAAAAAAAATACAAAACGGCGGCCACGAAAAGTAGGCCGCCGTTTCGTTTTGGGTAAGACGAATTCTCAGTTCTTCTTCAAGAAACCCGCCTCGACGGAATCGGCCAGTTGATCGGGCGGCAACAAACCCTGACTCAAAATAAAGTCGTTCAGCGCTTTCAGATCGAAATTCTTGCCTAACGCAATTTCCACCGTTGTCCGCAATTCGAGCAATCGTGTGTAACCGTAGAAATACGCCGTAGCCTGACCTGGCGAACGGAACGTAAACCGATCGAGCTCTTCGCGCGCGAACGCTTCGGACAAACCGACATCGCCGACCAAAATATCGTGCGCGCGATCGCGCGTGATCATGCCGAGATTCAACATCGGATCCAGCATCGCCCGCGCGGCGCGAAGCAGGCGTAGTTGCAGCGCGATCATCTGGCCATCCGACGGTTCGTACGGAACCATCATGAATTCGGAATACAGCGCCCAGCCTTCGACATTCACGCTATTGAACGCGAACAACGAACGCGCGAGCGATACGCCGTGTTCGACCATCGCCGAGAATTGCAGTTCATGTCCGGGCCGGCCTTCATGCGCGGTAAGCGTCCACGCGCAGGCCTTGCAGGTGAAGTCGTCGTAGACCTCGCTCTTGCCGTCGCCTGTCGGCGGATTGCCGAGCGGCAAAACGAAACTGCCGCGTTCGCCGTGATTGTTGATGAGCGCCGGCGGATCCATATGCGGCGCGGGTTGCGATGCGCTTTCCGCTTCCGACGCCAGGCGCATGATCATCGCGCGCTGCGGCAGCGTGACGATGTTTTGTTCGCGGATGATCGCTTCGATTTTGCCGATCACGTCATGGTAGTACGGTTCGATGGAATCTTTGTCGAGCTGTTGTTTCTTCAACGCCTTGAGCACATCGCGATAGTCGGTTGCGGTAATTCCTTGCGCCTTCGCGACGGTGGGCGCGAGCACCTGCATTTGCGCGCGCGTTTCCATGAATTCGAGATCGGCCTTCTTTATCAGATCCTGCGGACTGATGTCGAGCCCGACTTGCTTCAGATTGTCGGCGTACAGCTCCGGCGGCAAACGAAAGTCCGTGCGTGCGTGCGGAAGGACGGTCGACTTCACCCACGCGTCGTGTGCCGCGAGTTGTTTCTCGAACGCATCGAGCGCGGGACCGCCACCATCGATTTTGTACTTTGTATACAATTTGCGTACGCCATCGACGTAGCGCGCAGAGTTGGAAAGATTCTGCTCGACTTCGGCTTTATAAGGTCCGATCAGCTTCGTATCTTTCAATTTCGCGTCGAACAGCGCTTCGGCTTCTTTCGTGACAGGCGTGCAACCTGCGGTAATGCCGACATAGCATTGCAGGCGTTTCACCGCGAGCGCGCGACGTTCGGGCGCTACTTGATCCTGAAGCAATCCGAATTCGCCCTGGAAAATCGTCTCGCCGATATCCTCGTACGGCAGCATATATTTCTCTTCAAGGACACTCGAATCGATGCGCCGTTCCGAGGCTTTGATCATGATTTGCAAATCTTGCTTGACGTTGGCGTCGGACTCGCTAGCCAGTTTTTTCTGCAATTCGGCGAGCGCCGCTTTCATCGCCGTGCGCTGACGTTCGACGATGCCGGGCTTCAGGTCTATGACTTTTTCGTCGTAGCCGCTCATTCCAATCCGCGATGCGAATTCAGGATGCAATTCCGCCATTGTTTTCAATAGCACTTGGGCGTTGGCATTGCTGCGTTCGACCCATGCAGGTGGCGGTGTCGTAGCAGGCTCGGCTGCCGACAACGCGGTAGCGAAGGCGAAAGAGAAGAGAGCGGCAGAGCCGATGCGGCGTTTGAGCATTGCGAATTCTCCAAGTTGAACGGCAACTATACTCAAGACGCCGGGGATTGCGACGCTCCAAAAGTCATGGGTGAGCTCGTAGGCGTCTTGTTTGGACCACGACGTCATCGGGTCAAATCGACTAACCGCTGTAGAAGCTCAATCTGGCTAGGAAGAATTTTTGCGCGCGCCTGCACGATCGTCATCCACTGCGCTCGGTCGACTTCCGGAAACGATTCTTTACGTCCACTGCGCGGCGGCCATTCCATCTCGAATGTGTTGCTGCGCAGCGAAGCAACATCGAACTCGCCTTCGACGGCGAACGCAATCACGCGCTTACCGCCTTTCTGTGTGATATCGCCGAGCGGCGACAGTAATTCTCCGGGAGACGTCCCCATCTCTTCCTCGAATTCGCGAAGAGCCGCAGCGGCAGGTTCTTCGTCAACCTCCAATTCGCCTTTTGGAATCGTCCACGCGCCAGCGTCGCGATTTTTCCAAAACGGGCCGCCCGGATGCGACAGCAACACCAACAATTCACCTTCGCGGCGTTTGAACATCAGGATTCCGGCACTCGTCTTACGCATGGAAGAGATGATGCTACGAAATCCCGGAGATTCCGACTATGATCTCTCTCGACATGACAGGAACGGGGGTTCGAGTCTGGTCGCTGGAGGCGCGTTGCCTTCGGCTGGTGTGACTGTTTTGGCAGTGCGCCAGCCTTACCATCGCCAGCTCGCCGATGCATGATGCGGCGTCGAGACAAAGTGTTGACCGGCGCCGTGATCGCGGCGCTGCTTGGCGTGACCGTCTTGTTCAGCGTCATCGTCTGGCTGTTCTGGCGCGAATCTGTCGCCTCCGAAGAAACGTATGAAGGCGGCCTCGCGGCAACGCTGGGACAACGCACCGAAAGCATTTTCATCGACACACGCGACATGCTCGCGGCGTTCGACAAGCTCGATTCCAAACGCTGCTCGGAACAACATCTGCAATCCTTGCGCGATGCGGCGGTATCGCGTCCGTTCGTGCGCGGCATCGGTTATTGGCAAGCTGATGAACGCGTGTGTGGCGTCGGGTTTTTACCAGAGGCGGGACTCAAGCCGTCGCACGCAGATCATATCTACGACAACGGCGTCATCGCGTGGTGGCCGAGCAAGGAAACCGAAGTCGGCGGCGTGCAGCTTTTCCTGATGCGCTTCGGCGATCACGACGTCGCCATCGATCCCCGTCTGCTGCTGGATTTCGAATCGTCGCCGCAGCGCCAAGCAGGATTGTGGGTCGAAAAGATGCGCATGTCCGCCGTGCCGTGGGACGCGACTTTTCCACCGATCGAATCGATACCGATGGGAATCACGGTTGAGAACAATAACGGTGTCGTGATCTCGCATTTCGCGCACAATGATGTGCTGCCGATCGATGTCGTCGCGCGCGAACCGATCGGAAATTTCTGGAGTCGTCACGGCGCGCTCCTCGCTATCGGGGTCGTGCTCGGCTTGATGACGGTGATGGGGTGGGTGGACATCGTCACGCGCTTGTCGCGTCGTCAACTCGAACCGGCGACGGAATTGAAACGCGCGATCGCAGCGTGCGATATCTCGGTGCACTATCAACCCGTGATAGATCTTCGGACGTCCAAATGCGTCGGCGCCGAAGCGCTGGCACGCTGGCAAACCGTCGACGGCAACTGGGTGAGTCCGAATATTTTCATTCCCATCGCCGAGAAAGCCGGATTGATCCAGGAATTGACGTTGTGCGTAATGCATATACTCGTTCGCGACCTGAAAAGCATTTACAAGAATGCCGGACCGACCAGCATCAACCTGAATCTTTCGCCCGATGATTTGCAAAACGATCGCGTCGCACGCGAACTGGAAGCGGCATTGAAAGAAGCAGGGTTGCCGCCGAACGCGGTGAAACTGGAAATCACCGAACGCGCACTGGTCAATGCGGATTCGGCGCGGAAGCTGATCGGCGAACTGCGTGGGCGCGGCCACGAAGTAGCCATCGATGATTTCGGGACCGGATATTCCAGCTTGTCGTATCTGCAATCGTTCGAGCTGGACGTACTGAAGATCGACAAATCATTCGTGGATGCCATAGGAACCGGCGCGGCGACGAGTCATGTGATCGTGCACGTCATCGACATGGCCAAGTCACTCGGATTGCATACGGTGGCCGAAGGCGTCGAAACGACACAACAAGCGCAATGGCTGATCGAGCACGGTGTACAGTGCGCCCAAGGATATCTGTTCGCAAAACCGCTGCCGTTGGCGGATTTCCTAGTATTTTTCCGTGCCCGGCGCGACAGGAATTGAAAGGATGCAATTCGAATTTATGCGCGACACTAAAAAACTGGCAATGGTAGGTATCGCAGCACTGATCGTGTCATGCGCGCAACAACCGCCGAAACCCGTGCCGACAACGTCGCCTTCGCCAGCGGAAATCAAATCGGCGCCGACGCAAACGCCGGCGGCGGCGGCGAAACAGAAGTCCAAACCAAAACCCGCAACCAAACCTGAGACGGTGGAAGCAGAAACGCCGCCGCCCGCGCCCGTTGAAGGTATCGAGCAATCGAAGGTCGGCTATTACTTCGATACGTTGCAAGGCCGTCTTCGTCAACTCGCCGATCCCAATCTTGTAGTCAATCGTCAAGGCAATCAGATCACCATCGATCTCACGCGCGGCGTTCATTTAGACGGTGAAAATTCAGCGCCGTGCACGTCACTTGCGCCGATCGCCAAAGCGCTCGTGGAATATCGTATGACGCGCGCACACGTTGACGTTGTCGCCGAGTCGAGTGAGGCCGCCAGCGTTCGCTTGGCAAAATCCAGAAGCGAATCGATCGCCAAGTGTCTTGCGGACGCGGGAGTCGGAAACCAACGGATCACGCCGAACGGCGTTGCGGGCACGGCGCCGACGATCAGGTTGCGAATCGATCCAATCGTGCGCAATCCGTAACGCGCGGTTGTCGGCTGTATCCCGCGCCCCAATATCGGAAGCAATCTCGATTCAGGATTGCCGATGATTCCGTTGTCCGTTCTCGATCTCGCACCCATCACGGAAGGCAGCGACGCGACGCAGACGTTCGCCAATACGCTCGATCTCGCCCGCGCGGCGGAACGCGCCGGTTATCGGCGCTATTGGCTCGCCGAACACCACAATATGCCCGGCATTGCCAGCGCGGCGACGGCGGTGTTGATCGGGCACGTCGCCGGCGGAACGTCGACGATCCGCGTCGGTTCGGGCGGGGTGATGTTGCCGAATCACGCGCCGTTGCAAGTCGCGGAGCAATTCGGGACGTTGGCATGTTTGTACCCCGATCGTATCGATCTCGGACTTGGCCGCGCGCCCGGCACCGATCAGGCCGCCGCGCGGGCTCTGCGTCGCTATTACGCAAACGCCGACGAATTTCCGGCCGATGTCGTCGAATTGATGCGTTACTTCGATCCGCCGCAACCGGGACAGACGGTGCGCGCCGTTCCCGGTGCAGGTATCAATGTGGAAATGTGGATTCTTGGGTCGAGCTTGTTCGGCGCACAGCTCGCGGCCGGATTAGGTTTGCCTTATGCGTTCGCCTCGCATTTTGCTCCCGATGCGCTGGAGCAGGCGATTTCGATTTATCGCCGCAATTTTCGACCGTCGCCGCGATTGGCGCAACCGCACGTGATGCTGGCGCTCAATGTCGTGGCTGCCGACTCGGATGACGAAGCGCGACGACTTTTTACGACACAGCAGCAGGCGTTCGTCAACCTGCGTCGTGGCAAACCCGGACTCGTTCCGCCGCCGTTGGAATCCGGCGATGCCATGCTCGCCTACTGCACGCCGGACGAAAAGGCCAATGTCGATCGCGCGCTCGGTTGTGCCGTTACCGGCTCGCCCGACAGCGTGAAATTCGGAATCGAAACATTCATCGCAAAACATCAGCCCGACGAATTGATCCTGACGGCGAATATCTTTGATCATGCCAAGCGAGTGCGATCATTCGAACTTGCGATGCAGGCTGCGATTCAGCCTCGTTGATCTAGATTCTGATCTCTGCAAGGAGAGCGGAATGGCGATACGATCACTGGCCTGCATATCGGCGCTGGCAAAGCTCACAATAGAACGATCGGCGATGCCGCACGCCGAGATGAGCGCGCGTGAATTTCACATGATCCCTTGGGCAAATGCCCTTGTTATGCGCAAGCCAATGACTGCGCAGCGTGAATTCTTTTTTCCATTCCAAAAACTGATAGCTATACGTGCGTGCTTCACGCACCATTTCGCGAAGTTTCTTCGCCGGCAGAGCGCCGATCGTCGACAGCGGATGAACGCGTATGCGGAACAGCACTTCATTTTTGATGATGTTGCCGACACCCGCAAAAATAGTTTGATCGAGCAACGCATCGCACACCAGCGCGTCGGGCGATTGACGCAATCGTTTCGCCGCAAGTCTCGCATCCCACGTGTCGGACATGATGTCTGTGCGCCAATCGTAAAGCGCATCGAGATCGCCTTCGATGTATCGGACCGAACACGCATAGAAATTTATCTCGCCGCGAGCGAACGTGAGCCGCAAGCGCGGCGGACGATCTCTCTGTTCGTTAATGCGATAACTGCCGAACATCATCAGATGAATGCGGATCGTCAACGTCGGCAATTCGATCAGAAACTGCTTGCCGAAGCTGCGTATGGAGACGATGCGCTGGCCGATCAACGGCGTCTTGTCGAGACGACTATTGCCTTCGGCTTTGCGAATGATCTTGCCGACGAACGGCGCGGCCTGCTCGCGAAGAATGACGATTGACGGACCTTCGGGCATGACGCTTCCTGCATCGCTATGACGACGACATTCCATATCGGCTGCGCCGGATGGTCGATTCCGAAAACGTATTCGGGCGACTTTCCGAACGACGGCTCGCATCTGCAACGTTACTCCGCGCAACTGAACGCTGTCGAGATCAATTCATCGTTCTATCGCCCGCATCGACGAGCGACATACGCGCGCTGGTCCGAAACGGTGCCCGCCAATCTTCGGTTTTCCGTGAAGATGCCGCGCTCGATTACGCACGACGCGCGATTGGTCGCGTCAGGCAAACTGCTGGACCGATTTTTCGATGAAATCAGCGCGCTCGATCAGAAGCTGGGATGCGTCCTCATCCAGCTTCCGCCGAGCTTTCGTTTCGATCGCAGCGTTGTGGGGCGATTCTTGAAAACGCTGCGCCATCGGTTCGATGGTCCGTGCGTGGTCGAGCCACGTCATGCGACTTGGTTCGATGCGAATGCGAATGAACTGCTCGCGGAATTCGATATCGGGCGCGTCGCCGCCGATCCGGCCGTCGTTCCAGCTGCCGCTAGACCCGGCGGAGCCGAAAAACTCGTCTATTACCGGCTTCACGGAAGTCCAAAAATATACTATTCAGACTACGGGCGTGACTATTTGAAGACGTTGGCAGGACAGCTGCGGAAGGCAGGAAAGAACGCGCAGGATGTCTGGTGCATTTTCGACAATACCGCACTGGGTTTTGCGACGGGTAACGCGTTGGAAGTCGTGAAATCCTTAACGGTTGGGCGGAAGATTCGATGACTCGTCCGTTCGACCCTTGCGCTAACGTGGCGTCGTCCCCACAATTTGTGTCGTGGACTTTGAGACAACGTGATGGCAACGGGCTGGGCAGGCGACAACGCGGTTAACGACCAAATCGACGCGACGATCGCGGATGCGATCAAGCGCGTGCGCAGTCGTGCGCCGAAAGGACCGAGCCTGACGCATTGCGAAGAATGCGACGCGCGAATTCCTGAGGCGCGACGCAAAGCCTTGCCTGGCGTTCGGCTCTGCGTTACATGCCAGACGTCGCATGACGAGAACGAATCCAACTTCAGCGGTTACAACCGCCGCGGAAGCAAGGACAGTCAGTTACGCTGATTCTTAGCACTGTCGTTATTGATGCGCATCAATTGTCTGCATCAGTTCGACGCTTCGTGGCGCGGCCAGTCCGCCGAATCTGGCGTCGATTTTTTCCAGCATTTTCTTGGCTGCCGCGTCATCGCGGCGCGCGATCGATGTTTCGACGAAATGTAATTGCGCGGAAATATCGTCCTCGATGCGCTTCATGCACTCGCTCGAATCGCGCTGATCTGACGACGCGGTATTTTCAAGCGCAGTCAACGCACGATTGAACGACACGGCCTCGGCGGTTTCGTGGCCGGCGAACGGCATCGAAATGTCATCGACGTGCACGACGCACCATTCCCGCAGCGAACGCATGCTGCGTGCATCCTGATCTAAATGTTCCGGATCGTTTTTGCCGGTCAAGTAAACGACGTGCGTATGTTCCTGGAATTGTCGAAACAAGTCGCTTCTGGGAATCGCGATTTGCGTGTCGCCGATCGGATCGCTGCCGGCTTCCAGCAGCGCGCCGCGAAACAAGTCCGGAAAGGCGAGGGCGAGGCGTAGCGCTACACGCGATCCACCCGAAAATCCGCCGACGTAGATGCGCGATGCATCGATCGAATATTTCTGCATGACGTTGAATGCCGCCAGCAGCGCGAGCGGCTCGCGACGATCGATCACATTTTCATCGTTGCCGGATTTCGCGGCCGTCACGAAAATCACCGCGTGTTTGTCGAGCGTGGAAAGCCATTGCTGCGGAATTTTTGCTTCTTGCCATGGCGCGACGAACACGAGTAATTCGTAGCCGTCCGGCGGCCGCGTCGGTGGGACATAGACGGAGAATCGCTCGTGCGCGAGATCGATCGATTGATCTCGCATAACTTGACTGGATTGCGCCAGCTTCTTTTGCAATCTCGCGAACATGAGTGGCGACACGATTCGATGCGTCAATTCTTTCGCGCCAGACATTGGCGAATAGTTCGCGAACGTTACGCTTGATCGCAAGCCGGTGATGTCGTCTGCCCAAACGAACGGCACGATAGCGATCGCTGCGAACCGCAAAAAAAGGTTAATGCGTCGTTGCAGCGAGCTCATGAGTGTTCTTCCTTGGCATTCGCCGAAAATTTTGCTGTATGGATGGTGAATCCGTAGGTCCTGTTTATGCGCCAGTAGGTGTCATGAATGCACCTGAACTGAATTTTCGGCAGTTAATCAACCGTGCATCGTTGGCAGCTATGCTCCTGCCGCGTGTTATGACCACGTAAAAAAGTTCTGAATTTTTTAGGAGGCGGTATGTCAAGGAATCGCAGCAGTCTGAAATCATTTCCGAGTTCGCGCCACGTTCTCGCCTATGCACCGCTCGCGGTCGCGATTATGTTGAGCCTTGCTCGGCCAACGCAGGCAGCAAATATTGCGGTAAATAGTGCCGATGCGATGAGCGAGGCGGGAGTTTGCACGATCATCGACGCTGTCACCGCCGTGAATAGTCAGGCGGCCGTCAATGGCTGCGCCGCCGGCGATGGCGACAACGACACAATCGATCTGACGGGATTCACCACGCCGACGACAATTTCGCTGACGCAAGCAATGCCGACGACCGGGTTTGCGCTGATTCTCTCCAATAGCGCGAATATCGTTGGCGGTTTGAACGGCAAAACGCCACTGGTCACGATTCAACGCAGTACGGTTTCCGGAACACCGGCTTTCGGATTGATCAAGAATACCGCTCCCCTGGATATTATCGGTCTGACGTTAAGCAACGGCGCGTCGGGCATGTATTCTGGCGGCGCTATTCTGGCAAGCGGCAACCTCACGATGAGTTATTGCGTAGTCAGCAATAACTCGAGTGATGGCGCCGGTGGCGGCATCGCCGCCAGCGCTCAACTTAGGATGGACAATTCCGTCGTCACGGGAAACAAGGGCGGCAACGCGGGCGGCGGTATTGAAACAAGCGCTTCGACGTCAATCTATTTTTCGACGATAAGCAATAACGCAACGCTCAGTGCGACATCGTCATCGACTGGCGGCGGCGGGGTATTCACAAACGGCTCCTTGCTTATGCGCAACACGACGGTCGATGGCAATACGTCCGCGTCGGGCGGTGGCGGCATTTACGGACCTGGCGTCGTCACCATCGTCAACTCCACGATTAGCAATAACACGGCGTCGAACGGATCGGGCGGCGGTGTGTTTGGCGCATCGGGCGGCGTATCCATCGATAGTTCGACCGTCACCGGCAACCATGCCGTGGGCAACGGCGGCGGCATCGATGGTGGTCCGGTCGCTCTCACAAATTCCACTATCACAGGTAACAGCGCAACAGGAATAGGCGCTGGCGTCGCCGCGGACGTGTTCACATCTTCGTATGCAACTATCACTTTGAACACATCGAAGGGTCCCGGCGGCGGTGTAAATTTCACGACGAGCGCCAAAAGTTATGGAACGATTTTCTCCGGGAATAAAAACGGCGCGGCGGCCGATGATCTCGCCAGCGCCGGCACCACGGCCCTAACGGGCGAGTACAACATCGTTGGCACGACGACGGTAACCATTGCGGATGCCACGCATAATTTTTCGTGCGATCCGGCGTTATCGCCGTTGGCTGATAACGGCGGGCCGACGCAAACGATGGCATTGCAAACGGGAGACACGTGTGCGATCGACCACGGGTCCAATAAACCGGCTCAATCGACGGATCAACGCGGCTTTCTCCGGCCGGCGATTCTAGGATCGAATGCCGATATCGGTGCTTTCGAATTCGGCTCCGATCCCGACATCATATTTGCCGACGGATTCGAGCTTTAGTTTTTTGAACGGGCATGCGCCGCCCAACGCGGCGCGCGCTCAACGCGTAAGTCGACAGCATTAAACGAGATTCATCTCACGACATCGCGCGGCAACGCGAATCTGCGCTAATCTGTCGCTTGATAAGCAAAGTCCGACGCGTATGAAAAATCGCTCGTCATTCGGTCAGCACACGCTCGATCGCGATTATTTCGTTTCCCCAGAGATCTTCCAACAAGAACACGAACGCATTTTCTATCGTTCTTGGCTATTGGCCGGGCATATCTCGCAGCTGCAGAAACCGGGAAGTTATTTTCTCTACGAACTGCAACGCGAAAGCGTCATTGTTTTGCGCGACGCCAGTGGACAAATTCGCGCGTTCCACAATCATTGCCGTCATCGCGGCAGCCGTCTTTGCCGTGAATCGCAGGGAACGCTTGGCAACACAATCGTATGTCCCTATCACGCCTGGAGCTATGGGCTCGACGGCGCCTTGCGCAATGTGCCGGCGATGAACGAGGTCGACTCTTTCGATGTCTCCGACTATCCACTGCATGCCGTTGCGCTTACCGACTGGGAAGGTCTTTTATTTATCAATTTCGACAAAACGCCGCAGCCATTCGATGCGGCGTTATCTGGTTTGAGCGGCCGCTTCAAGCAATGGCAGTTGCCGGAGTTGCGCGCCGCGGATCGCCGCGTTTACGACGTCGATGCCAATTGGAAAATGTTCGTCCACAATTTCAGCGAGTGTTATCACTGTCCACTCGCGCATCCGCAGTTGAACAAGCTCACGCCATTCCGCAATTCAGAGAACGATCTCGATGAAGGCCCCGTTCTCGGCGGACCGATGTGGATGAGCGACCGCAACGGAAGCATGACCATCGACGGCAAACGCTGCGCGCCGCCATTCAAGGATTTGACCGACGAAGAGCGTGCGCGCGTATACTATTATACATTGTTTCCCGGCGCATTCCTCTCGTTGCATCCCGATTACGTGATGGTGCACCGTTTGATTCCGTTGTCGATCGATCGCACGCGCATTGTCTGCGAATGGTATTTCCATCCAGACGCCATCGCGTTGCCCGGCTTCGATCCGTCGCCCGCGATCGAATTCTGGGATATGACGAATCGGCAGGACTGGGACCTTTGCTTCAACGCGTATCACGGCGTCATATCGCGCGCGTGGACCGCAGGTCCTTATTCTGAGCTCGAAAGCCAGCTCGCTGCGTTCGATCGGCAATATCTGAAAGTAATGAGCGCTGTGCCATCGCAAAAGATCGCGCGCGGCACCTGACCGTATTGGCACCAGCGAGATTTCGGCGAGCGCAACCCGAAACCGACACAATGGTGAGCGGACGTATGCCATTGGTCCATCTAGACGTCTAGATGTCTGCGTCCTAAGATCGCGCGTCAATTAAAACCGAGGAGTCTTGTGTGAAGCGACTGTTAGCCACTGTCATCGTCCTCTCGTTCGCTTCGGCGGCGTTAGCCGAAAAATCCGCTGCGCCGACGTTTGATCCGAAACGCATGTCTGAAGAGGACAAGACGCTTTCGTCCGATGCATTCGAGGGGCGCGGACCCAATACGCCTGGCGAAACCAAGACGATCGACTATGTCACGCAACAGATGCAATCCGCCGGCCTGGAGCCGGGTGGCGATCTTAAAGACGGAAAACGCGCGTGGACTCAGGCCGTGCCACTGACCCGTTCGGAAATCGCGGGAACGCCGAAACTTTCAGTGCGCGAGAAGGGCGAGGCGCGCACGCTGACACAGGGCGAGGAAATTTCGATACGTGCGGCGCTGGATGGGTCCAAGTCGGTTGCGCTCAACGACGTGCCACTCGTTTTCTGCGGCTATGGCGTGAAAGGGCCTGAACGGAATTGGGACGATTTCAAAGGCGTCGATCTGCACGGCAAGATCATGATCGTGCTCGTCAACGATCCGGACTACGAGACGGGCGTCGGCGATTTCGGCGGCAAAGCGATGACGTATTACGGTCGCTGGACATATAAATACGAAGAAGGCGCGCGCCAGGGTGCGGTGGGTGTGTTCGTCATTCACGAAACCGAACCGGCTTCGTACGGCTGGGCGACGGTGCGCAATTCCAACACGAATGCGATGTTCGATATCGTGCGCGACAATCCGAAAGCCGTGCACCCGACGGTGGAAGGATGGATTCAGCGCGATCTCGCCGTCGATCTTTTCACGAAAGCCGGCCTTGATTTCGAGGCACTAAAAAAACAAGCGCAGACGCGCGATTTCAAGCCTGTCCAACTCAAGGACGAATCGTTTTCGGCGAATTTCAGTGTGGATCAGAAAACGATCACGTCGCACAACATCGTCGGCAAAGTAGTGGGTAGCAAGCGCCCTGACGAAGTGATGATCTATACCGCCCACTGGGATCATCTCGGCATCGGACCGCCGGATGCAAAAGGCGACAAAATATACAATGGTGCAATCGATAACGCGACGGGCACCGTGGCATTGATCGAGCTCGGACGAGCGTTCGCGCACGGACCTAAACCGGAGCGGTCGATCGTATTTCTCAACGTCACCGCCGAGGAAAAAGGATTGCTCGGTTCCGAATACTACGCGGCCAATCCGCTCTATCCGCTGGCGAAAACAGTGGCTGACATCAACATGGATTCGCTCGATCCGTTAGGGCCTGCTCGCAATTTCTCGCAATCCGGCAGTGCGCAATCCGGTTTGCTGGATCTGTTGATCGCCGACGCAAAAGAAGGCGGACTCTACTTTTCGGGCGACACTCACCCGGAAAGCGGTGGCTTTTTCCGCTCCGATCATTTCTCGTTCGCTAAGCGCGGCGTACCGGCTTTGTCGTTTGAGTCCGGCAACGATTTGGTTAACGGTGGAACAGCGGCGGGTGATGCCGCACGAAAAGAATACGTCGCCCACCATTATCATCAACCCGCTGACGAATGGCAGGTAAGTTGGACATTCGCGGGGATGGCCCACGATCTTCAGATTCTCTACAAAGCGGGTAGTGATCTGGCAAATTCCGACAAGTGGCCGAACTGGTCTAAGGATTCGGAGTTCCGTCGGACTCGCGACGCGAGCGACGCCGATCGAAAATAAGTGGGTTTCAATCAACGTCCGATATATCGAGAAGGAAGGGATCGTCGTGCAACTCGCAATCCCACGTCGCGACCAGGCTGCAAGCTGCATCGTCAAATGGATGCTCAGCCGCGCCTGGAGGCGATTTCCCTAGACCTTTTTGCTGGCACATAACTTGGAACAAAGACCTTAAGCGCGAAGGACAGCGCAGACGTCGAAATGGATTTCATAGGACATTGCAGGAAGGGAATTCCACAGGAGTGGTACGGCTAGGTTCCAGAAGGAACATGGAAATATCCAAGGATGGTTCAGGCGGCGCTTGCGATTTCTTCCCCCGCACGGCGCCATAGAACGAGAGCCGCTGCCCAGCCGGGCAACGGCTCTTGTTTTTGTAACGTCTAAATTTGCGCAGCCACGCTGGGTTGCCCACAAATAAGGTGAAGTCCAGTGTCGCCTACTGCGAGTGGTCGAACATGAGCAGATCAAAAGCATTGGCGGCAATGTGAAAGGCGCGCCGAGAAAAAAACCGATAACGAAAACCACAACATCGAAATCCAGCGATGTGGTTCATCTCACGCATCCCGATCGTTTGGTGTTCAGCGAGGGCTATACCAAACAGGATATCGCCGACTACTACATCGCCGTGATGCCGCGGTTGCTGAATGCGATCCGCAACCGCCCGCTGTCCATCATTCGATGTCCTTCAGGAACCAGCAAAGGATGTTTCTTTCAGAAACACACGATGCCGGGTTTGAAACACGTGCGCAGTGTTGTTTTGAAGGAAGAAAGTGGCGGCAAAGACACCTATCTCTATGTCGAAAACGCTGCCCAGGTTCTCGAATTGGTTCAGTTCAATGCCATCGAGTTTCATCCGTGGGCGAGCACCATCGATGACACCGATATCACGGATTACCTCGTGTTCGATCTGGATCCAGGCCCGGATGTCGCGTGGAAATCCGTGATTGCCGCTGCGGAATTGCTGCGCGATCGTTTGCTCGATTCAAAACTCGAATCGTTTCCGCGCACGTCCGGCGGCAAGGGATTGCACGTTGTCGTTCCTTTGCGCCCCGCAGTCGCGTGGCCCGCGGCAAAGGAATTCGCTCACGAATTTGCAGCGGCGTTGGCCGACGAGCGTCCGCACGAATTCATCGCCACGGCCAGTAAGGCGAAGCGCGATGGGGTGATCTTCATCGACTACCTGCGCAATTCGCGCGGCGCGACCAGCGTCGCGTCATACTCGCTGCGCTCAAGACCCGGCGCGCCTGTTGCATTACCTCTTAGCTGGGATGGCCTTCGAAAAGTGAAAAGCGCGTCCGCATTCACGCTGCGCAATGTGCCGTCCGTTATAAAACGGCAAACGCGAGATCCGTGGCTGGCGTTTGGAACTATTCGGCAATCGTTGCCCGGAAAAAGTAGAAGCGTACGGCGTCAGGCGAAACGGTGACGCCGGCATTAGAAACAGGTGGGGTGTTATGACAACTCAAATAAAAACGATAGAAACAAAACAGAGCGGTACTGAGTTTAGCGAACGAGAACTGGACATCGGGGGACTCGTCAGACATCTCGCTCATGAGATCGCCAATCCGTTAAATGCCGTGATGATGAATGCGGAAATGGCACGATCGCTCGTGGATCGCGGCGATGCCGCGCGGGCGAGTGAAATCCTCGAACGATTGCTCGGCGATTGCGGGCGTTGCGGCAAACTCATGCGCAACATGCAGAATTTTGGGGGCAGTCTCTGCGAGCACGAGCCCGTCAGTTTGAGCGTTGCCGAACTGGTCGAAGGTGCGACCTCGACGATCGTGTTCGAATATGAAGGATCGCTGCCGATATTTGACGTCGATGCAAAAGAATTCACCGTCAATGTCGATCGCGCCGCGATGGAGCGTGCGCTTGTAGCTTTGCTAAGGAATGCGGGCGAGGCAGGTGCCACGGAGGTGTCGATCATTGCGACTAAAAACAAAAATAAAGTGTGTATCGACATTGGCGATGACGGCGCCGGTATGGACGAAAAAGCAATCCAGAAACTTGCCGGATTTTATTCGACGAAACGCGCAGCCGGCGGTATGGGATTGGGGATTGCGATGGCCCGGGAAATCGTTCGGAAGAATGGCGGCAATCTCAACGTTCGCGCTAATTCGCCAAAAGGTTTGCACGTAAGCATCGATTTGCCGGCGGCAAGCGCATAGTTGAAGTCGCGCATGCGGACATCAAGCTGAAAGCAATCCCTCTATAACTTCTTGTGTAGCGCCACGCACTTTTGCACAGCGCGTTCCTTTCGTTCTTGCAAATTGCATTAGCGCGCAATCCCTACGATAGGCGTAACGGCTTTGCAGCGACGTATTAGCGTCGGCATGGCTGTTGCTATCGACACCACACGATCCGCATCTGGCGAATCGACAACAAACTAGTGGAGGATGAAATGGGCAAGTATTTTCTAGCGTGGATTCTCGGTGTTCCCGCAAGTCTCTTGGTTCTCGTTTACTTATTTACTCACATCTTCTAATGCGTGGTCAGTGAATGAACGCGTGTGGAATTTGTCACGGAGCCGAAATGAAAACCCAATTAGGACGATTGATTGCAGCGGCATTGCTGCTTAGTTCCGCGAGCGTTGTTTCCGTTGCACAAACGAAGGGCGGCGGGAGCGGAACGACAGGAGCGGCGGGAACGGCTGTAGGCGCTCAACCCTCCGGTGCGGCAGGCACTGCACCCGCACCGAATCCCAACTCGAATCCGAATCCAAACCCCAGCTCGAGTCCTATCGTCAATCCTAGCGCCGCCGATTCTTCGACGACAACGACGACCGGTGCTCCTGCACCGAACCCGAATTCCAATCCGAATCCGAATCCGACTTCTAGTCCGATCGTAAATCCGTCGTCGTTGCCCAATACGACGTCGTCGCTCCCCAATCCAAGTACGACGCTTCCTAATCCCAATATCACGTCGAGCCCTATTACTAATCAAAACACGATGCCCGCGACGACGCCGTCTGGCATCCCCATCACAACGCCGACAAATGGTGTGACCGGGGCGCAGTCCGCGATACCGCAATCGGCTGCAACGATGAACAGTATCCAGCTTAATTCAGCGGGTACGACGGCGACGACGCCGCAGATTTTTGCGACGCTCGATCCAAACCACAAAGGCTATCTCAGCACGGCGGACGTGGCGTCAAATAAATTTCTCACTGACAACTTTACACGCTGCGATACGAATGCCGACGGTCGGCTATCGCAAACGGAAGTGACGATCTGCACGTCCGGTCATAAGTAACTCATGACGCGTAAGCGCGATAACGCAACCAACGTGAAAGGCGTCGATGAATATCGGCGCTTTTTTTTAGGCACCGTTGCGTGCGGCGGCGTCAGTGTGGGTTTAGGCCTGCCCATCGCTGTCGAGGCTGATGTCGATTCGTCCAAAACGGTTCCGACGGCTGAATTGCGCGAAGCGATCGGCGATGTCAAGTTGCGCGTCAACGGCGTCAATCATCAGCTGCGACTCGATACGCGCGTGACATTACTCGATGCATTGCGCGAACACTTGAATCTTTCCGGTGTAAAAAAAGGCTGCGACCGTGGTCAGTGCGGCGCTTGCACGGTGATCGTCAACGGGCGACGCGTGAATTCCTGTTTGAGTCTAGCCGTCATGCACGAAGGCGACGACATCACCACGGTCGAAGGGCTTGCGACGCTAGGAAAACTCAGCGCGGTACAAGCCGCATTTCTTGAGCACGACGCTTTTCAGTGTGGCTTTTGCACACCCGGTCAATTGTGCTCAGCTACGGCGTTGCTCGAAGAGGTTCGCAAAAATGAAGCGAGTACGTTGACTACCGATTTCAGCGGACGTGTCGATCTAACCGATGCGGAAATTCGAGAGCGCATGAGCGGCAACATCTGTCGCTGCGGTGCGTATCCCAATATCGTCGCTGCGGTTCAAGCGGTCGCGAAGCGGACTTGATCCGATGATCCCCTTTTCTTACAACCGAGCTCGCGACATACGATCCGCAGTCGTCGCAGCGAGCGACGCGAATACCTACTTTATCGGCGGCGGAACAAATCTCCTCGATTTGATGAAAGCAGGTGTCGAAAAGCCCACGCGACTCGTGGATTTGAATCACCTCGGGCTTGACACAGTCGAGTCGAAAGACGGCGGCGTTCGTATCGGAGCCGGTGCTAGAAACTCGGATGTCGCAAATCATTCTTTGATTCGGGACGGTTATCCATTGCTGAGTCAGGCACTTCTTGCCGGCGCGTCGCCGCAATTACGCAACATGGCGACGGTCGGCGGCAATCTGATGCAGCGTACGCGTTGCGATTATTTCGTCGACACCGGTTTCGAGCATTGCAACAAACGAAAACCTGGATCCGGATGTGCGGCGTTGAGCGGATGGAATCGCACGCATGCGATTCTCGGCGCCAGTCAGGCGTGCGTCGCCGTAAATCCATCCGACATGAATGTTGCGCTCGTCGCGCTCGACGCCGTCATCAATGTGCACGGACCTGATGGCGAGCGGCAGATTCGCGCCGCCGATTTCCATCGCTTGCCCGGCGATCATCCAGAGATAGATACGACGCTAAAGCACGGCGAACTGATCACCTCGGTTGGTTTGCCGAAATCGAGCGCCACACAAAATGCGCATTATCTGAAACTTCGCGAACGTAGCAGCTATGCGTTTGCAATCGTATCCGTCGCCGTCGCACTGAATGTGAGCGGCCAAACGATCAACGACGGAAGGGTCGTGTTGGGCGGCGTCGCGCACAAACCTTGGTTCGCTGAAAAAGCATCGCAGTCGCTTCGCGGAGTGCCGCTCCAGAATTTCGATTTCGCGAAAATTGCGGAGCAAGCGGTGGAAGGTGCGCAGCCGCTATCGCAAAACGCCTACAAAATTCCGTTGGTGAAAGGCGCAATCGAACGCGCGCTTCGTTTGTCGATGAGAAACGTATGAGCAACGTCGTCGGTCTACCTGTCGATCGCGTCGATGGCCGCGCGAAAATCACTGGCAAGGCGCAATATGCCGGCGATTTCGATATGCCGAAAATCGCCAACGCGTGGCTCGTGCAGAGTACCGTGGCGAAAGGAAAAATCGCATCCATCGATTCGCGTGCCGCAAGCGCCGCGCCCGGCGTGCTGCTGGTTATGACCTATGAGAACGCGTCGAAACTTCCGGCGTCGGCGCAACAAGCGAATCCACCCAGCGAGCGCGCGTTGTCGTTGTTTCAGGATGCGACGATTCGCTATAACGGCGAACCGGTTGCCGTCGTCGTCGCGGAGAGTCTCGAGCAGGCGCGGCGCGGTGCGGAGTTGGTCGACATCCGCTACGCACAGGAAACAGCGACGCTCGATTTCGTTGCGGCGCAATCGTCTGCATACAAACCGGAGAAATTGACGAGTGGTGAACCGGATTCGTCGTGGGGCGACCCGGATGCCGCGCTCAGGTCGGCACCTGTAAAGATGACGGCGACCTACACGACGCCGATGGAAAGCCATAACCCGATGGAACCGCACGCGACGACGGCGGTGTGGGACGGCGATCGGCTGACGGTTTACGATTCGACGCAAGGCGTCAGCGGCGCGAAAACCGCGCTCGCCAAAAAGCTCGGAATCGAACCCGATAACGTCAAAGTGATTTCGCCCTATGTCGGCGGCGGTTTCGGTTGCAAGGGCTCGGCATGGTCGCACGTCGTGCTCGCTGCGATGGCAGCGCGCCAACTTCGTCGACCTGTGCGTCTGGTTCTGGAACGCACGCAGATGTTTGGCCCCGTCGGCTATCGGCCGCGAACGCAACAACGTATCGCGTTGGGTGCCGACAGCGACGGAAAGTTGACGGCGATCAAGCACGATGTGATATCGCCGACATCCACATTCGAAGATTGGACCGAGTCATCCGCCGTCGTCACGCGCATGTTGTACGCATGTCCCAACGTGAGCACGACGCATCGCTTAGTGAAACTCAATTTAGGCACACCAACATTTACGCGTGCGCCGGGAGAATCGACTGGCAGCTATGCACTCGAAGCGGCGATGGACGAATTGTCGTATTCGCTGAACATCGATCCGCTCGAATTGCGCATTCGCAATTACGCCGAGAAAGATCCTGAAAGCGGAAAACCTTTTTCCAGCAAACTGCTTCGCGAATGCTATGCCGACGCCGCAACGCGTTTCGGATGGTCCAAACGTTCGCACGCGCCGCGCTCGATGCACGACGACGACAAGTTGATCGGCTGGGGCATGGCCACAGCGACCTATCCGGCCAATCGCATGCCTGCCAAGGCGTCAGTCACGGTCATGCCGGACGGCAATGCGGTCGTTCGATGCGGTACGCAGGACATCGGAACAGGAACCTACACGACCATCACGCAAATTACCGCTGACGCGCTAGGTCTGCAGATGGATCGCATCAAAGTGGAACTCGGCGACTCTTCGCTGCCGGCCGCGCCTGTCTCGGGAGGATCGATGACCACCGCGAGCGTAACGCCCGCAGTGCAAGTGGCGGCGAAGCAAGCGCGCGAACAACTTGTCGCGCTCGTAATTGCCGATGCTGCGTCGCCGCTGCACGGCATGGCGGCTGACGACGTCGATAGTACCGACGGTTGGCTGCACGGCAAATCCGATACGAAAAAACGCGAACCGTTCGCGGCCGTGATTGCGCGCGCCGGCGGCAAGCCGATCGAAGCCAGCGGCGAATCGAAACTCAGCGACGACGTAAAGAAGAAATACGCGCTGCATTCGTTTGGCGCGGTGTTCGTGGAAGTCGAAGTCGACGAGCCGCTCGCGCAGATTCGCGTGAGGCGCGTCGTGGGCACTTATGGCGCTGGCCGCATCCTCAATGCGAAAACCGCGCGCAGCCAGTTCATCGGTGGCGTCGTGTGGGGCATCGGCATGGCGCTGATGGAACATACGATGGTCGACCCGAAGTCGGGTCGGGTGGTGAACGCGAACCTCGCGCAGTATCACGTGCCCGTCAATGCGGACATTGCCGATATCGATGTGAAGTTTCTCGATGAAGACGACCAGATTTTCAACGCGGTCGGCGCCCGAGGAATCGGTGAAATTGGCATCACCGGCGTTGCTGCGGCGATTGCCAATGCGGTTTATCACGCGACCGGCAAACGTATTCGCGACTTGCCGATAACGTCGGATGCTTTGTTGAACGCATAACGAAGGAGACGCAAATGATCCGTAAATTGAAATCCGGAGAATACCGTCTGTATTCGCGCAAGACCGATCCAAAAACAGAACGCCGTCGCAATCTCGGCACATTTTCTACACGCGCGGCTGCGGAAAAACACGAGCGCGACGTACAATACTTTAAGCGTCACTAAACTATTCATCGGAGAACGTTATGGCTCGTCCAGTTTGGAACGGCGTGATTTCATTTGGACTTCTAAACGTCCCCGTGCAACTTTATACCGCGGCGCGCAGCGTCGATATGCATTTCCGCATGCTCGACGCGCGCAACAAAAAGCCGATCCGCTACGAACGCGTAAATGCCGAGACGGGCGAAGAAGTGCCGTGGAAGGAAATCGTCAAGGCGTACGAATATTCGAAAGGCAACTATGTCGTCGTCGACGAAAAGGAATTGCGCAAGATCGCACCGGAAGCGACCGAGAGCGTGGATATCGAAACGTTCGTGGATCAATCATTGATCGATCCGATGTATTTCGAAAAACCTTATTACCTGGTTCCTGTCAAAAAGGCGGAAAAAGGTTACGTCCTGTTGCGCGAAGCACTTAAGAAAACAGGCAAGGTGGCAATTGGACGCGTGGTGATCCGGACGCGTCAGTATCTCGCGATGATGTTTCCGCACGATGATGCGCTGGTGCTGAATCTTTTGCGCTTTCCCCAAGAGATCGTTCCTGCCGACGATTTTGCTTTTCCGACAGGCGCGCTCACCAAATTCAGGATCACGGCGGCTGAGATGAAGATGGCTGAAGATTTGCTCAAATCCATGTCGGGAAAATGGGAGCCGACGTCGTACAAAGACGAATTCCGCGACAAGCTGCGTAAGATGTTGCAAACCCGCGTAGACAAAGAGCAGGGCACACTGACGATTACGAATGATGCCGACGAGCCGGCGGAGCACGCGGCAACCAACGTCGTCGATTTCGTATCGCTGCTCAAGAAGAGTTTATCGTCGAAGTCTGGAACGAAAGCGGCGAAGAAGGCTGCACCCGACAAACGCGCGTCGCACACGCGACGCAAACGAGCCTAACGGCTAAAATCGGGTAGCGTCTGCGCGACGCTGTCGATGCCTTTCCATGGATCGGGATGTTTCCTGATCCAATCATTCGCGTTTTCTATCGTATAGAAATCGCCACTTTTTAATCGTCCGAGCTGATCCCACGCCAATGGCATCGCGACACCGGCCCGTTCGCGCGCGCGGAGCGAGTAGGACGCAATGCTCGTGGCGCCGCGTCCGTTGCGCAGCCAGTCGATAAAAATACGATCGCTACGATTTCGCTCGCCGGCGACCGCGACATATTCTTTCGGACGCAACGCGCTCATCGCCTGCGCAACACTCTTACTGAATTCGCGCGCTTCATCCCATCCGCACGCCGGAGCTAGAGGCACGACGACGTGCAATCCTTTGCCACCGGATGTTCGCAAGAACGAGCGCAACCCGATCGATTCAAGTTGCTGTTTCGTGTCGCGCGCCGCAGCGATGACACGCTTCCATTCCACTGTCGGGTGCGGATCGAGATCGAAAACGATTCTGTCGCAATGTTCGACATCGTCGGACCTTGCGCCCCACGGATGAAATTCCAGTACGTTCATCTGCACGAGTTCGAGAAGTCCATCCACATCGCGAACACTCAAATATTCGCGCGTGATATTTTCTTCGCGAATGCGTACAGGATGAATATGATCACCCATGCCTTGCTTGACGTGCTTCTGAAAGAAACACTGCGCGCCGACACCATTTGGGCATCGCAGAATCGAGAGTGGTCGATCCGCAATTTCCGGAAGCATCCGGGCGGCGACTTGTTCGTAATACGCAGCGACATCTCCCTTAGTGATGCCCGTGCTGCCAAATACTGTTCGTTCCGCGTGCGTGACTTTCAATTTTGCCGTTTTTTTTGCGACTGCTTTTTTTTTCGATTTTTGTTTGGCGCGCGGTGAGTCGCCGATGTCGTCGAGACTTTTATCGGCGCGAAGCGTTTTGAATGCCGGTTGCCGCAACAGACCTTGCCCGCCGATGCCTTGATGAAACACTTCGATGATCATCTTCGGCGTGACCCAATGCGCAGTGCGGAGGTCCTTCGGCGGCATGGCGCTGACGTCGACGTCCGTCTCCGGAACGACGCTGCGCGTCAACTGCTTGCGTAGATCGCGCAAATTCTCATCGCTGAATCCCGTGCCCACGCGTCCGGCGTAAACCAGTTCGCCTTTTTTTGGTTTGGCCAGCAGCAGTGCGCCTAGACCGCTGCGGCTGCCTTTCGGCTCAGTAAAACCAATAACTACAAATTCATCCGACGGCCGACCTTTCACTTTCACCCAATCGCCGTTGCGCGTTCCGACGTAATGACTGTCCACACGCTTGCTGACGATGCCTTCGCGCTTCTCGCTGACCGCCTGTTCGAAAACATCAGCGCCGTTACCAATGACGTGCGCGGAAAATCGAAGCAGGGGACTATCATGATGTTCGAGCAATTCCGAAAGCTTCTCCTTGCGCTCAACGAGTGGAACTTCGCGAAGCGAATAACCGTTGAGATGCGGCATGTCGAACAAGATCAGCATGGCGGGATCTTTGTTCTCGGATGAAAGGCGTCCTTGCAGCGCGTTGAAATCGTCGCGGCCGTCGCGAAGCACGATCATTTCACCGTCGAGCTGCGCGCTTTTCAGATTGAGCGATGCGATTGCTTTGACGAGTTCCGGAAGTTTATGCGTCCATTCGATCGCGTTGCGCGACCACAATCGGACTTTTCCTTTCGCGACCGTCGCTAGCATCCGGTATCCGTCCCATTTGACCTCGTGCAGCCAATCGTCACCTGCGGGCGGCGAGGTCAGTGTGCGACACAACTCCGGTGCGAAAGCTTCGCCGGTGATGGTTTCGCGTTCACCAACGATTTTCGATTTCGCGACGCGAGCAGGTGTGGCCGATTTTTTCGGCGACGGCTCTGACGGCCAAACCTTCTTGCGCTCGCGAGGTGACAAGGGACGATCCTTCTTCGTGTCGAGGAAATCGTTGGCGTCGCGTGGATTCGCGTAGCCATCGTCATGTTTGATCAAAAGCCATTGGTTTTTCGTGCCTTGCCGGCGCGTTCGCACGAGTACCCACGATCCACGCAAAATATCGCCGTGGAGGGTGAATTTCAGGTCGCCTTTAGCCAATCCCTCGCGCGCGCTGCCTTGCGGTTCCCAGGTGCCGTGATCGAATACGTCGACGTGACCGGCGCCGTAATTGCCTTTGGGTATATCACCTTCGAAGTTCGCGTAGGAAATCGGGTGGTCTTCGACTTCCATCGCCAACCGTTTCACCTTTGGGTCGAAACTCGGTCCTTTCGGAACCGCCCAGCTTTTGAGTACGCCGTTAAATTCGAGGCGAAAGTCGTAGTGACGATGCGACGCGTGATGCAGTTGCACCACGAAAATTAATTTTTGAGCGCCCACGCCGCCTCCGCTCGGTTCAGGCGTATTTTTGAAGTTGCGTTTGCGCGCGTACTCGCGTAGGGCCATGCGCCATCGTACCAGTGTGGGGCGGTGCGCTACTTCTTCGCCCTTGAAGTTTTTTTGCCGACGCGCGTATCGCAACACTTGTGCCAACGATCTAAACACAAATGTGCGCGGCGACTAATTGATCCAATTTGCAAAAATCCAAAAGCGATCGCTTGCTGTGGGCAAAATGCCCGCGCGTCGTGTCGTTGCGCCGCACATACCCGAGTTGTTTATTGGCATAGTCTCTGCCTCCCATGTTTCCTTGTACACAACCAATAGGACGGCGAATTCGTCGCCGATTTGAAACGAATGAAACGACTCCCCAAGTGACGGCAGGAATGGAATGAGCGCCACGGCGAATCAGATCAAGGAAGCAACGCGTGAATTGGCGAAAGCGATCGCCGTTGAACCGCGCACATTGAAAGAGGCGGGACTCGTCTACGTAAGCGACGAGGAACCCGGTTTCAAGCGGCGCAAGATAGGCAAGCACTTTATCTTTTTTGGTGTCGACGGTGCGCGGTTGCGCAACGAAAAGACGGTGGCGCGTATTCGTCGACTCGCGATTCCACCCGCCTACAAAGATGTGTGGATCTGCCGGCACGACAACGGTCATTTGCAGGCGACCGGTCGCGATGCGCGCGGGCGCAAACAATATCGCTATCACGCGGGATGGCGCATGGTGCGCGATGCGGCGAAATACGAAAAACTTGCGGAATTCGCCGACAAGCTTCCCGCGTTGCGCAAGCAAATCAATGCGGACCTCAAGCTCGATGGTCTGCCGCGACGCAAAGTAGTTGCAGCCGTCGTAAGGCTCCTTCAGAAATCACTGATTCGGGTGGGCAACGAGGAATATTCGCGCGCCAACGGGTCGTATGGATTGACGACGATGCGCAATCGTCACGTCCGCGTCCGCGGCAAACATCTGCAATTCTCGTTTCGCGGGAAAAGCGGAAAATTTCACGCGATCGAACTCGACGACGATCGCTTGGCACGTATCGTCAGGCATTGTCAGGAACTGCCGGGACAGAAATTGTTTCAGTTTCGCAGCGATGAGGGCGACGTCGAAGAAATCGATTCGAACGACGTGAACGACTACATCCGCGATATCGCCGGTCCGGAATTCAGCGCCAAATATTTCCGTACGTGGGCCGGTACGCTGCTCGCGGCGCGCGCGTTGAATGCAGCCGAGGTGGCGGAGACGAAGACGGACGAGAAGTCACGCATAACCAGTGCGATTACAGAAGTAGCGCAGCGGTTGGGAAATACCCCGACGGTTTGTCGCGCGTCGTACGTGCATCCGGTGGTTATCGAAGAATATTCAGCCAAATCGCTTTCGCTGCCCGCTCCGTTGCCGCCTAGCCGTCGGCCTAAGACCGCCTTGTCGCCGGAAGAAAAGGCGCTGCGTCGTTTATTGCGACGCTATGAGAAGCGGCATCGTTAATGCTGCCGCGCAAAACGCGAACGTTCCGGTAACGATCCATGCAAATTGCCAAGGCCGCGGCGGCTTAATTGCATTTTCGCAAGGCGCTCGACTGGCATGGAAATGGTATCACTCCATTTATCGTTCCCCGGCGAGAACTCAATGAAACGCTACGTATATGCATTCGACACTTCAACTGCGGCGATGTCAGCGGTCGAATATCTGGGCTCTAACGGAATCGATGGACAGCATGTGTCTTTGGTAGCGCGGGGCGACATCAACAAGAATGAACTGCCTGATAGTCTCGTTAACGTAGCGATGGACTTCACGCCATCCGTCAAGCGAGGTGTTGCCTTCGGCGCCGCGACGGGTTTGGTTATCGGAATTATCGTTCCGCTCATTCCCGCGGTTGGTTTGACCATCAGCGTTTTCGAGTTGTTCGCGTTCGTCGTGGGCGGAGCGTTGATTGGCGCCTGGAGTGCATCCATGATCGGCGCGTCCATCCCTAACAATTTGCGACGCAAATTCAAAAACGAAATCGAAGCCGGCCATACGCTTGTGGTAATTGATTCCGACGGTCGAAACGATGCAAAAATCATCGGCGGCATGTCGAACGCGGCGGACCGCCATCTCGTCTGGCAAAGCGATTCGAAACGCGTGCCCCAGCTAGCGGCCTAATCTTTATGGGCGGCGTTATCGGCACGCTGTGCGCCGATGCGCGAATCGAGCGATCCGAAGAGTTTCTTGAAGAGACGAGATAATTTTCCGCGCTTGGTTTTGCGCAGCTTTTCGTCTTCGTTCGTCAACCACGCGACCTGAATTACGCGACGATCGCCTTCGAACGGCAGATGTCCGTGAAAAGAATTTTCGGCACGTTTGAAGACGACGAAATTTCCGTAGATCGGTTTCACTTCCGGCGCAACGATGTCGTCGATGCTGTCGACTCGCGCGAGAAAACGAAAACAGCCCGCGCTCGTATCGGGCCACGACTCGTTCAAATAGAGCAGGGCAGTCGCAACTTTCGATTTGCTGTCGGTGTGTATGGTGCCGTGGCGTTTGTTTAGTGCGCGACACAGCGTGACCAGCGTCGGATACCGGCCCAGATTGTCGATGCCCAACTTCGCGCCGATAGCGGTGGCGACGGCCGGATCGGTCAAGTCGCCGATCAGGTGATTGATCGTCGGCCCGCAGTCTTTTTCCTCGTAAGGGAAAAAGCCGGCACCGGCGTATCTCGGGAAATCGCCATACAACACCGTCGCGAAATCTGACGGCAGCTGATCGCGTGCGATCAGAAAGTGAAACGGCTCAGATCGGACCAACGTATCGGTGCGGTCCAGATTGCCCGGATCGAAAAAAGCCGGTCGAGCGGTCAGCGGCAATGCAGCGGCGTTCATACGGCGTATTCTAACGCGGCGGAGTTATCGTTGGCTTTTTGGGTGGACGCAACGCGCGCACGTCGGTATCATTCTCGCTCGCCCGCAACCTTCGCCTCGGACTGGTGTCAATCAGCCCGCAGGTTGGCCTGCATCTGAAGTTTGCGCCTTCCGGACCATAGGCGACGTGATGACCGCAGCACTCCTTGCACTAGCAGACGGCAGCCTCTTCCGCGGCATTTCCATCGGCGCGGACGGCCAGACCGTTGGCGAAGCCGTATTCAACACGGCCATCACGGGCTATCAGGAAATCATTACCGATCCGTCGTACGCGCGACAAATCGTCACGCTGACGAATCCGCACATCGGCAACACCGGTTGCAATCCGGTCGATGAGGAATCCGATCGCGTGCACGTGGCCGGCCTTGTCATCCGCGATCTGCCGAGATTGGCCAGCAACTGGCGATCGCGCGAATCGCTGGGCGATTATTTGCGCCGTCACCGCATTGTCGGCATCGCCGAAATCGATACGCGACGGCTCACTCGAATCCTGCGCGACAAAGGCGCGCAGAATGCGTGTCTCGTCGCTGGCGAAAATATTTCCGAAGAAGACGCGCTTGCCCAAGCGCGTGCGTTTGCCGGATTGAAAGGAATGGATCTGGCGAAAGTCGTCAGTGTTACGAAAAGCTATCGTTTCGACGAAGGCAGTTACGATCTCGATAGCGGAAAATTCGCTAGCGTCGCTAAGAAATTTCGCGTCGTCGCGTACGACTTCGGCGTCAAGCGCAATATTTTGCGAATGATGGTCGATCGCGGTTGCGAGGTCATCGTTGTGCCTGCGCAGACATCGGCGGCCGATGCGCTGGCGCACAAACCCGACGGCGTATTTCTCGCGAACGGCCCGGGCGATCCCGAGCCCTGCGATTACGCAATCGCCGCGGCGCGCGAGTTCATCCGCCGCAAGATTCCGCTGTTCGGCATCTGTCTCGGTCATCAGATTCTCGGTCTCGCCGCCGGCGCAAAAACGATCAAGATGAAATTCGGCCATCACGGCGCGAATCACCCGGTGATCGATCTCGAAACCGGCCGCGTGATGATCTCTAGCCAGAATCACGGATTCGCCGTCGACGAATCGACGCTGCCGTCCAACGTACAGATCACACACCGCTCGCTGTTCGACGGATCGAATCAAGGCATCCGATTGACCGACGCGCCGGCGTTCAGTTTTCAGGGGCATCCAGAGGCCAGTCCGGGTCCGCACGACGTCGGCGGACTTTTCGATCATTTCATTCGCTCGATGGAGGCGCACGCGGCTGCCGCGGCGTAAATAGCCATGAACAAAAAAATCCTTTTCGTCGGTAGCGCGCTAGCGATCGGCGCGTTGCTCAACGCATATGCCGCGCCAGCGGGCACGGTTCCGAAGGCCGAAGAAAAGAAATCGTCACGGCCTGCCGCGCAAGAACCCGAGCGGGAAATTCCGTACGAAGAACTCGACAAATTCAAAGGCCAGCGCATCATCGTGCATAGCGCCATCGGAACCACGCGCAGCGGAACGTTGACTCGCTATTCCGGAACGCAGATCGATATCGCGCTCGACGGCAACGGTTTGCAATTCACCTACTTGCGCGATGGCATCAAGAGCATCGGCATCCCGATCACGCCGCAACCGGCACCAGGCGACGACAGTGCCAAAAAGAACTGATCTCAAAACCATCCTCATCATCGGCGCAGGCCCGATCGTCATCGGCCAGGCGTGCGAGTTCGATTACTCGGGTGCGCAGGCTTGCAAGGCGCTGAAAGAGGAAGGTTATCGCGTCGTGTTGGTCAATTCGAATCCGGCCACGATCATGACCGATCCGGAAATGGCCGACGCCGTTTATATCGAACCGATCAATCGCGATACTGTCGAACGCATCATCGCGAAGGAAAAGCCCGACGCACTATTGCCGACGATGGGCGGCCAGACCGCGCTGAATTGCGCGCTCGATCTGGCCGAAAATGGAATTCTGGAAAAGTATAACGTCGAGCTGATCGGTGCTTCGCGCGAAGCGATTCGCATGGCGGAAGATCGCGAACTGTTCAGACGCGCGATGATCGATATCGGTCTGGAATGTCCGAAGGCCGAAGTCGTACGTAATCTCGACGACGCGCTCGTTGCGCAAACCAAGGTCGGCTATCCGACGATCATTCGCCCCAGCTTTACGCTTGGTGGCAGCGGCGGCGGTATCGCTTACAACCGCGAGGAATTTCTGGAGATCGTCGCGCGAGGTCTCGAGCTTTCGCCTGTGCACGAAGTGTTGATCGAAGAATCGGTGCTCGGCTGGAAAGAGTTCGAGATGGAAGTCGTGCGCGACAAAGCCGACAACTGCATCATTGTCTGTTCGATCGAGAATCTCGATCCGATGGGCGTGCACACGGGCGATTCGATCACTGTTGCGCCGGCGCAAACGCTCACGGACAAGGAATATCAGCGTTTGCGCGATGCATCGATCGCGGTGTTGCGCAAGATCGGTGTCGATACGGGCGGCTCGAACGTGCAGTTCGGCGTGAACGCCGAAGATGGACGCGTCGTCGTCATCGAAATGAACCCGCGCGTGTCGCGTTCGTCAGCGCTCGCATCGAAGGCGACGGGATTTCCCATCGCGAAAGTGGCCGCCAAACTTGCAATCGGTTACACGCTCGACGAATTACGCAACGAAATCACCGGCGGAAAAACGCCGGCGTCGTTTGAGCCGTCGATCGATTACGTCGTCACCAAGATTCCGCGCTTTGCATTCGAAAAATTTCCGTCGGCCGATGCGCGTTTGACGACGCAGATGAAATCCGTCGGCGAAGTGATGGCGATCGGGCGCACGTTCCAGGAATCATTACAAAAAGCGTTGCGTGGATTGGAAACCGGTAAGGCCGGTCTCGATCCCACGCGATTGGATATCGGCCATCCCGACGAACGCGATGCACTCAAACGCGAATTGAAAGAACCGGGACCGGATCGCGTCTTTTACGTCGCCGATGGATTTCGCGCAGGCATGTCGCTCGAAGAAATCTATCAACTCACGCGCATCGATCGCTGGTTTCTCGATCAGATCGAGGAGTTGATCGAGATCGAAGCGGAGATCAAATCAGGCGGACTCGGCGCACTGAACGCTTCGCGCATGTTCGCGCTGAAACGCAAAGGATTTTCGGACGCGCGCATCGCCGCTTTGGTCGCCACGGACGAAAACGCCGTGCGGAAATTGCGTCACGCGTTCGGCGTCCATCCCGTTTATAAACGCGTCGATTCCTGCGCCGCGGAATTTGCGACGACGACCGCGTATCTGTATTCGACCTACGAAGAAGAATGCGAAGCGAACCCGAGTTCGCGCGACAAGATCATGGTCCTCGGCGGCGGACCGAATCGCATCGGTCAGGGAATCGAATTCGACTACTGCTGCGTGCACGCTGCGCTGGCGATGCGCGAGGACGGTTTCGAAACAATCATGGTCAACTGCAATCCGGAAACCGTGTCGACCGATTACGACACGTCGGATCGTCTGTATTTCGAACCGCTCACGCTCGAAGATGTGCTCGAAATCATCGCGAAAGAAAAGCCGAAAGGCGTGATCGTCCAATACGGCGGCCAGACGCCACTGAAACTGGCGCGAGCGCTCGAAGCAAATGGCGCGCCCGTCATCGGCACGTCGCCGGATTCGATCGATCTGGCTGAAGATCGCGAGCGATTCCAGAAACTCATCGACAAGTTGCAACTCACACAGCCACCGAATCGCACGGCGCGAAATCCGGACGAAGCACTCGCTCTCGCGCGCGAAATCGGTTATCCGCTCGTTGTGCGTCCGAGCTATGTGCTCGGCGGACGCGCGATGGAAGTCGTGCACTCCGACGCGGATTTGCGACGCTATATCACCGAAGCCGTGCGCGTATCGAACGATTCGCCTGTGCTGCTCGATCGCTTTCTCGATAACGCAGTGGAGGTCGATGTCGACATCATCGCCGACAAACAGGGCAATGTTCTCATCGGCGGCATCATGGAACACATAGAAGAAGCCGGTGTGCATTCCGGCGATTCGTCGTG
>OLMB01000172.1_pt1 | contig 67651 bp, 63 predicted proteins | sample 1604691 | NCBI WGS metagenome assembly OLMB01 (sample SAMEA104055722, study PRJEB20765) | soil metagenome | isolation source: soil
CCAGCCGATGCCGTTCCAGCCGATGCCGTTCCAGCCGATGCCGTTCCAGCCGATGCCGTTCCAGCCGATTCCGTTTAAGTTGATTCCGTTTAAGTTGATTCCGTTGCTTGCTGTCGCGGCGAACGAGGGCGCGGCACTCAATGCACAGGCCGTGGCGAACGCCAGTGCCGTTAATCGACGAAATGTTTTCATGACAAATCCCCTTGCATGAGGATCGTGCAGTGCGTCCGTGTGCCGCTGATCCGACGTTGGGGTCGATACAATCCGGCATCGACCAAGTGTCGGATATAGATTTACGCCGATTTTTGAATCGGTGAGGGACAACATCCGGACAGCATCCGGACATCGCCTTGACCGGCGCGCCAACGCAGAGATCCAAACAACGATGGTTCTTTAAGAGACTTTTTTGTCTCTAGTAATGAACCATGATTTTTCTTGCGACGGATTGGCGCTCTGTGCACGACGCAAGATCGCAACGGCGTTGCGATAGATGGCGCGGACATCAGCGTTGTCCTCACCGACGGTCAGGTGAATGACTTGCGTGAGCCAACGTGCGATGTAACGGATTCTCACGATGGCGCTGTCGGAGTTGAGCTGCCGATCGAACGACATGTTGCTCAACTCGTTGAGAATGCCGTCGGGCGTACTGCGATGTCCGTCACCCTGCCGCTCAGTGGCTGAACTATCGATACTTGACGCGACGGATTCGATCGCACCACGCAGTTGAAGCAATTCCGTCGGCGACATCGCGCCGACGGCGTCAGCGATTGCGCTCGAGTGGCGCTTTAGACGTATCACACGCGTCAATCGCGCGATCTTTTCCAGAATCAAACCCGCTTTGTTCATACATCCCTGTTGTGTCGTGACCCGCCGAAGCTCGTTCGGAATCTATACCATCGGTAAACCCACTGTTTCGTGAATCGCGTAAATGGCCGCGCGATGGAGCGGCGAAACGGACGCGGGCGCGCGTCATCCGCGGCAAGACGTGCGGCTTCTCGCCGAAGATCGTCGGTGATATCTCGTCCGGCGTGTAATGCGGCGTCGAATAATATTGTCGGTTGTATCGTGCGCTCATGGCCTAGGTCAACCAAGCGTGCATGGTGCGAGGCTGCCATGCGGCGTATACCTCACTGATCTTGACGGCGCGGATGACGACGCAAGGCGCATCCTCGACGTGAACCGAGTTGGCCGATTCAGTGCTGCGTTCGCCCAGTTCGGTAGTGGAATTTTCTTGATGGCTTGAAGTGAATGTCATTTGCTATCTCCATAGAGATTTATGGTGAGCAAATGCTATCCACATCTTGCGATCCGAAAGGGACGACTCGCGGACAAGTAGAGGACTTTCACGGTCGCCTGGCTGGGATGAAGATTGTCGGACATTAGTCGGACAATATCGGGACATTCCCGCGCACACCTGTTTTTCGTGCGTAAACTAGCGACGAAATCAGCGATATATACGCGCTGACTTCAGCGTCAGTCACCATGTTGTCGCGTATCGAAGAAGTTCACTGGGGGACTTCCTATGGCACGGGTAATATCGGAAATCACGCGAGACCGGCCGGCACCCTACGGCTATTCGTTCGACCGCATCGTCATTGAACTGGCGCGTGCGCGGCTCACGGTCGACGGACGCGAAGTGCAAGCGCCCACGCTGCCACTGCGGTTGCTGCAGGCGCTGTGCGAACGACCTGGCGCCATGATCCCACGCCGCGAATTGTTCGAATACATCTGGCCACGCCAGATTGCATCGAACGAAGCATTGACGAAACTGATCGGACGCCTGCGCGACATGCTCGGCATGTACGGCGCGCGCGTCGTGACGGTGCGCGGCCGCGGCGTTCGACTCGATGCAACGGTGCGGCGCCTGGACACGCCGCCCCCCGTCGAACAAGAACAGCCTGGCGAGCTGCCTCCGCTTGGAAAGCCGGTGGAAGTTGAACCGCGTGCGGTGCCACTTATCGATCGGCCGATCGTGCTGATCGTTGATGATGCTCCCGATAGCATTCTGTTGCTGACGGAAACACTCAAGGACAAGTATCGGACAAAAATCGCCACCAGCGGAGCCAAAGCGATCGCCACTGCGTTGCGGCAGCCGCAACCGGACATCATTTTGATGGACGTCGTGATGCCGGAAATGGATGGTTTCGAGTTGTGCAAATCCATCAAGCAGCTGGATAGTTTGGCGAACACGCCTATTATTTTTATCACAGGAAAGATTCAACCCGAGGAAGAAGCGCACGGCCTTGCTATCGGCGCGGTGGACTACATCACCAAACCCATTTCGCAGCCGGTCGTGCTGGCGCGCATCGCCACGCATCTCAAATTGGTGAATGCGCAGCGCGCGTTGGTATCGCACAACGAACACCTGGAAGATATGGTGCGGCAGCGCACGCAGGAACTGGCGAAAGTTCAGGACGCCACGATCGCCGCGATGGCGGCCCCGGCCGAGACCCGCGACGACGAAACGGGAAATCATATTTATCGCACGCAACGCTATGTGAAAGCGTTGGCGATGGCGTTGCAGCACCATCCACGATTCGAATACGAATTGACGGACGAAAGCATCGAGCTGTTGTTCAAATCCGCGCCATTGCACGACATCGGCAAGGTCAGCGTTCCCGATCACATCCTGAAGAAAGCCGGACCGCTTACCCCAGACGAGTTCGAAGCCGTGAAGCTACACACGACGAAAGGTGGCGACGCCATTCGTTCGGTCGAACAGAATCTTGGTGAAAGTAGCGATTTCCTGCGCTTTGCGCGGGAGATCGCGTACTCGCACCAAGAGCACTGGGATGGTTCGGGATATCCCGAAGGATTGGCTGGCGATGAAATTCCGATTTCCGCGAGGCTGATGGCAATCGCCGACGTGTATGACGCATTGATTTCGCGTCGCTGCTACAAAGCGCCGTTCTCGCATGAGACGGCGGTCGCGATGATGGAGCAGGGTCGCGGCACGCATTTCGATCCCGACGTCCTCGATTCGTTCTTGCGAATCCAGAATCAGTTCCGCGACATCGCGCAAGCGTTCACCGATCAAGCCAACGAAGAACCGCAGGAATCTCGCCGCGGGAAGCCAGCGTAGCTATGGCCGGCGATTTCGCGCTATCGCGACGTCGATCGTTGACTAGAATGTCCCGGCGATTATTGCTTCGGTTCTTTGCGCTGACGCCGATTTTTCTCTGCGCCGTCGCCGACGCGACTGCTTACGAAATCGTCAAAGGTCCGGCGCCGATAGTCGATTCACGATTGCAATGGTCGGCGTATCGCCGGTTTTCAAGTGCCGACGGATTGCCCGGCGCCACTGTCAATGCGCTGACTCAAGACAAAGACGGCTTCGTCTACGCGGGCACTGAGAACGGACTAGCGCAATTCGACGGCAACGCATGGCACAAAATTGTGCTGCCGCCGAATAACGCGTCGTCCGTCATTCTGAAACTAGTGGCGCTCGATGACGGGAGCGTTTGGATCGGCACGGACAATGACGGTTTATTCCGCTATGCGCACGGTTCAGTGACCGCACAGGCGCTGCCGCCAGGCGCAACTGAAAAAGACATGGAAGCACTGGCGGCGGCCGGGAAAAACGCCGCATACGTCGGCACATCGCGATCGCTGTACCGATGCGAGCTGCACGCCTGCACGGAAATCAAAGCGGGACACGGTCTGGAGGTGGCCGCATTGCTCGTCGGCACATTCAACGATCGACGATGTCTTTGGGTTGGCACGAACGAAGACGGGCTTTATCGAATCGACGCGATTGACGATGCCGAACCAGCTCGCAGCGAATGGCATTTGAGCGGCAAAGAATTAGGATCGCCAGCCGTCCGTGCGCTTGCGCAATGGGGTGGAAACGACGGCAAGGATTTGTGGGTGGGCTCTGGACTCAGTCTCGTTCGTTTTTCGCACGAACGCATCGTTTCTTACGCCGCCTATAAAAATGAACGCAGCAACGGCGTCTTGTCGCTACTTCCAGGGCGCAATCAAGACGGCAACGAAGTTTTGCATGTGGGTCTATCTCGAGGCGGGATCGCCGACATCAACCTCGACGGTACGTGGTCAGTCCAGAATCGTACGAACGGTTTGCCCGAAGACTACGTCACGACACTTTTCCAGACCGACACGGATTTGCGTACGCCGGTTCTCTGGATCGGCATGCAGAACGCTGGTATCGCACGCCGGGACGCAGCCGTCTGGTCGTCGTTCGACGAACGTGACGGGTTGCCGAATCACATCATTCACGGCATGGGCGAGTTGACCTTCCCCGACGATGTGCGCACGCAATGGATCGGCACGGCCGACGGTTTCGTCCGCTGGCGTAATCATCGGTGGGAACCTTGGTTCCGCGGTGCCCACGAACACGCGATAGTAAACGCCGCCGCGCGTATGGGCGACGACATATGGTTGGGCACAGATTTCGGATTAATCGACATTCGCCCCGATGGATCAGAGGCGCCTCCACTCGATGAAACGGCGTTGCACGGGACCATCGTCGAAGCGCTGCACCACGAAGAAGATAAAGCAGATCAGCCAGGTGCCATGTGGATCGGCACCCATTACGGATTTGCGAGAGCGGTCGGTCGGACATTGACGAGCGTCGATGTCCCGGCGCTATCCGGCGAACAGAGTGCTTTTGCATTTACGGAAACGACGGACGCCAATCACAAACGTACGTTGTGGGTTGGAGGCAACGGAGTCGGCTATCGTCAAGACGATGTGTGGCATGCGATGCCGGACAGTTGCGGACTGCCTCCGCTGGAAATTTTTGATCTGAAGGAACACGGCTCGCCATCACACGGCCATGCGCTGTGGGTCGCTCACAGGTATGGCGCCACTCGCATCGATCTCGACAATGGATTGCAATGTGAATCTGTTCCTTCGTCGGTCATGTCGCCGGAGCCTTTTTTGCGCGTCGTATTCGATGCCTCCGACCGTCTCTATCTCTTCGGCAAGCTTGGCGTAGTGCGACTGACGCCCGATGCGATGGCGCCGAACGATCTGAGCCAATTTCGCATGGAGCGCTTCGGATTGGATGACGGCTTGCCTACGCTCGAATTCAATCGCGGCGCCATGGTCGATGAACAAGGCCGCATCTGGGCCGCCAGCGTCGAAGGTGCCGTGCTTTACGATCCACGCGAAGAAGCGGCGCCGCACCCGCCGCGACCGTTTCGTCTTTTGTCGGCACGCGTCGACGGCACCCAGAAGCCGCTCACCGACGATGAAATTCTTGACGCGGACGACAACAATCTCGCGTTCGATTTCAGCCTGCTTTCATTCCAGCGCGACAGATTGACGCGCTATCGCACCGAGCTTACCGGCCTCGATGAACCACTCACCGAATGGACGCCAGAAGATCGCCGCGTTTTTCGTCGCCTGCCCGCTGGAGATTATGCATTTCACGCCTACGCGCGCGACGGGTTTGGCGTCGAGGCCGAACCGCTGTCGATGCGTTTTTCGATCATGTCGCCACTATGGCGGCGATGGTGGGCCATTGTTCTTTACGTGCTCGCGGCGGTCGCGCTGAGTGCCACGATCAGCCGTCGGCGCATCGAGCGTTTGCGTCGCGCATCGAAAGTTCTGGAACAAACCGTGAAGGACCGTACCGCTTCGCTTACCGACGCCAACGTGCAGTTGGAAGACGCACGAAAAATCGCCGAAGCCGCCACACAATCGAAGAGCGTGTTCCTCGCCAATATGAGTCACGAGATTCGCACTCCGATGAATGCCGTCCTCGGCTTCGCGGGTTTGGGTCTACGGCTAGATGTTCCTCCAAAGGCGCACGATTATTTTCGAAAGATCAACAGCGCGGGGCAGAATCTGCTCAACGTCCTTAATGACATTCTGGATTTTTCCAAGATCGAAGCCGGCAAAATGGCGCTCGAAACCGTGCCGTTCGCGCTGTCGGATGTGCTCGCGCACGTCACGGATCTGTTTACGCTCAAAGCGTCGGAGAAAAGTCTCGAATTCGTCGTCGGCACCGCGCCTGGCGTGCCGGATCAGTTCGTCGGCGACCCATTGCGGTTGGGTCAGGTGCTGCTCAATCTCGTCAACAACGCCATAAAATTCACGCAAGCCGGCTTCGTGCAACTCTACGTCGAACAAGTTGAGAACGCCGGTCGCAATGGAAAAATGATCCTGCGATTTTCCGTCGAAGATTCCGGAATCGGCATGTCGAACGATCAAATGGCGAGATTATTCCAGCCGTTTTCACAAGCCGATCATTCGACGACGCGGAACTTCGGAGGCACCGGCTTAGGCCTGACCATTTCGCAACGGCTCGTCGCGCAAATGGGCGGTCTGATTTCGGTCAGTTCGCACCGGGGCGCCGGCAGCAGCTTTCGTTTCGAAATCGCGCTCAAGCGCCAAGAACACGCATCTGCGCAACGTCGACACATCCCCGAAAAACTTGCAGGTTTGAAGATCCTGGTGGTCGACGACAGTCCTCAGGCGCGCGAATGGCTTTGCGATCCACTGACCTCGTTACGGTTCGACGTCGCCACCGCCGACTCCGGTGAGGCAGCACTCGAACGCCTGCATCGCGAAAAATTCGATCTGATCATGATGGACTGGATGATGCCCGGTATCGACGGCATCGAAACCACGCGTCGTATCAGGAGCGACATCGCGCTTGAGCGAATTCCGCAAGTGATCATGGTGACGGCTCACGGTCGCGAAGCGATCCAGGATGCAGCAGAGTCCGTGGGTGTATTGCGATTTCTCATTAAACCCGTGAACCCATCCTTGCTGTTCGACACAATCGTCGAAACCCTCGACGCCGAACCCTCGCCCGCGCCAGCACGCAAATCGCAGACTGCTCCGATGGTATCCCCAAACTTTCAAAGCATTCGCGTGTTGTTGAGCGAAGACAATCAGATCAATCAAGCGCTGGCCATCGATATGCTAGCGAGCGCCGGCCTTCAAGTGGATATCGCCAACAACGGCATCGAAGCGCTGAAAATGGCTCAGACTTCCTCCTATGCCGCGATTCTGATGGATATCGAGATGCCCGAAATGGATGGCTACACTGCCGCGCGGGAAATTCGCGATCGCATGGGCGATTCCGCACCGCCGATTATCGCGATGACGGCGCATGCCTCTCACGATCACCGTCAGCGATGCCTCGGTGCGGGCATGATGGACTTCATCACAAAACCGATTTTGTACGATGAACTACTCGCGACATTGAAAAAATGGATACCAAATATGACGGCGCCAGATACGGCCAAGACCATGCACCAGTCAGCGCCAGCCTCGACAGAAATCGATGTCCCGTCGGCGCTGGCGCGGATGAATGGCAATACCAGCTTATTCAAGAAATTGCTGGTCATGTTTACCGATGTGCATGCCCATTCGGACGGGGAACTCCGTACCGCATTGTCTAACGGAGACACGAAAGCGGCGCGGCGGATTGCGCATAGCGCGGCAGGTGCGGCCGGCAACATCTCCGCCATGCGTTTGCATGATGCCGGTCAACAACTCGAAGAAACGATTGCTCGCGGCGACGCCGCAAAAATCGAAATCCTGCTCATTCAATTTTCGACTGCGTTGAACGCGACCATTGCGTCGTGCAAAGAAGTCGCGGCGCGATTTTGAAGAAAAGGGCCATCCATGGCGGTGACACTCCGATGCATTCGGTTTCGCGCTGTAAGTCAGGCGAGGTCACTTGACTCGCCCAATTAAGCGGAGCCGGAAAGTTGCTCGATGAGCGATTTCGCACGCTGCCGGAGCGCGTCGTCGGAGTCTTTCACCGCCCGTTGGATCACGCGGACGCGTTCGTCGTCATCAATCTCCGGCAAGCGCGATGCCGCCACGAGCGCCGCTGCTCGCACACGACGGCATGGCGAGCGACGCAGCAAGGCGTCGAACAGTTCTAGCGTCTGCTCGTTACCGACTTCACCGGCAAGCCGCACCACGGAAGCGCGCAGATAGATGTCGGAAGAATCGACGAATCCGCAAATCGTTGGCACTTGCGGATCGAAAACCAACCGGTCCGTGACCTGAGTGCGTTCGCTGAATATGCTCAGGCTCATCGATATCGATAGCGCTTCCGGTGCGACATGCGCGTGCGCATCGACGCCCTCACGGCAAATGACCGCGCATTCTTTCTGAATCCGCGCGCGTTGGATAAAACGCAAATCGACGCGATCACCGATTTCGGCTCGATTTTCTTTTGCAGCGAACGCATAAAGGTCCACGATGTTTCCAGGACCGAAGTAGCCGATCGTCATCACATTGAAATTGTGGTTGTGCGCTCGACGGGCGTTTTGACTCTGTCCCGATGGCGGCCGCAACGCATCCGTCAACGTGTCCGGCATCCAGATTTTCGCTTGCAACGAATAGTGCGGCGCGCCGGCCAACTCCAATGGCGACGAAACATGTTGCGGTTCTTCCTTGTCGTCTAACACGCGTTGTATTTCCGCGTTGAAGTGGTAAGCGATAAGGTCTGGATCGTTCGCGAGGGCGCGAAAATACGGCGCGACGCCGATAAGGCTGTCGGCCTCGTCGAGATCGAATGTCGTCTCGAGATGATCGACGAACTCCAGCAGCGATAGCCGGTCTTCGTTTTCGAGTTTCAGTACGATCGCCATAGTCAGGCCGCCATCGTCGCGATGGCTTTTTCCGACGCACTTCGAACGTGCGGGTGCGTGTCTTTCGTCGCACGTTGCAAACTCGCCTTCGCCGCTTCGGGATTCAGACGCGCGAGTGCCTGCAGCGCGCTCCACCGAACGAAATGACTGGCGTGCGTGGTGAGTCCATACAGCGTTGCGATCGATGTATGGCTGCGCATCGCGGCCAGCGCACTGATGATTGCCGCCATACGCGCGTCGTTGTCGCTGCTGGGAATGGCGTGCACCGCCTGCAACGTGTGGCGTGAGAACACCCATTGAATCGCGCGTCGCACACGACCGCTCAATATCATCACGAAGGTAGGCGATTCCACCAGAAAATCGAAAATTCCTTTAGTCGTATCGATCACGCAAACCGAGCCCGGAACATAGACTTCTCGCTTCGGGAGCAACAACGTGACTTGCGGATCGAACACGTCGTTGTCGACGTCGTGCGATGGCTGATAGCGATCGACGATCAGCGGCTCCGGCCCGATCACCGCGATCATCGCGTGACCGGCGTGACTATGAATGAAATCGGTCTTGTGCGGCATCAGGCCGTACTCGAAGCGCCATAGTTTCTTTTCGTTCGGCACGATGAGATTTGGACACCAGGTCGGCGATGCTTCCAAAGGTTCTCTGAGAATCGCGCTCAATTCCGCATTGAACGTGTCCTCTAGAAAAGGACTGTCGAACGCGAGTTCGGTCAGTATGAAATGCAGATCGAAAAATAAGTCGTCGTCGCCTTTATCGAGCTGCCAATTGACCACGGTCTGAAATTCGTGCAGGTTCGGATGGATCGGAATCATTGGCATCTCAACGTTTGCTGACTATGCCGTGAAGTGTCGCCAAGAAATGGCCGTGCCAGTGCGACACGTTGGAGACAGAAAGAGGACATCGCGAAATAACCGCGAATAAAAAAATCTACGCGAACGTTTGGCGAAACGTTCGGCTAGCGAATTGGCCGTTTGCCGAGCACGAACTCGACGATCTCGTCGGCCGCTTTCTCCGGCGAGACGCGCGTCGTGTCGATGTGAATGTCGGGATGTTGCGGTGGTTCGTATGGACTATCGATACCTGTAAAGTTTTTCAGTTGTCCTGCGCGCGCTTTTCTGTATAGGCCTTTGACGTCGCGTTCTTCGGCAATCGCGAGCGGCGTATCGATGAAGATTTCCACGAAATCGCCGTTCGTCATCAGTTGCCGCACCATGTTTCGTTCCGATCGGAACGGCGAGATGAACGCGGTGAGGACGATAAGACCGGCATTTGTCATCAACTTAGCCACTTCGCCGACGCGACGGATGTTCTCGACGCGGTCGGCATCGGTGAAGCCGAGGTCGCGATTCAAGCCGTGGCGAATGTTGTCGCCGTCGAGCAGGAAACTGTGTTTGCCGAGCGCGAACAATTTGCGTTCGACGAGATTCGCGATCGTCGATTTGCCGGACCCGGACAATCCCGTGAACCACAGCAGCGCCGGTTTCTGGTTTTTCTGCGCGGAATGCGAATCGCGGCCGATGTCGATCGATTGCCAATGAATATTGTGACTGCGGCGTAACGCGAAATGAATCATGCCCGCGGCGACAGTGCGATTGGTGATGCGATCGATCAGAATAAATCCGCCGAGATCGGGATTATTTTCATACGCATCGAACGGCAGCGGACGATCGAGCGAAAGATTGCAGACACCAATCGCATTCAGCGCCAGCGTGTCGACGGCGACGTGCGCGATGGTGTCCACGTCGATCTGATATTTGGGTTTCGTGATGGTGGCCGTCGCGATCGACGTGCCGAGCTTGAATCGATACGGTCGGCCCGGCAGCATTTCCTGTTCGTCCATCCAGACGACGGTGGCTTCGAATTGATCGGCGACTTCGAGCGGAGCATCGGCGGTCACGATCAAATCACCGCGCGAGCAATCGACCTCGTCGGCTAACGTCAACGTCACCGATTGGCCGGCGACCGCTTTCGCCAATGTTTCGTTATATGTGACGATCGACTGGATTTTGCTGGTGCGACCCGATGGTAAAACACGAACGGCATCGCCGGGTTTGACGGTGCCCGATTCGATCCATCCGCTGAATCCACGAAAATCCAGATTCGGCCGGTTGACCCACTGCACAGCCATGCGAAACGGTTGCGTCGCGCGATGTTCGCCATCGACGGGCACATTCTCGAGAAACGGCAACAGCGCCGGACCTGTGTACCACGGCATTCGCTCGCTTTTCGTCGTGATGTTGTCGCCGTTCAAACCGGAAATCGGAATCGGCGTGAATTGTTCGATGCCGATGCTCTGAGCGAATGCGCGGTAGTCGGCGACGATATCGTCAAAACGATGTTGCGCGTAATCGACGAGATCCATTTTCGTGATCGCGACCACGACATCGCGAATGCCGAGCAGATGCACAAGATAACTGTGTCGTTTGGTTTGTGTCAGCACGCCTTGCCGCGCATCGATGAGAATGACGGCGAGATCGGCCGTCGACGCCGCCGTAACCATGTTGCGCGTGTATTGTTCATGGCCCGGCGTGTCGGCGACGATGAATTTTCTTTTGTCCGTCGAAAAGAAACGATACGCGACGTCGATCGTGATGCCCTGCTCGCGCTCGGCGGCCAATCCGTCGACGAGTAGCGCGAAGTCGATGTTCTGACCTTGCGTACCGACACGTCTGCTATCGGCTTCGAGCGCAGCCAGTTGATCTTCGAAAATCAATTGGCTGTCGTAAAGCAATCGCCCAATTAACGTGGATTTGCCATCGTCGACCGAACCGCACGTGATGAAACGCAGCATCGATTTGTTCTGATGCTGGCGAAGATAGGCATCGATGTCTTTTGCGATGAGAGCATCGGCGCGCATTAGAAATAACCTTCCTGTTTTTTCTTTTCCATGCTCGCCGCGGGCTCGTGGTCGATCGCGCGGCCTTGACGTTCGGATGTCGTCGTCAGCAGCATTTCCTGGATCACTTGCGATAGCGTGCGTGCTTCGCTTTCGATCGCGCCGGTCAGCGGATAACAACCGAGTGTGCGAAATCGAATCGAGCGCGTAACAGGTTTTTCGCCGGGATTGAGACGAAAACGTTCGTCATCGACCATCAACAACAGGCCGTCGCGTTCGACGGTCGGCCGCGGCGCAGCGAAATACAGAGGCACGATGTCGATGTTTTCGCGCAAGATGTATTGCCACACATCCAGTTCGGTCCAGTTCGATAGCGGAAACACGCGCAGCGATTCGCCCTTCGCCTTGAATGTGTTGAACAGATGCCAAAGTTCCGGTCGCTGATTTTTGGGATCCCAACGATGGTTCGCGGAGCGGAACGAAAATATGCGTTCTTTCGCGCGGCTTTTTTCTTCGTCGCGCCGCGCGCCGCCGAAGGCCGCGTCGAAACCGAATTTATCGAGGGCCTGTTTCAATCCTTCCGTTTTCCATAAATCGGTGTGCAGTGCACCGTGATCGAACGGATTGATTCCTTGCGCGATTGCATCAGGGTTTTGATGGACGATGAGCTGCATGCCCGCCTGCGCCGCAGCTTTGTCACGCAGCGCGTACATGTCGCGGAACTTCCAGGTCGTGTCGACATGAAGTAACGGGAACGGCGGCGTCGACGGATAAAACGCCTTCTTCGCCAGATGCAGCATCACTGCGCTGTCTTTGCCGACCGAATACAGCATCACCGGCCTTTCCGCCTCGGCGACGACTTCGCGAAAAATGTGGATGCTCTCCGCTTCGAGGCGATCGAGATGAGTCAGGCCGGACACGAGGCAATCTCAGACATACGCAGTAATGTGGCCCATTCGTGGCGAGCGGTCGACGTCGCCGTTACGCGAAAAGTGAGGAATCATACGGTAATCAGCCACTTGTACCAAACGCGCCTTCTGCGCTGCGGGCGCCTGTTCGTGCACTTCGCCTTGCGCGATCAGTCGAGCCGTGGACAACGCGGTATCGGGCGGCAGATAAGCCCGTTTGGGCAGTCACAAAGTTCGGCACGACTCATGCTCAGACGTCAGCGACTTCAACGCAACCAACAGGGAGTTAAGTATGGCTACAGGACATATCCCTCAAGAAAATCGTGACCCGATCTCCGGCGCAACCGGTTCGCACCCTATGGGCACAGGTGTAGGTGCTGCTTTAGGCGGCGCGGCTGCGGGGGCGGCGGCAGGAACGGTTGTTGGACCGGTCGGTACGGCGGTCGGTGCCGCAGTGGGCGCGGTTGTCGGCGGTTTGGCCGGCAAGGGTGTCGGCGAAAAAATCAATCCCACGATCGAGGATGCGCATTGGCGCGAGACTTATACATCGCGTCCGTATGTGGATCGCGACAAAACCTACGATCACTACGCCCCCGCCTACCGTTACGGGTGGGAATCGCGGGCCAAAATGCCGAACGCCACCTGGGAGGAATCGGAAATTTCTTTACGTCGCGATTGGGAAACGCATCCCCATTCTTGGGCGCTCGACTGGAATGCGGCCTCGCATGCCATTCGCGACGCGTGGGAACGCGGTGACGAAGTTGAAGGTCGCGACGACGTCGTTCAACCAGGCATGACGCAAAGCGCCGCAAACGGATAATTGTTTCTCGCAATAAAATAAAGGGCTCCGATATCGGAGCCCTATTTGTTTTCGGTTACCGGTCTACGCTTTCGACACGTGTCGATTGTCGGGAACACACCATCGCCATAGATGCTCCGAACCTCGACTGATGCCTACACGCGGAAAACCCGCTGCATCGCTAGGCGGCGCTGTCCCATCGTCGACGATCGAGAAAAGTCCGCGCTTGCGAAAAAGCGGAACACCATCGTGCTCCCCCGAGATACCCATCGCTTGCGTCAGTTTTGCGGGCCCATTGCATAAGTCGATGTCCCTTCGCGCGTGAGGACGCACGGCATGCATCTGCGCCAAGCCGGTCAGCGGATGCAGCGCGCGAATCAACACCGCCGTTCCATCAGGCGTTTCGCCGCAGACGGCGTTACAACACCAATGCATTCCATAGGTGAAATACACATACATGTGCCCAGGCGGACCGAACATGGTGGCCGTGCGCGGCGTCATTCCTTTATAACTGTGCGCCGCCGGATCGATCGCACCCAGATAGGCTTCCACTTCGACGATGCGACCGCTGCGACCGTCCGCCGCAACAAGAATTTTGTTGAGTAGTTCGGTCGCCACGACGCGCGCGTCGCGCCGATAAAAAGACTGCGGCACGAGGTGCAGGGATTTGCTATGTCCTGGACGCTTCATCGATCGAGTCGTATGTTGCGCATGCCGAATCGCTTAAGGGCAACTGCTTATCGGTTCAAAACTAGATACGTCATCGATTTGGTGGTGGGCCGTGCTGGATTCGAACCAGCGACCAACGGATTAAAAGTCCGCTGCTCTACCAACTGAGCTAACGGCCCATCGAAAGTAACGCGGTTTTCTCGGAAGGCTGTCGCAACCTCGACGTGATCGCCGACCGACGATGCGCTTCGAGTTGGTACGCAAAGTTCGCCAAAATCACCGTAGCCGGGCATTTGGCGTGTCTTCGATTCGCCGACGGCGCGTATTGTAGCAGCGTCCATTCCATCCTGTGCAGCGGTTTTGAAGACCGGATCCGAGATCATCGATAACGTGTTGGATCGGCCTCGCCCGCGTCGGCAAAACCTTGGGCGCGAAGACGGCACGCGTCGCAGTGTCCGCATGCTTCGCCCTTTGCGTCGGCGGTGTAGCACGATACGGTTGCCGCGAAGTCGACATTCAAGCGCATGCCCTCTTGGACGATGTCGGATTTGCGAAGGCGGATGAGCGGCGCGTGCAATCGCGTCGTGGCTCCTTCGGTGGCGGCTTTTGTCGCGAGATTCGCCAAGCGCTCGAACGCCTCGATGAATTCCGGGCGACAATCAGGATAGCCGGAGTAGTCGACGGCATTTACGCCGCAGAAAATATCCTGCGCACCAAGAACTTCCGCCCAGCCGAGCGCGATCGACAACATGATGGTGTTGCGCGCGGGCACGTATGTGATCGGAACACCATTGCCGCCGCCGTCGGGAACGTCGATATCCGCCGTCAGCGCGGAACCGCCAATGCTGCGCAGATCGACATCGACGATCTTGTGCTCGACGGCGCCCATGTCGTTGGCGATCCGCTTCGCCGCATCGAGTTCTGCGATATGACGTTGGCCGTAGGCAACGCTGAGCGCATAGCAGTCGAACCCTTGTGCGCGCGCAAGCGCCAGCGTCACGGCGGAATCCATGCCGCCAGAAACAAGCACCACGGCGCGTTTTTTCTCAGTCATTGCGTTATCGCTCATCAGGTTCCTGGCGTCTCGCCCCACAGCAATTTGTGCAGCTGAATTTGCATGCGTACGGGCAGACGATCGGCCAGTATCCATTCCGCCAAGTCGCGCGGCGCCAACTTTCCGTAGACCGGCGATAAGAGGATGTCACAACGTGCCGACAATCCGCGTTCGCTCATTATTTTTTTTGCCCAATCGTAATCGTCGCGGTCCGCGAGCACGAACTTGATCTGATCGTGCTGCGTGATCGCGTCGAGATTCGTCCACAAATTGCGCGCGACTTCGCCCGATCCCGGCGCTTTGAGGTCCATCACTTTCGTGACGCGCGAATCGACATCGCGTACATCGACGGCACCCGACGTTTCTAGCGAAACATCGAATCCGGCATCGCAAAGTGTACGAAGAAGATCGAAGCAACGTTTTTGCGCCAATGGTTCGCCGCCGGTGACGCAGACATGTTTGGCATCGAACGTCGTGGCGTGTGCGACGATTTCATCAATCTCGCGCCATTCGCCGCCGTGGAATGCGTATTCGGTGTCGCACCAAACGCAACGTAACGGACAGCCGGTGAGACGAATAAAAACCGTGGGTCGACCGACATCGCGCGCTTCGCCTTGCAGCGAATGGAAGATCTCGCTGATGCGCAATCGGTTAGATGGGTTTGTTTCGATCTCGGCCATGGGATCGCGCCCGCGCGTTGCGCGAGCGCCGTGCATCGGATGGATCAGCGCCGACCTTCGAGTTTCAGCGCACGCAGACGGCCTTGCGCAAGGCTCGCCACCGTTGTGTTCGGATATTTTTGAACGACCTGATTCAACGTGACCTCGGCTTGATCCCATTGCTTCAATTCGTATTGGCAATAGCCAATCTTGAGCAGCGCGTCCGGCGCTTTTTGGCCTTCGGGATATTGAGCCAGCAGCTTGCGGAACGTGTCGAGCGAAATCGGATAATTCTGCGTCACGTAATACGATTCACCCAACCAGTAATAAGCATTCGGCGTGAGATCGTTGGTCGGATATTGCTGGATGAATTGCTGAAAGCGCCGAGCGGATTCCGCGTAGCGTCCATCTTTCAGCGCTGCGAACGCTTGATCGTAAGCGCCTTTCGCATCTTCGGGACTGCTAATAGCCGGTGGCGGCATTCCCGAATCGACGGGCGTGTTGCTCGCGATCGGTGTCGAATCCGGTGGCGGTGACTGAGGCGACGATGCGCCACCGAGGGCGACGTCCGGCAAATTGCCGTTGTCGTTGGCCGCCGCGGGATTTGCCGGCGCTGCACCCGACGGATTTCGGCCTTCCAGACGTCCAATTCGTGAATCGAGATCGATGTATTGTTCCTTCGATCGATTCTTCATTTCGTCGAGCTGATGACGCAGCTCTTCGACTTGACCTTGCAGCGTCTGCACTTGAGCTTGCAGCGCGTTGATCTGATTGACCAACTCGATGTTGCCTTGCGCGCCGCCGTGATTTTGGGCTTGTTGCTCGAGAGCGGACACGCGCTCGGCCAAACTCATGCGCTGCGCGTAAGCCGGAGCCGCGAAAGCAACGGCGGCCACGAGGGCCGCCGTCACGATTTTACCTACGATCTGACGCAACTCGCGCATCGATTACTGCTTCGACGTATAGACGATTTCGACGCGACGGTTCTTCTGCCAGCAACCTTCGTTGTGATCTTTGCACGTCGGACGCTCTTCGCCGTAGCTGACGACATTGAGCTGGCTCGACGACGCGCCGGACGAACCCAGTGCGCTGGACACCGCGTTACCGCGACGCTCGCCGAGGCCGAGGTTGTACTCGCGCGTACCGCGCTCGTCGGCATTGCCTTCGAGTGTCACGCGCGCGCCGGGGAACTGGCGCAGATACGACGCATGGCAAGCGATCTGGGCCTGGAATTCCGGCTTGATCTCGGCATGATCGAAATCGAAATACACAACGCGTTGGCGCAGGCAGGAATCGGAATCGAGATCGCCTGGTTTGTATTTGCCACCGTTGTCCACACCGCCGGTGGTGACGTTGTTGTTGGTGCCGTTGTCGACGGGCGGCTGCGGCTTGGTCTTGGTGCCAGAGCACGCAACGAGCGTCGCGCTGGCGAGAGCGGCAGTCAGTAAAACGCGAATCGGGAAGTTCATTTTTTTGGCCTCATGCATCGGTTGTCAGGGAAAATCGTCTTGTTTCTGGATCTTATTTATTGTCCACGTTGACGATACGGCGACCACGCAGGCTCACGCACATCGCCATCGGCAAGAATCAAACGTTGACGCACGTTCGCATTTGCCGACACCGCGTAAAGTACACCGCGCGTACCTTCCGTCGCGGCATACAGAATCATGCTGGCATTTGGTGCAAAACTGGGGTGTTCATCCAAATTGCCGGGGGAAATCGCGCGGGATTCACCACTGGCACGATCTAGAACCGCAATACGATACACGTTTCCGCTGCCCTGCACCATAGCAATGCGCTTGCCATCGTAGGAAATCGACGGATTGGCGTTGTATTCGCCCTGGAACGTGATGCGCGTGGCGTCGCCACCGCTGACCGGAACCTGATAAAGCTGCGGCTTGCCCGAACGATCCGACAAGAACACGAGACTTTGCCCGTCCGGCATCCATACCGCTTCGGTGTCGATCGCGAAATGTTTCGTCATCTGGGTGGTGTGGCGGGTGGCGAGATCCATGATGTAGACATCGGGATTGCCGCCGTATGACAACGTCAGCGAGAGCTTGCTTCCATCCGGCGAAAACGACGGCGCGCCGTTGATGCCTTTATTGCTGGAAACGACTTCGCGTGCGCCCGTTCCGATTTCCTGGATATAGATCGACGAGTTGCCGCGCTCGAACGACACGTAAGCGACCTTGCGTCCGTCCGGCGACCACGACGGCGACAACAGCGGCTCATGCGAACGCACGACCGTTTGCGGATTGAATCCGTCCGAATCTGCAACCATCAGCGCGTAGCTAATGTTGTTACCGAGACCTTGCGAAATGATGTACGCGATGCGCGTCCAAAACGCGCCGCGCACGCCGGTAATTTTTTCGTAGACGAGATCGGCGATTTGGTGCGAGACGTCGCGCATTCCCGTGCGCTGACCACTGATGGCGAGACCAAGCAATTGCTTTTGTGAGGCAACATCGAACAGTTCGAACTCGACACGGATTTCGCCGTTTCCGCTTTCGATTTGACGTCCGACCAGGATGTACGCCTGTTTGAGCATATTCCACGTCGGGAATTTGATGTCGCTGCCGCGCGTGGGAAATTCGACGACGCTCGCTTTGGGCAAGGTGCGGAATTGTCCGCAACGGTTCAAGTCGTTGCTGATGACTTGATCGACGCTCGTTTCCGGCGGCGTGCCGCCGCCTTCGAAGCCGAAGGGAACGACGGTAATCGGCGTGGCCGAGGCAGTACCGTTTTTGATATCGATCGTCGGTACGTCGCTCGTCAGTCCTTGCGCATATACAACGCAGGTCAGCATGAGAAGAGTCAGTGCAGCGAGCGATCGGGCGATCAGATTTTTAAACATAGCGTTGTCCGTTTTCATCCATCGAAAGAAAAATTGAAATTGAATTGCCGCTGAAATTCCTTCTCGAATCCTTTATACGGCAATGGCGATGCGCGCTTTACGGCTTGCTCGATCGAAGCGCGCGTCAACGGATCGGCGTTGCAGGGATTGATGACTTGTACGTCGATCACGTCACCTCCGATGATCTGCACGATATGCAACATACAGTGCAGTCCACCCTGCGCGCTGTCCGGACGAAGCCAATTATTGGTCACCGCGTTCTGAATCGCAGCGTAATACTGCGCTTGGAGACTATCGTCATGCCCGGCATTTCCGGTTACAGCCTTCTCCGCCAGTGGAACCGGCTGATTGACGGCTTTGACCGGCTTATCGTTCTTCAGATCTTCCATCTGCTGAAGTTTTTGCTTGGCCAACGCGACTTGTTTGGTTGCCTCTTCGCGTTGCCGCTTTAATACTTCGAGCTGCTTTTGCCGATCGCGTTCTTGTTTTTCCTGCTGTTCGAGCAGAACCTGTTCCTGTTTATGACGCTCTTCTTCCGCGCGCTCTTGATCGGCTTTCTCCTGTGCAATCTCGGCTATCTTTTCGCGCTCGATACGATCGTTCTTGATCGGCTGCGAAGGCGCTTCTGGTTCCGGCTCGGGCGGCTTCACGGCTTCGGGCTGCGGTTTTGGCGGTGCCGGTTTCGGGGCTTGTTTCGGACGCGATTGCGGTTTCGGCGCAGCGCTGATTCCTACCAAATCCACGTCGATCACCGGACCTGGCAAATTGATGGGATGCACTTCCGATTGCGTCCACAATAATCCGACGAACAACGCGCCGATGCACAACACATGCACGACAAACGCGTAGAGAAACGCGCGAGCTTTGTCGCGAAAGGTTTCCATGGCGTTATCGCTTGTTCGTCTGCTGCTGCACGGGCTGGCTCATCAATCCCACTTTGGCGACGCCGGCTTGCTGCAACAAAACCATCGCCGCCAGGACCTTGCCGTAGTCGGCACGTTCGTCGCCGCCGATCAAGACCGGAACTTGCGGATTTTCTTTGACGAATGCGGTCACCTTATTGACCAGTGATGGCCCGTCGATCGGTTCTTTTTGCGTGGCGCCAAGCGTGAGATAAAAATTGCCGTCCTTGTCGACGCTGACGAGCACCGGCTCCTTGTCGACTTGAATCGCCTTCGCGTTCGTTTCCGGCAAATGGATGTCCACGCCGAGATTGAGCAGCGGCGCCGTCACCATAAAGATGATGAGCAGAACAAGCATCACGTCGATATACGGGACGACGTTGATTTCCGCTTTCAGCTTGCGGCGTTTGCGATTGCGGCCGACGTGCATGCTCATTGAAACGGCCCTCGCAACGAAGCGGGGTTAATGTGCATCGTCCAAGTGCGCCTGACGTTGAAGAATCGACGAGAATTCCTCGACGAACGTTTCATAGCGCGTGCTGATGCGCTCGACCTTCGTGGAAAAACGGTTGTACGCCCACACGGCGGGAATCGCCGCGATCAGGCCCATCGCCGTGGCGATCAGCGCTTCGGAAATGCCGGGCGCGACCATCGCGATCGTCGCCTCTTTCACGTTCGCCAATCCGACGAACGCGACCATGATGCCTGCGACTGTGCCGAGCAGACCGACATACGGACTGATCGAACCGACGTTGGCGAGAAATTCTAGATTGTGTTCCAGACGATCCAGTTCGCGCGTGAGCGCCACGCGCATGCCGCGCTGAGCGCCTTCGAGGATTGTGCGCTGATCCATCTGGCGGCGCTGGCGCAGTCGCGCGAATTCGCGGAATCCGGCCTCGAAAATGCTTTCGATGCCCGTCACCTGATCGCCGTTTGCCGTCACTTCGCGAAACAATCCTGCGAGATCCGCCCCGGACCAGAAACGCTCCTCGAACGCGTCGGCGCCTTTCATCGCGCGATTGAGCGTGCTCATCTTGCGGAAAATTATCACCCACGATAGAAACGAAAACACAATCAGGATCAGCATCACGATCTGGACGAACAGACTCGCATGAAGCGTGAGCTGCAGGACGTTTATACCGCCATTCATGCGTTCTGGTTCTCCAAAAAGTCAGGAATGAAAAAGAAAGTCCGGAATGCGGCGTGGTTTGAAGCCCGATCCGTCGATGCACGCCGCACGCACGCGCGCTTCGACGATGCGCGCACCGTCTGTCGGCCGCAGTATACATTGCGAAAAGGTCATCGAAGCCGAACGCCGAGTGAATGCGTCGATGGTCGCGCTCAGTTCGTCGTCGAGTCGCGCCGGCGATAAAAACCGAATATCGATTTCGCTGACGACAAACAGCACGTCGTGTTCCGCACGCAGCTTTTGCTGCTCGATACCGCGGTGACGCAACCACTCGGTGCGGGCGCGTTCGATGAAACGAAGGTAACTTGAGTGATAAACGACACCGCCGGCATCCGTATCTTCCCAGTACACACGAATCGGCCAAGAGAAAATGCCGCCGGTCGATAGGGAAGACTCCGCACTTCTCGACAATCGACTCACGTGCCACCGGTTCCCGTCGCGTCGAACATATCGTCGACGACCGGACGCTTCGGCGCCTTCAATCCGAGGTGCCGATAGGCTTTGCTCGTCGCCACGCGCCCGCGTGCGGTGCGCATGAGAAAGCCCTGTTGGATGAGAAACGGTTCGAGCACATCCTCTATCGTGCCGCGCTCCTCGGACAGCGCCGCCGCCATCGATTCGACGCCGACCGGTCCGCCATCGAAATGTTCAATGATGATCGACAACAGACGCCGATCGAGCGCATCGAATCCCTCCGCGTCGATATCCAGCATCTTCATCGCGCCGAACGCTGTTTCGCGCGTAATAGTTCCATCGCTTTTGATCTGCGCAAAATCGCGCACGCGACGCAACAGACGGTTGGCGATGCGCGGCGTGCCTCGCGAGCGATTGGCTATTTCGATCGCGCCGTCTTCCGCGCACGCGATGCCGAGAATGCTCGCCGAACGCCTGACGATCTTCGTCAGTTCCTCCGGCGTATAAAATTCCAAACGCTGCACGATTCCGAAGCGATCTCGTAGCGGACCGGTCAGCAATCCCGCACGCGTGGTCGCGCCAATCAACGTGAACGGCGGCAAATCAAGCCGGATCGATCGCGCCGCCGGACCTTCGCCGATCATGATGTCGATCTGACAATCTTCCATCGCCGGATAAAGAATTTCCTCGACGACGGGCGACAAGCGATGGATTTCGTCGACGAACAACACATCGCGAGGTTGCAGGTTCGTGAGCAACGCCGCGAGATCGCCGGCGCGTTCGATGACGGGGCCGGATGTCGTGCGCAGATTCACGCCGAGCTCATTGGCGATCACGTGCGATAGCGTTGTTTTGCCGAGTCCGGGCGGTCCGAAAATAAGAACATGATCGAGCGCTTCGCCGCGACGCCGCGCGGCTTCGATGTAGATCGCCATCTGTTCGCGAACGGCGCGCTGGCCGACATATTCGTCGAGCTTTTGTGGGCGGATGCGTGCTTCGACGGTTTCGTCTTCGCGCGTTGCGACGGCATCGATGACACGATTTTCGCTCATGCGTCGATTATCGCAGACGCGACGCGCAAATGCTGACGCGTCAAATTTCGACTTGCGTGCCGAGCTCGATCAATCTGTTGCCGGGAATGCGGAAGAACGCCGTCGCGGGACTCGCGTTGCGCGCAAGAAAAACGAACAGTTTGTCGCGCCACAACGGCATGCCGGGACGATCGGCCGCGATGACGGTTTCGCGGCTGATGAAGAACGTCGTGTCCATCATGTCGAAGTCCAGCCCCTTGGCTTCGCACAATTGCAACGAGCGCGGAATGTCCTGATCTTCGGCAAATCCGAAACGCAGCGTCAAGCGATAGAACTCGCTGCCGAGCGCAGTGATCTCGCTTCGCTCGTGATACTCGGCGACGGGCGTCTCCATCGTTTCGACCGTCAGAATCACGTTGCGCTCGTGCAGGACTTTGTTGTGTTTGAGATTGTGCAAAAGCGCGCTCGGTACCGCATTCACGTTGGCCGTGAGAAAAATGGCCGTTCCCGGAACGCGCAGCGGAGGATGCGATGTAAGGCTGGCTATGAATGGATCCAGCGCGAGTCCGCTTTGCCTCAGTTCGCGAATGACTATTTCGCGGCCGCGACGCCAGGTCGTTAAAACGAGGAAGACGATGCCGCCCAGCGCGAGCGGAAACCATCCGCCGCGTTCGATTTTCAATGCATTCGCGCTGAAGAAACTGATGTCGATGCTTAAGAACACGAGACCGCAAATCAGAACGAGCAATCGGCTCCAATTCCATAGGCGACGTGCGACGATCAACGCGAGGATCGTCGTGATTCCCATCGTGCCCGTAACGGCGATGCCGTAAGCGGCTGCCAAATTATCGGAGGATTTGAATCCGATTACCGCGCCGCAGATGAGCACCAACAATGCGCGGTTGACCCACGGCAAATAAATTTGACCTTGCGTCTCACGCGAGGTGTGCACGATATCCATGCGTGGCGAGAAACCGAGTTGAATCGCTTCACGCGTCATCGAAAACGCGCCGGAGATGACGGCTTGGGATGCGATAACTGTCGCTACTGTCGCCAGTAAAATCATCGGCAATAACAATGCTTCTGGAACCAGTGAATAAAACGGATTAGCCAACGCCTGTTGGTCGCCGGGTTCGGAAATCAACAAGGCGCCTTGTCCGAAATAATTGAGTATCAAGGCAGGCGATACGTAACCGAACCATGCCATGCGAATCGGCTTCTTGCCGAAATGCCCCATGTCCGCATACAAGGCTTCGCCGCCGGTGATGGCCAGTACGACGCCGCCGAGCGCGAGAAAGCCATGAAATCCGTTGTGACGAAAAAACTCGACGCAATGCCACGGATTCAACGCCCACAACACGCGCGGCTGACGCACGATTTCCATCAAGCCGAGCACGGCGATGGTCGCAAACCAGAGAACCATGATCGGGCCGAAAACCGCGCCCACTTTTGCCGTGCCGCGTCGCTGGAATATAAATAATCCGACAATGACGACCAGCGTGATTGGGACCACCCAATGACTCAACTCCGGCGTCACGACTTTCAACCCTTCCACCGCCGACAACACCGAAATCGCGGGCGTGATTACACCATCGCCGTAAAACAACGATGCGCCGAGCAAGCCGAGCATCACGATGCCCCACCGCAATCGCGCCGCGCCGGCGACGCCTCGCTGCGCCAACGCCATCAGCGCCATGATGCCGCCCTCGCCCTTGTTGTCGGCACGCATGATGAAGACGACGTACTTCAGCGAGATCACCATCACCAGCGCCCAGAAAATCAACGAGAGGACGCCGAGGATGTTTGCGACCGACGGCTCCAAACCTTGCTCTGCGAACGTCGTCTGGACGGTATAAAGCGGACTGGTTCCGATGTCGCCGTACACGACGCCGAGCGCGCCCAGCGCGAGCCGCGCGTAGGCTTTGCGCGAACGGGGAATTCCGGCATTGGTTGCATCCATGACAGCGATTCCTATCGCAACGCCGCTTTCAACGCTTTGCGAATGATCGCCTCGGCGTCATCGCCAGGTTGCGCGGCTTCCTTCACCAGACGCACCGATTCTACAGGCTTGTAACCGAGCTGCTGCAACGCCACAGTCGCTTCCGACACGGCATCGCGCGGCACCGATCGTTCGTTGAATCCCGGCAACGTCATCGCCAGACCGTCGACGCGATCGCGCAATTCGACCACGATGCGTTCGGCCGTTTTCTTGCCGATGCCGGGCACACGCGTCAGCGACGCGACATCGCCGCTTTGCACGAGTCGCGCGAATTCATCGACCGACACGCCGGACAACACCGCAAGCGCGATCTTCGCGCCGATGCCGGAGACTTTCTGCAACGTGCGGAACAACACCCGCTCACTCTCGCGGAGGAATCCGTACAACGCCGCCGTGTCTTCTTTAACGGCGTAGTGCGTGAGCAGTGTCACTTCCTTGCCCGTCTCTGGAAGATCAAAAATCGTCGACATCGGCGCCTGTATCTCATAACCGACGCCGCCCACCTCGAGCACGAGCCACGGCGGTTGTTTCGCGACCAGCGATCCGCGCAGACGGCCGATCATCGCCTTCTCCGCCACGCAGAACGTGGAATGCCGATGCGTTGCACGCTCGCGCTCGTGTGCGCATGCGTGAGCGCGACAGCGAGCGCATCTGCCGCGTCCGCCTGCAGCTTGTTGGAAATATTCAGCAGAATGCCGACCATGTGCTGAATCTGCTTCTTGTCCGCCGCGCCGCCGCCGACAACAGCTTGCTTGATTTCCTTCGGCGCATATTCGGTCACCACCAAACCCATGTGCACGGCAGCGCAGATGGCCGCGCCACGCGCTTGTCCCAGCTTGAGCGCGGAATCCGGATTGCGCGCCATGAACACGCGCTCGATCGCGACTTCCTCGGGCCGATGTTCACCAATCAATGCGCACATATCATCGAAAATCTGCTTTAGGCGCAACGGAAACGTTTCATTGCCGAGCAATTGCAGCGCCGCATGGTACACGTGACTCGTCTTGCCCGTCGCGTCGGCATCGATGACGCCTACGCCGGTGCGCTGGGAACCAGGATCGATACCAAGAATGCGAGTCATATCGGCGCGAAGCCGGCTGATCAGCCGGTTTTACGCGAAGGCTTCAGCCGGAAGATCGGCGTTGGAGTATACATTTTGCACGTCGTCCAAATCCTCGAGCCAGTCGAGCAGTTTGGCGACGGATTGTGCGGTGTCACCCGTCAGCGTGATGTTGTTGTCGGCGCGCATCGTGATTTCTGATTCGTCCGGTTTGACGCCCGCTTTTTCCATGGCGTCGCGCACGCCTTGATACATCTCCGGCGACGTAAGCACTTCGATGGAGCCGTCATCGGCGTGGACGACGACATCGTCGGCACCCGCGTCGATGGCCACATCGGTGATCTTTTCTTCCGAGGCACCGGGCGCGAAGGACAACACGCCTATTTTTTTGAACAGATAACCCACCGATCCGTCAGTACCCAAGTTGCCGCCGGATTTCGAAAACGCGTGACGCACATCGGCAACCGTACGATGTCGATTATCGGTCGTGCATTCGACGATGACGGCAACGGCACCCGGCGCGTAACCTTCGTATCTAATTTCCTCGTACGTGACGCCTTCGAGTTCACCGGTCGCTTTCTTGATCGCGCGCTCGATCGTATCGCGCGTCATGTTCGCGCCGAGCGCTTTGTCGATCGCCGCGCGCAGACGCGGATTCGTCGCCGGATCGCCACCACTGCTGCGCGCAGCGATGGAAATCTCGCGAATCACCTTCGTGAAAATCTTGCCGCGCTTGGCATCCTGTGCATTTTTGCGATGCTGGATGTTAGCCCACTTCGAATGGCCTGCCATACCGTCAAACAGTCCCGCTTCAATCGATGAATTCTATCACGCCGCCGATGTGCGGCGGCCCGTCTCGCCGCTCTGAAAACGGCCCGATCTTAGAAAGATAATGGTTTGTGTCGCAGCTTCGTCGGAGAACGGCAATCCGGAATGCGTAGCATCGACGATGCAATGATCGGTAAGTCCGGGTAGCTTCGTTTCTTCGACGCTCACGGTTCCATCATGCGGCGACGATAGACCACCCACGGCGACACCAAAACCGTACGGCAGTCGTCCGGCGATCGCGCCAACTTCGTGCCTGCCTGTCCAGCGTTCGATCCCGTCGCTGAGGATAGTCAGGTTTTTGCCGATCACGAAACTTCCGCCCGGCAATTTGCTTAGTCCGCGCGCCACGGCGCTGCCGCGCAACGGAGTACCGAGACAGACGACCCGGCCAGTCGCCAACTCAGGTTCTTTTTGCAGTGCCTGCAACACCATCAGTCCACCGAGGCTATGTCCGACAAAGTGTATTTTTTTACTTTTGGACAAATGAGCACGCTTGAGCAATTTCTCGGTGCTGACGATGGGACTATGAAACACGCTGGCGTAATCGAACGTGTCGACCGAAAAACCATCGCGTTCGAGACGTTTACGCAGCGCCATCAATGTGAAGCCGCGCATCCACAGACCGTGGACGAGAACAACGTGTTCGTCCGCTGTTCTCTCGTTCGCTGTCATTCGCGCTTGATCGGCTTCACGACGCGCACATGCAATTCCTGCAATTGCGCTTCGGGAACGGTCGACGGCGCGGCCGTCATCAAATCCTGCGCGCTGGCGGTTTTGGGGAATGCGATGACATCGCGGATCGATTCAGTGCCCGCCATCAGCGCGGCGATGCGATCGATACCGAATGCGATGCCGCCATGCGGCGGAGCACCGTACTTGAGCGCCTCGAGAAGAAACCCGAATTTCGCTTGCGCTTCATCGGCGCTGATGCCGAGCAGGTCGAACACGGCACTCTGCATGTCCGGGCGATGGATGCGGATCGATCCGCCGCCGATTTCGTTGCCGTTGAGAACCATGTCATAGCCGCGCGACACCGAGTTGCTCGCGTTGGCGCGAAGGTCGTCGATGTCGTCGACTTTTGGTGCGGTGAATGGATGATGCAAGGCAACGTGGCGTTTCGCGTCGTGGTCGTATTCGAACATCGGGAAATCGGTAACCCATAACGGTTTCCACGAATTCTCGACGAGACCGTTGTCGCGTCCGATCTTGATGCGCAACGCGCCCATGAAATCGCTGACGGTTTTGTACGGACCGGCGCCGAAGAAAACCACGTCGCCGGTCTTCGCTCCGACCGCATCGATCACGCCATTGAGTGCGGAGTCGTCTAGGAATTTCAGAATCGGCGATGTCATGCCGTCGCGACCTTTAGCGATATCGTCGATGCGGATCCAGGCCAAACCTTTCGCGCCGTACTTGGCGACGTAGACGCCGAGATCGTCGAGATATTTGCGCGGCTGCTTGGCGCCGTTGGGAAGTCGCAGCGCGACAACACGCCCGCCCGGATCGTTGGCCGGGCCGCTGAATACTTTGAACTCGACGTGTTTTACCTTCTCGGCAATGTCCACAAGTTCCAAAAGTATACGCAGATCGGGTTTATCCGAACCGTAGCGTCGCATGGCTTCGGCGTAGGTGATGCGCGGAAATGGATTCTCCAACACGACATCGACTACTTCTTTGTAGACATGGCGGATCATGTCTTCGACGGTATCCTGCACGTCGCGCTCTTCGACGAATGCGAACTCCATGTCGAGCTGCGTGAATTCCGGCTGGCGATCGGCGCGCAAATCTTCGTCGCGGAAGCAGCGCGCGATCTGATAATAGCGATCCATGCCCGCCATCATCAGCAGCTGTTTGAACAACTGCGGCGACTGCGGCAACGCATAAAACTCGCCCGCATGCACGCGCGATGGGACGAGATAATCGCGTGCGCCTTCCGGCGTGGCTTTTGTGAGAATCGGGGTTTCGATGTCTTGAAACCCACGAGCGTCGAGATAATGGCGCAGCGCCGACACGAGTTTCGTGCGCATGCGCAGTTTGCGTTGCATATCGGGACGGCGGATATCGAGATAGCGGTAGCGAAGTCGCGCGTCCTCACCGACTGCATCATCGAGCATGAACGGCAACGGCGCTGCCGCGTTGAGCACTTCGACGGTCGTCGCGAGTACCTCGATCTTGCCCGTGTGCAGGCGATCGTTGATCTGAGTTGGGGGACGCCCGCGAACCTTTCCGATGATGCGCAGGCAGAATTCGTAGCGAACGCCTTCGGCTGCCGCGAACGCGATTTTGTTGTCGGGTTCGATGACGACCTGCACGATGCCTTCGTGGTCGCGCAAGTCGATGAATATCACGCCGCCGTGATCGCGGCGCGTATCGGCCCAGCCGCACAAAGTGACGTCATGATCGATCAGCGCCTCGTCGACGAGGCCGCAATAGTGCGTACGCATACAAATCCCAGTTGAAAGACCGGCGCCATAAAGATCGGCGCCGTGAACCGCGCATAGTAAGAAGGATTTTGCTGCATCGCAAACAAGAACACCCGCCGGGGCGGGTGTTCTTGCGCTTTCGCACGCCGCTACGCTTGATGCAGCGACTTATCTCCAGCGTCGATCAATCGAGAAAACGCCTTGGCAACCGCCGTTGACCCACACGCCACCACGATTCCAACCCCAGGTGCGTCCCTCGACGCAGGGTGTTCCGGAGGTTTGACGATCCAGATAAACACGACCGCCGCCGCCGACATCGACACCGCAGAAACGGTAGGCGTAGTTATCGCTGCTGCATCCGATCGTAAACCGATTGTCCCAACCCGGACCCGGACGCCAGCCACCCGGACCAGGTCCTGGCGGACCGCCGGCCGCGACGAACACGCCGCCGCATCCGCGATCGACCCACAGCCCGCGCCGATCAATGCCCCACGAACGGCCGCGAATGCATTGTGTATCCGATGTCTGACGAATGATGCGCGCATCGCGCCACGGCACCGGACAACTCTGATAACTGAAGTTTCTACTTTCGCACGTCACCGAATCGCCGTAGCCCTGCGCTCTGACGGGCGACACGGGAAGCAGCGCAATTGCGAACACAATCAATGCAAGACCCCAACGTACCATCATGACCCCTTCTCCTTGTTTGTTTTGTGCGATTTCGATGCAGCAGTTTTTGCGTACAGGACGATTGCCGTAGGCGATTCCACCATTCGCGTGTTGCTCCCACCCAGCAACTTTAGCGACTTGAAGCTTGCCACAATGTTAACGCGCGCACTCGCTCGCCCGAGAAATTTTCTGCATACTGCGATGTCATTCGCATGAATGGGAAGGATGCGGTGAAAGACACCTCCTCGCTCACCCGTCGGCAATTGCTGGCGCGGATCGGTATGGCCGCTGGCGCGGCGACGATGTATCAGTCGATGTCGGCGCTGGGTTTCGCGCGCGAATCGGCTTATCGCGGGCCGGTCGATCTCGGCGGAGCACCGCCGGGCACGTCGGTTTTGATTCTCGGTGCTGGTTTGGCCGGCCTCGTGGCCGCTTACGAATTGCGACGCGCCGGCTACAAAGTCAAAGTTCTCGAATACAACCAGCGTGCCGGTGGACGTTCGTGGACGTTGCGCGGCGGCGACGAATACACGGAACTCGGCGGATTCAAGCAACGCTGCGAATTCGATCCGGGCTTGTACATCAATCCGGGTCCATGGCGGCTTCCGTATCATCACTACGGAATGCTCGATTACGCGAAGCGTTTCAACGTTCCACTCGAACCGTTCAACGGCATCAACTTCAACGCGTATCTACATTCGCAATCCGCGTTCGGTGGAAAGCCGCAGCGCTTTCGGCATGTGCAGGCGGATTTCCACGGCCACACCGCCGAACTTCTGGCGAAAGCGACGAGTCAAGGTGCGCTGGACCAAACACTGACGAAAGAAGACAAAGAAAAACTGCTCGAGTCGTTGCGCCATTGGGGTCGCCTCGACAACGATTTTCGCTATATCGCGTCGCCACGCGTCAGCTCAAAGCGCGGTTTCGACGTCGATCCCGGTGGCGGTTTGAGTGGACGTCCCGTCGATTCGACGCCGATCGGTCTCAGCGATCTCGTTCAATCGAATTTGTGGAATTTTCTTGCGACGGACATCGACTACGACTTAAATCCCGCGTTGTTCCAGCCAGTCGGCGGAATGGATCGCATCGCGAATGCGATTTATCGCGAGGTCGCGTCCGACGTTCAATTCGGCGCGAAAGTGACCGCGATCGCGCAAACCGAACGCGGCGTCAGCGTGTCGTACGTCGATGCGAAACACGAAGGTCCTGTGCACAAAGCGGAAGCGCAGTGGTGCGTGTGTACCATTCCGCTATCGATCCTCGCGAAAATTCCGATGAACGTGAGCGAGAAAATGCAGACGGCTATTCAAACGCCGTCGTATATCGGATCGGTGAAGATCGGCTTGCAGTTCAAACGCCGGTTTTGGGAGGAAGACGAACGCATCTACGGCGGCATCACGTATACGGATTTGCCGATTCAGCAGATCGCATATCCGAACCACGGCATGAATCAGCCAGGTAAAGGCGTCTTGCTCGGCGGCTACATTTGGGATGTGAACTCCTTCGAGTTCGCCGCGATGTCGCCCGCCGACCGCGTGCGCAAAGCCGTGGAGTTCGGCGCGCAGATTCATCCGCAGTATTTGAAAGAATTCGAAAACGGAATTTCCGTGGCGTGGCATCGTTCGCCGTTTACGAACGGCTGTTTCGCGATATGGTCCGATGCGCAGCGCGCGAAGCATTTCGACGATTTGTGTCAGATCGATGGTCGTATCGTACTCGCCGGCGAACACGCATCGTATTTACCCGCATGGCAAGAAGGTGCGGTGACGTCGTCGCTCGATGCGATTGGCCGATTGCATCGCCGCGCGGTCGCTAACGCGTGAACGTCATGACACTCTTTCCGCACTCCGCAAAAATTGTCGCACTCGCATTTGTATTTGGTTCGACAGCTTGCATCGCCGACGACGTTCCACCGTTCTCTCATGGATCGTCGTTCAGTACTGCCGGTAAGTTCATCCACACCGATGGCGCCGTGCTTTATCGCGCGATTTGTCAGGGCTGCCATATGCCGGATGCGCGCGGCGCGAAAGGCGCCGGCGAATATCCCGCGCTCGCTGCGAACCCGAAATTGGCAGCGGCTGCGTTTCCTGCAACACGCGTACTCGCCGGCTGGCTGGGCATGCCGTCGTTCGCGGCTAACTTGTCGGACGATCAGATCGCGGCCGTCGTCAATTACGTCCGCACTCATTTCGACAATCACTACACCGACACGCTGAGCGCCGCCGATGTTGCACGTTTGCGCACGGCACTTAAAACGGATGAGGCCAACTGATGAAAATATACTTTCTGTCATTTGCGGCATTTTGCGCATCGTTCGCGACAATTGCGTCGGGCGCGGACGTTATCCGCCACAAGATTCCGAATTCCGATTTCCCTGTCGCACAGGCGGTTGAAATTCCTGCGGGGCAAACGCTGGTTTTTCTCAGCGGGCAAGGCGCCGACATCGCGGACAAGAACGCGGCAAAGGACAGCATCGCCGCTTATGGCGATACGAAGGCCCAAACGTTCAACACGCTGACGAAAATCGAGGCGACGCTCAAGTCGATGGACCTGAGCATGAAAGATGTCGTGAAGATGCAGGTGTTTCTCGTCGGCGACCCGGCGCAAGACGGAAAAATGGATTTCACCGGATTCATGGAAAGCTACAAAAAGTTCTTCGGCACGCCGGAGCAGCCGAATCTTCCGGCGCGCTCCGCGATGAAAGTCGCGGGTCTCGCGAATCCCGGTTGGCTTGTCGAGATCGAAGTGACCGCGGTGCGCGCGAAAAAGTAGGTGAACTATTCTGCCGACGTGGATTTGGGCGCAGCGGGCTTTTCTTTCTTTTCGGCGGGCTTGGATTCCGCCGGTTTTGATTCCGCCGGCTTGGTTTCCGCTGACTTTGTTTCGGATCTGGCGTCGGATTTCGGCTCGGCCTTGTCCACGAGATTACGTTTCTTGTCGCCGTCCTTCTTGAAATCGGTTTCGTACCAGCCGCTGCCGGCGAGACGAAACGACGGCGCCGTTACCTGACGCTTCACCGTGTGCGCACCGCATTCCGGACACGCGCTCGGGTCCGTATCGGACAATTTCTGCAGCCGGTCGAACTGGTTTCCGCACGTGCTGCATTCGAAGGCGTAGATCGGCATAGCGCAATAGATCGTTGGTGAAGTCGCTAACTATGCGGTTGCGCGCGCGAAATGCAAGGGTTATCCGACGATCGATGGCCGCCGCGCAGACGGCCATCGACCCATTTCGTCCTAGAAATCGTACGTCGCACGGATACCGAACGTCCGAGGTTGTATTGGAATGATGTACGTCGTTCCGCCGCAGACTGTCGCGATGCATTCGGCGTAGCGAGCGATTTCGCCGCGATTGTCGAAAGCGTTTTTCATGTAGGCATCGAACGACCACTGTTCGTGTTTGAACCCGGCTGAGAGATCAAGGGTGCCGTAACCGGGCAGATCCCCCAGGATGCCGTCTTCAAGCGTTCGAAGATCGGTGCGTCGACGACCCACGCCGAATCCGGCAGCCTGCACGTACGCCGCTTGCTGCCACGCGTCGAAGTTGTAGCGGGCCGTGATGTTCCCTTTCACTTTCGGCGTGATTGGCAATTGCGCCCCTTTCGGCGCCAACGGCGAAGCGCAATCGGTGACCGGATTGTCGTCCGCGTCCAGCGTACCGCAATAATTTTGCGTGAGTTCGGAGTGGTAGATGGCAAGGCCCGCCGATATGACGAGGTTATAAGTCGCCTGCCACGCCAGGCTGGATTCCGCACCGCGAATACGCGCTTGATTGGCGTTGCGGATTTCCGTCAAGCCGTTCGCGCCCACAACCGCGAATTGGAAGTCCTTCCATTTTTCCTCGAACACCGCACCGTTCCAGCGTAAACGATGATCGAACCAATCTGTTTTCCAACCGGCCTCATAGTTGTCGAGAAAGTCAGCCTTATACGGCGGCAACGTACCGCGCCGATTGATGCCGCCCGGCCGGAAACCCTCCGAGTACGTGGCGTACACCATCTTGTCTTCATCGAACTTGTACGTGAGATTGGCTTTCGAGATGTGATCGCTTTGCGTCACCTTCTTGTCGAAATCGGTGCACGGCGCACCTTCGAACGGCGTCGGCGAAATACACGTGGCTTCGCCTTCGCTGCTGGAATATCCGGGCGCGAAGCCGAAGTAACCTTTCAGGCTGTTCTCGGTATGGAAAAACCGCGCGCCGGCTGTGGCGGTGAGATTGTCGGTGATGTCGTACGAGAGTTCGCCGAACGCGGCATAGTCATCGTCGTAACGACGCTGGCGCGTGAGCCAGATCGTGTTCGGCCATCCCGTCACCGATAGATCCGATCCCAGATTGTTGATCAGATAATCCTGCAGGATGTCGTGCGACTGCCGCTCATCAAATACACCGGCCACGAAACGGAAGCGGTTTTCCTTCGGCGACGAAACGCGGAGTTCGTTGCTCGTCTTGCGATAGATATCCTGCGCGTGGATGTACTGGCTCGGATCGATCAGATTGCCATTGTTGTCGTGGAAATACGCGCCGTAACCGTTCAGCGTGTCGTACCAGAACGAGTAATCGCTGTAGTCCTGATCGATGTGATCGCTGCGATTCAAATGCGCGCCGGAATAAACGACATCGAAGTTGCCGATTTTTCCTTGAACGGTCAGCGCTGATTGAACCCAACGGTCTTCCGATTTTTCTGGAAACCGATGCGAAACGTCCAGATCGCCGATGCTCGGATCGAACGCGTAAAGGCCGTTCACGTGTTCCGCTTGGCCCATAATTGTCGGCGTGATCGACCAGTTATCGTTGAGATCGATCTTCAACGCAGCACGCCCGCCACGCGTGTCGGCGAAGTTGTAATTGTCACGCACCGCATTCGCGTTGTTGACGGTGATGCCCGACGTCGGGAACGTGCGCGTGCCGAATACGTTGTCGATATAGCCCGCGTCTTGCAAGCTGTAAGCGGACGCGCGCAATGCGATCGACGACGAAAACGGAATGTTGACGTAGCCTTCGGTGGTGTAGCCCGTGCCGCCGTGATCGACTGTATTCAGTTCCGTGCTGATGCTCGCCGAAAACGCTGTCGGATCGGGTTTGTTGGTGATGATGCGCAACGTGCCGGCTTCCGAACTCGCGCCGTACAATGTTCCTTGTGGGCCGGCCAACGCCTCGATGCGTTGAATGTCGTAGATGTGCGGATCGATCGCGCCAACGGCGGTGGTGATCGGCTGTTCATCGAGATAGATACCAACGCTCGGTTGCGGACCGGAGTGATTGCCGTTGCTGCCGCTTTCCACGCCGCGCATCGAAATCTGACCGAAGCCCGGTTGATAGGCGCCTTGCGACGAACTCGTCGCCACCATCGGCAACAATTTGGTCCAGTCTGAAACGTCGGAGACGTTCATCTCGGTGAGTTTATCCGCTGTGAGCACGTCCATGCTGATCGGCACGCTCTGCACGTTTTCCGTGCGCTTCTGTGCCGTGACGGTGATCTCGCCGAGCTGCTGCGCCTTGCCCGAATCGCTGCCGGCGGACGATGCCGATCCGTTGTCTTGCGCATCGGAATTCGTATCCGCGAATGCAGGCGCGAAGCACGCCAGTTGAATCGCCGCGGCGAGCGGCAAATGCCTGAGCGCGACGCGTCGAATGCGATGATTTCCGCTTATCGTGTTTTTCATGGTGGACTTTCCCCGAGTCTGAGCCAATGAGACAAATCGCAAATTGTATTTGTATACAAACCGCCTACGCGGCCCTAGAACTTCCTCCTATCGCATCACCCAGCGCAGCCTGCAACGGGCCGAGCCAGGGTTCGTAGTTTTGCCAGTGATCCACGCTGCCCTTGTAAATCGGTTGACGCACTTGTTCGGAACTCGCCGTCCGCACAGGACGATCGTTTTCGAAAAAACGCAGGCATTCCGATTCGAACGGCAATCCGCAAAAGTCGAGCAAGCGGCGCACTTCTCGTTCCGTATCGTCGACCATCGCTTCGTATTGCACGCGATGAATTCGGCCGGGAATAACCGCCTCGAAATGCGCCATGAGATGGACGTAGTCGCGGTAATAGCGTCCGACGTCGTCCAGGCTGTAACTGAAATTCTGGCCGCGCGCGAAATGCTGTTTGAACGCGGAAAAACAGCATGCCATCGGATGGCGGCGCGCATCGATGATTTTCGCGTTCGGCAACGCCAGATGGATCAAACCGACATGCGCGAAATTGTTCGGCATCTTGTCGATGAAGTACGGCCGGCCGAGTTTGCGATGGATTCGCGTGCGCTCAAGATAGTGTTCGCCCAATTCGCGCAGTTCGTGCGGATGAAGACGAGCAAGCGCGTCGTGATACGTCTGCGATTTTCCGTCCGGCGAGTATTTGAGCGCGCGCGTCATCGACGTGATTTCCGGCAACTCCATCGTGCCTTCGACCATCGAATGGCTGGCGAGAATCTGCTCGATCAACGTCGATCCCGCGCGCGGCAATCCGACGATGAAAATGGGGCTTCCATCTGCGCAACCGGCGCCCGCGCGCGCGCGGAAGAAATCGACGGTATAAAGCTGACGCACCCGCTGTAACCGCCGCGACGTTTCATCGGCACTGTACGGAACCTTCCTCAATCGCAGCGCGTTGCCAGCCTCATAATGGCGGAACGACGACGCGTAATCGCTTCGATCTTCGAGTGCCTTACCCAGTGCGAATTCGAAATGCAGGCGATGTTCGTCGTCGAGATCGATGCGTTTGAGCGCATCGTGCATCGTCTGGATTTGTTCGTCGCTGAATCGAAATGTCTTCAGATTGGCGAGGCTCCAGTACGCTTCTCCAAAATCCGGATCGAGCTCCGTGCATTTCGTATAGGCGGTGATGGCGCGCTCGGTATGCCCGGCGGTTTTCAGCGCGTGACCGCAACTCAACCAGACATGTGCGGGGTGCGAATGCCCGCGCAGCAGAGATTCGTAAATTTCGATGGCGATTTCGTACTCGCCGACACGACACAGCACCGCCGCCTTTAGATTTCGGTAGGCGGGATTCCGCGGGTCGAGAAGCAACAAGATGTCGAGTTCCGCCAGCGCCTGCGTCGGCTTGTTCATCCGATGCAGCGCGAGCGCATGATTGAGCCGCGCCTCATTGAACCCCGGCGCAAGTTCAAGACAGCGCTGGAGCAAATGCTCGGCGTCTTCGCCGCGGTCGAGCCGCATTGCCAATTCGGCCAACATCCGAATCGCGACCACATCCGTCGGCGCTTGCCGCAGCTGCTGTCGCAAATGCGCTTCAGCCTCGGGAATCCGGTTGGATTGCAACGCTGCGCCGGCTTGCATCAGCGCAGGATCGTGAATGGCGTATTGAACGTGTTTGAGGTACGCGTCAGCCGCCGCAGCGCGATTTCCTACGATATCGAGATGGTCAGCGAGCTGGCGCCAGACTTGCGGCCGCCGTGGATCGCGCGACGCAGCAATGCGCAGCGCGGCAACGGCGGCTTCAGGCGACCTGGCTTCCCCAGCGGCAACGGTCATGCGTCATCCACATGCATGTCGAGCTTGGAGAATAGAATTTTGCTGCGACTGCCGCAATATGAATTTTTTGTGACGAAAATCCGAGCTGGCGCGGTTAACTCGCGGCAGAATCGGTTTACGCGTTGACGAAGACTAAATGTCCGCCCTGCGCATCGACGCTCACCGTGTCTCCGGGCTGGAATTTTCCTTCCAGAATTTCCCTCGCCAATGGATTTTCGAGCTGCTGTTGAATGGCTCGTTTCAACGGACGCGCGCCATACACCGGATCGAAGCCGATATTGCCGAGCAAATCGAGCGCCTTCTCCGACAACGTGAGCGTGAGTTGGCGTTCGCTCAATCGCTTGGCCAGATATTCCGTCTGAATACGCGCGATCTTGCGGATCTGCGTTTTATCCAGCGCGCGAAACACGACGATTTCGTCGAGGCGATTGATGAACTCAGGCCGGAAATGCGCTTGCACCACACCCATCACCGATGCCTTCATCTGCGTGTAATCGGCTTCCGAATCGCCTGCGCCGCTCTCATCAAACGCGGCCTGGATGAACTGCGAGCCTAGATTCGACGTCATCACGATCACGGTATTGCGGAAATCCACGGTGCGGCCTTGACCATCCGTCAATCGGCCATCGTCGAGAACCTGTAGCAACACATTGAACACATCGTGATGCGCCTTCTCGACTTCGTCGAGCAGAATCACGCTGTACGGACGGCGCCGCACTGCCTCGGTGAGATAACCGCCTTCTTCATAGCCCACGTATCCCGGCGGCGCGCCGATGAGTCGGCTCACGGAATGTTTTTCCATGAACTCGCTCATGTCGATGCGCACCATCGCTTCGGTCGAGTCGAACAGGAATTCGGCGAGTGCCTTGCACAATTCCGTTTTGCCGACGCCGGTCGGTCCGAGAAACAAGAACGAGCCATTCGGTCGATTCGGGTCGGACAAGCCCGCACGCGAGCGGCGAATCGCATCGGAAACCGCACGCACGGCTTCATCTTGACCGACGACGCGGTTATGTAATGCGTCTTCCATGCGCAGCAGTTTCTCGCGCTCGCCTTCGAGCATTTTGCTGACGGGAATTCCGGTCCAGCGCGCGACGACTTCCGCGATTTCTTCCGCCGTCACGCGCTGCTGCAGCAACGTGAAGCCCTTCGCTTCGGTTTCCTGCGCGGCAGCAAGCTGTTTTTCGAATTGTGGAATTTTCCCATATTGGATTTCCGCGACTTTCGCCAAATCGCCATGCCGTTGCGCGGTCTCGATTTCAGCGCGCGCCTGCTCGATCTGTTCCTTGATTTTCGTCGTACCTTGCACGGCGGCTTTCTCGGCTTTCCAGACTTCGTTCAAATCCGAAAATTCGCGATCGAGCTTGGCGATGTCGGTTTCCAAATCGGCAAGACGCTGCTTGGATTCTTTGTCTTTCTCTTTCTTCAACGCCTCGCGCTGAATCTTCAGCTGGATGAGCCGGCGTTCCAAGCGATCGAGTTCTTCCGGCTTCGAATCGATTTCCATGCGAATGCGCGACGCGGCTTCGTCCATCAAGTCGATGGCCTTGTCGGGCAGTTGACGGTCAGCGATGTAGCGATTGGACAGTGTCGCCGCCGCCACGATGGCGGGATCGGTGATCTCCACACCATGATGCACGGCGTAACGCTCCTTCAAGCCGCGCAGGATCGCGATCGTGTCTTCCACGCTCGGTTCGCCGACGAATACTTTTTGGAATCGCCGTTCGAGCGCGGCATCTTTTTCGATGTATTTGCGATACTCGTCGAGCGTCGTCGCGCCGATGCAATGCAGTTCGCCGCGCGCCAGCGCGGGCTTGAGCATGTTGCCGGCATCCATCGACCCTTCGGCCCTTCCTGCGCCGACAACCGTGTGCAGCTCGTCGATGAAGAGAATGACATTGCCCTCTTCTTTCGCGAGATCCTTCAACACCGCTTTTAAACGCTCTTCGAATTCGCCGCGAAATTTCGCGCCCGCGATCAACGCGCCCATATCAAGCGATAGCACGCGACGATCGCGCAAACCTTCCGGCACTTCGTGATTGACGATGCGCTGCGCGAGACCTTCGACGATCGCCGTCTTGCCGACGCCGGGCTCGCCGATCAACACGGGATTATTTTTCGTGCGGCGTTGCAGAACCTGGATCACGCGGCGAATTTCTTCGTCACGTCCGATTACCGGATCGAGTTTGGATTTCTCGGCGCGTGCCGTCAGATCGATCGTGTATTTTTCCAGCGCCTGACGCTGGTCTTCCGCATTTTCGTTCTGCACTTTTTCACCGCCCCGCATTTTTTCGATGGCCGATTCGATGTTGGTCTTCGTCGCCCCCGACGCTTTCAGCGACTCGGCGACATCGCCTTTGTCGTCCAGCACCGCGAGTATAAAAAGCTCGCTCGCGATAAACGCATCTCCGCGCTGCGACGCCAGTTTGTCGGTTACGTTGAGCAGACGATTCAATTCATTCGAGACATTGATGTTGCCTTCTTGACCTTTCACCGACGGCAATCGATCCAGCGCCTGCCCAAGCCGCGTGCGCAAGGCCGCGACATTGACGCCGGCCTGCGCGAGCAACGGCGTGGTGGAACCGCCGCTCTGATCGAGCAGCGCCGTCATCACATGTACGGGTTCGAGCAGATTGTGATCGCGCACGACAGCCAGCGATTGCGCATCGGCCAGCGCCTGCTGAAAACGCGAAGTCAGTTTGTCCATCCGCATGGTTTTAGATTCCGAAAATTGATGCGGCGAATGCCGCGAGATGGCGTAGTTATGCGGTCTTTACGCCGAATTTCAAGCGTTTTGCATGACGAATCAGTCGAGAAATCGCGCCCGGTCTTCGGGTTGCGGCAAATAGCAGGAATCGCGTTTTCCGAACCAACGATAGCGCCGTTTTGCGACGCCTCGATACGCCGCATCGCGCAATGGTCGCGGCAAAATCCACACCGCTCCAGCTAAAAATGTCCAGACGCCGCCGAACGAGCGCAGCACACGCACGGCGGCCGAACTTTCCAGAAATACCGCATTGTTTTCGATCAACAGAACGCTGGACGGTCGATTGGGATCGAATCCGTGCGCGAGCATCAATCGACGACCCGTTTCGGATTGTGTCGTCGCAAAACGAAATCGCTTCGCATGATCGTGACGCAACACGAATTGAACGCTTCGACTGCACAGCACGCAAACGCCATCGAAAACGAGGATCGGCGAGTCAGTCGACATCCAGCCAACCGCGATAGTGAACCAGCAATCCGATCAGCGGCAATTCGGCGCGAACATCGAAGCGATAGCGCCCATCCTCTTCGAATTCACGCGCGACGACGCCACCGAACCATTTCGCCGGCAGCGGAATTCCCAGCGACGACACGCGGCGAACGCGCCAAAACAAGACGCCGTCCTCGACAGACAGAGCAAAACCGAACGTCGCCAGACCCAGCCGTTCGCAAAGCAATCCAGCCGAAGCCCACAATCGCGAACGCATGCGGCGGCCGCTGAAATTTCGCGTCCATTGTTCGCCGTCTTGAATGACGGCGATCTCGACGTCCGTGTCGATACTCTCTCCGGCTGGCGGCAAGAATGTCGCCGCCGCCAAAATGCCGGCTAGCGAACTCGTGCCGCGCTCGATTTTGGTTTGGCCGCGATAGGTTTTTGTTCGCAACGCTTCGTGAATTTTGCGAACGCGCCCCGGCAGTGCCGCGAATGCAATCGGATCAAGCAGTCGCTGGAAGAGTGTCGTCATGTGAGCCAGATCAAGCTCGCGAAGCGCCCGCTGAGCGCGCCATCACGACGATACGAATAAAACCGAGCGTCGGTAAACGTATCGAAGTTGCCGCCGAAGATTTTTTCGACGCCGACCACATGCAATTTCTGTCGGACGAGCGAATACAAATCGCACAGCCAATGTCCGGGACGAGTCGCGACGAATGCTGACGCGGCATTGGCCGATTTCGACACAAACGCCGTGCGCACCTCTTCACCGACTTCATACGAAGCGCGGCCGATCGCCGGCCCAAGCCACGCGAGCAAATTCGCGCGTGGAGTACGCAAACGCGCAACCGTCGATTCGACGATACCGGCAGACAATCCGCGCCATCCCGCGTGAATGGCGGCGATTTCGGAACCGTCGTCGGCACACAATAGAATCGGCAAACAATCGGCCGTAAGAATCGCGAGCACGATATTCGGCTGCGTCGTAAATACGGCATCGGCTTGCTGCTCGCCGTCGAAGATTTCTTCCGTCACGCGCAAGCTTCGATCGCCGTGAACTTGGCTCAACCAACGCGGCGGCGACGGCAATTGCAGCGCGCGTTTTAACGACACGCGATTGGCCTGCACGATGTTTTCATCTTCGCCGCTGCGCAAGCCGAGATTGAACGCGTCGTACGGAGGCTGTGAATTTCCGGGCATCGATCGCGTCGTTATCACCGCGCGCACTGACGCAGGCGCCGGCCAATCGGGAATGATGACGGAGGATTCGGTCACGCCTTGGCGGCAAGCGTGTCCGCGCGCAGGGCGGCGATGAGGTGTCGCATGTCGTCCGGAATTTCCGCGGTGACGCTAACCAGTTCGCCAGTGCGCGGATGTTTGAATTCGAGTTTTTCCGCATGCAGCGCCTGTCGCTTGAATCCGCGCATCGTCTCGGTCAACTCCGCGGATGCGCCCTTCGGCAATTTCAGTCCGCCGCCATACATGCCATCGCCAACTAGCGGATGACGTATATGCGCCATATGCACACGAATTTGATGTGTTCGTCCCGTCTCCAACCGGCATTCGATCAGTGTGTGCGCACGGAACCGTTCGCGAACGCGATAATGCGTGATCGCTGGTTTTCCCGTGGGCTCATCGACGACGGCTTGACGCAAACGATCGCGCGGATGCCGACCGATCGGCGCATCGACGCTGCCGCCCGCGATCATCGATCCGTAGACGATAGCAACATATTGACGATGCACATCGCGCGCTTGCAGTTGTTCGACGAGCGACGCGTGCGCAGGCAATGTGCGCGCAACCACCATGACGCCGGACGTGTCTTTGTCCAAACGATGCACGATTCCCGCGCGCGGAATTTCTGCGAGCTTCGGATCGAAATGCAACAACGCGTTCTGTAACGTGCCGCCGGATTGCCCCGCGCCGGGATGAACGACGAGTCCCACCGGCTTATTGATAACGAGAACGTCCGCGTCTTCATAACGTATATCGAGTGCGATCGCTTCCGGTGCCATCGGCACTTCTTGCGTGGATTCGGCGCGCAACGTAACGGCTTCTCCACCGCGAACGATCTGCCGCGGAATTGCCGATGCGCCGTTCAGCAGTGCGTCGCCGGATTTGATCCATTGCGTCAGCCGCGACCGCGAATAGTCTGGAAAAAGCTCAGCCAGCGCCTGATCGAACCGGCGACCGGCCGATTCTGGTGGTATATGAGCGCTTAACGTTTGTACCGAGGAATTCATGCTGAATGCTAGTTGGCTGACAGAGCCGCCGATTTCCGGCTGATGGCGAATTTCCGCTATTATCCCGATTCTGTCCTGGAACGTGCATTTTTGTTATGCGATTGCCCGCCATGCGTTTGTCTTCGCTTGTAAAGATCTGCCTGCTCGTTCTCTTCGTTTTCGCCAGCGGCTGCAGCCTGTTCGGCCGCAAGAAAGACGATACGGAAGTGCTTCCCGTCGAACAAATGTACGCGACGGCGAAAGCCGCGCTCGTCGACGGCAACTACAACAAAGTGATCCGCTACGATCAGCGCCTTATCGCGCGCTTTCCGTTCGGGCCTTACACGGAACAGGCGACGCTGGATATGGCGTTCGCGCAATACAAGATCGACAAGCAGGACGATGCGTATTCGACCGTCAACCGTTTCATCAAGACGTATCCGACGCACAAGCATGTCGATTACGCCTATTACCTGCGCGGCATCATCAATTTCGATCGCGACAAGGGATTTCTCGATCGCTACGCCAATCAAGATATGACCAAGCGCGACCAGGGCAATACGCTGCAATCATTCACCGATCTGAGTGAACTGGTCACGCGCTTTCCAAACAGTCGCTACGCGGGCGACGCGCGCCAACGCATGATCTATTTGCGCGACAATCTTTCCCGCGCACAGATCAATGTGGCCGAGTTTTATTTGCAGCGCGGCGCTTATGTTGCGGCGGTCAATCGATCGAAACAGGTTCTCGAACGCTATCAACGCACGCCGGCAGCCGGCGATGCGCTCGCCGTGATGGTGTTGTCGTATAAAGCGCTGAATCAAGACAAGCTCGCGCAAGACACCGAGCGCGTTTTGAAACTCAACTATCCCGACCATCCTTACTTCAGCGGTCGTTTCCCGCCGCATGAACATTGGTGGGGACGCATGGTGCCATTCCGCAGCTGATAAAGCGGGTCAGCGCCAACCCGACGTGATCGGATAACGCCGATCGCGTCCGAAAGCGCGCGTTGAAATCTTTGGGCCCGGCGCCGATTGACGGCGCTTGTATTCACTCTTCAAAACAATGCGCGCGATACGACGAACAGTAGCTTCGTCAAATCCTGCGGCAATGATTTCAGCCTGCGATTGCTCGTCGTCGATAAAGCGTTCGAGGATTGCGTCCAGTTCTTCGTAAGGCGGCAAGGAATCCTGATCGGTCTGGTTGTCGCGCAGTTCGGCAGACGGTGGACGATCGATGACTTGCACCGGAATCACATCGCCATCGCCTTGCTGATTGCGCCACCTTGCCAACGCGTAGACGAGTTGTTTGTAGCAATCCTTGATCGGCGCGAAGCCGCCGCACATGTCGCCGTAAATCGTCGCGTAGCCGACGGCGTATTCGCTTTTGTTTCCCGTTGATAGAAGCATGCAGCCCGTTTTGTTCGACAGCGCCATCAGAATGATGCCGCGGCAGCGCGATTGCAGATTCTCTTCAGTCACGTCAACGCCGGTTGCGTGGTCGAGTGATTCGAAGGCCGGATTCAATTCGCCGAGGAACGATTTGAATGTTGCCTCGATCGGGATTGTCAACAGTTCGACGCCAAGCTTTTTCGCTTGTTCATCGGCGAGATCGTTGCTGAGATCTGACGTGTATCGGGACGGAAGACGAACAGCGGTGACGCGCTCCGCGCCGAGTGCGTCGACCGCGAGCGCGAGCACCAACGATGAGTCGATGCCGCCGGAAAGTCCAAGCAGCACGCCGGGAAAATGATTTTTATCGACGTAGTCGCGAATTGCGCGCACGAGCGCCGCATAGGCGCGGGACGCTAAAGATTCGTCCACCTGCGGCCATTTGTCGACGCCAAATCGTCGCGTGCTGGTGTCGAATTCGGCAACGAGCAATGTGTCGAGCATGGCGGGTGCCTGTGCGGCAATGCGGCCATCCGGTTCGACGAGCAGCGAGCCACCGTCGAAGACGAGGTCGTCTTGTCCGCCTACCACGTTGACGTATGCAATCGCGACCTCGTTCTCACGCGCGCGACGTGCGAGCAATTCTGCGCGTTGCGCGGATTTTCCGATATCGAACGGCGACGCGTTGATCACCATCAGCAACTCGGCACCTTGCGCGACGGCGCGCGCGGCGGGTTCTTCTTCCCAGATGTCTTCGCAGATGAGCCAGCCGACGCGCACGCCGCCAAAATCGGTCACGGCCGAATGACTGCCAGACTGGAAATAGCGTTTCTCATCGAACACGGTGTAGTTCGGCAGCGCCTGCTTGTGTGTGGTGAAGACGACTTCGCCGTCGATCGCCAAACTTGCTGCATTGTATACTTCGCCCATCGCGTGCGGATGACCGTAATACGCAGCGATTCCTTGTGCCGCGATGGCGACCTCGGCCGCTTCGCGTTCGCATGCGGCGAGGAAACTCGGACGCAGCAACAAATCTTCCGGCGGATATCCGGCAATTGTGAGTTCAGGAAATGCGATGAGCTGCGCGCGATAAGTGTCGCGCGCTTCGTTCATCAGTTCGCGCATGCGCTCGCCGTTGTTCGCGACCGCGCCGACGGGGAAGTCGAACTGGGCCAGCGCAAATCGCAACGTCGCCATACGCTAGAACTCCAACGAAAAAGGCCACGGTGGTCGCGGCCTTTTATTATCGCTCATCTGGACACGAGACTTATTTTTTCAGTCGCGCCGCGATCGCTTTGCCGAGGTCCGCCGGTGATTTGACCGTCGTCACACCGGCCTTTTCCAGCGCCTCGAATTTTGCCGCTGCGGTGCCTTTGCCGCCGGAGATAATTGCACCGGCGTGACCCATGCGCTTGCCCGCCGGCGCGCTCGCTCCGGCAATGAACGAGACGACAGGTTTCGTGACGTATTCGCTGATGAATTCAGCCGCGTCTTCTTCGGCCGAGCCGCCGATTTCGCCGACCATGATGATGCCTTCGGTCTGCGCGTCGTCCTGAAACAACGTGAGGCAATCGATGAAGTTCAGTCCGTTGATCGGATCGCCGCCGATGCCGATAACGGTGCTTTGACCGAGGCCTTCGTTCGTCGTCTGGAAAACGGCTTCGTACGTTAGTGTGCCCGAACGCGAGACGATGCCGATCTTCCCAGGTTTGTGAATATGACCGGGCATGATGCCGATCTTGCATTGGCCCGGCGTGATGACGCCGGGGCAATTCGGTCCGATCAAAACGGTTTCCGGATATTGCTTGAGTGCATTTTTTACGCGCAGCATGTCGAGCACCGGAATGCCTTCGGTGATTGTGACGATCACGCGAATACCGGCATCGGCCGCTTCGAGGATCGCATCGGCCGCGAACGGCGGCGGCACGAAGATCATCGACGCGTCGGCTCCGGTGTCGTCAACGGCATCCTGCACCGTGTTGAATACGGGCAATCCGATGTGTAGCGATCCGCCTTTGCCCGGCGTCACGCCACCGACGAGTTTGGTGCCGTAGTCCAACGCCTGCTCGGAATGAAATGTGCCTTGCTGACCCGTGAAACCTTGCGTGATGACTTTGGTGTTTTTGTCGATTAAAACGCTCATGTCGGAATTCGTCCTGGCTCAGGCGGCTTTTGCCGCGGCGACCGCTTTCTTCGCGGCATCGTTCAGATCGTCGGCGGAAGTAATCGCCAGTCCGGAATTCGTAAGGAGCTCGCGTCCTTTTTCGACATTAGTTCCCTGCAATCGCACGACGACGGGAATCTTCAATCCGACTTCCTTCACCGCGGCGATGATGCCTTCGGCAATCAAATCGCAACGCACGATGCCGCCGAAAATATTGACGAGAATGCAGCGCACTTTGTCGGACGAAAGAATCAATTTGAATGCTTCGGTGACGCGCTCTTTCGTCGCACCGCCGCCCACATCGAGAAAATTCGCGGGTTCGCCGCCAGCGAGTTTGATGACGTCCATCGTCGCCATCGCGAGTCCGGCGCCGTTGACCATGCAGCCGATGTCGCCGTCCATCGTCACGTAGTTGAGGTTGTACTTCACCGCTACGGCTTCGGCATGATCTTCCTGAGTTTCGTCGCGCATCGCGGCGAGATCGGCATGACGGAATTCGGCGTTGTCGTCGGAGTTTACCTTGCCGTCGAGCGCGAGCAGATCGCCGGATTTTTCGACGGCGAGCGGATTCAATTCGACCAGCGCGAGATCTTTGTCGTTGAATAGTCGATACAGACCCAACATGATTTTCGTGAGCTGGTTCGCTTGTTTCGCGTTCAAGCCCATCGCAAACGCGAGCTTGCGGCATTGATATGGCTGCAAACCCTGCACGAAATTTACTTCGATCGTATGAATGTCTTCCGGATTTTCGCGAGCGACCTGTTCGATATCGACGCCGCCGCGCGCCGACGCGATGAACGCCACGGACTTCGTCGCGCGATCGACCAACACGGACAGATACAATTCCTTTGCGATGTCGGATGCTTCGCAAACAAGCACACTATTGACCGGCAGTGCACGTCCGCCGGATTGATACGTCTGCATCGACGTGCCGAGCATTTTCGCGGCGGCCGCCTTCGCCTCTTCCGCCGATTTCACGAGCTTCACGCCACCTGCCTTGCCGCGACCGCCCGCGTGAATCTGCGCCTTCACCACCCACTGGTCGCCACCCAATGCGCGTGTGGCTTCACTGGCTTGTTCGGGCGTCGTCGCAACCTTGCCGGCCGGAACCGGGATGCCGTAGTCGGCAAACAGCTGCTTGGCCTGATACTCATGGAAATTCATGCATGCACCACCGGAATGGAGGGAGAGGGCGAATCGGCGTAGCGATCCGATCGCGGGAACGGATTATTCTGAAGAATCGTAGCGGCAATTGAAAGACCGTCGCCTCGCCGGGCGCGCGGTGCCGAGGATTGGTATACTCGCACAAACAACACTCCGCGCCGTGGCCACAGCGATCGACGTCCGCACCCGACCAGAATCCGCGCTCAGCGACATCAGTCGGCGCGAAATTTATTTTTTCAACTTATTCCGCGTATTTCAGGCGGTGGTTATCAGTGCGCTCGTCTTTAGCGCGTACGTGTATAGCTGGGTCCACCTCGATCATCCTCTTATCGGATGTGCCAGCGCATCTATTTATCTGCTGCTTGCGATTTACGGCTTGGTCCAAACCAGACAGTGGCGCAGCAATGTGCCATTGAAAGTGGCCGCCGCGCTCAGCCTCGATATCGCGGCGACGACAATTTCGATGTTCTCGATCGCGAACCCGCCGACGGCCATCGCGATGCTGCTGTTGGTCAACGTCGGTGCGGGTGCGCTGTTGTTGCCGCCGCGTCTTGCCGGACTGTTTGCCGCGCTCGCCGCCTTAGGCGTTCTCGCGCAATGCATGTGGGGTCGTATCGTCGAGCACGAAGACCGGAATATTCTTGAAGCCGGTCTTTACGGATTGAGCTACTTCGCCACCGCGACATTATGTTTCGTACTCGGCAAACAGATGCGCGAGACCGAAGCGCTTGCGGAGAAGCGCGGTATTGACTTGGCGAACCTCGCGCAAATCAACGAACTCATCATTCGACGCATGAAAACCGGCGTGCTCGTCGTCGACGATGCCAATCGTGTGCATCGCTGGAACGAATCGGCATGGGCGTTGATGGGCAATCCGAAACCGGGGCAGCGCGATCTGGGCACGGTTGCACCCGAGTTGTCGCGACGTCTCTATCATTGGCGCACGACCGGCAAGATCGACAATACAGCGGTCGCGCTCGCCGAAGGTGTGCCTGAAATCATTCCGCGCTTCACGAAATTGGCGTCGAACGACGACAACAACTTTCTGATTTTTCTCGACGACACATCGCTCGTGTCGCGTCGTGCAGAAGAGTTGACGCTCTCATCGCTGGGTCGGCTTTCGGCGTCTATCGCGCACGAGATCCGCAATCCGCTTGCGGCGATCAGCTATTCGGCGCAATTGCTAGCCGAATCCGAGGAATTGACCGACGCCGACAAACGCATGGTCGAAATCATCAACAACCACTGCAGTCGCGTGAACGAAATCGTCGAAAATATTCTACAACTTTCGCGACGTGAACGGTCGCGGCCGGAAAGTTTGGATCTGTCGATGTGGGCGCAACATTTTGTGGAAGAGTATAAAAGTGGAAACGACATCGGGCAGGATCAGCTGCGTGCCGTGACGCAGGGGCGTCACGTCGAAGCGCTGGCCGATCCGCAGCAGTTACAGCAAGTCGTGTGGAATCTTGTGCAAAACGCGTTGCGCTACGGTCGTTTGCCGGGCGAGCCGGCCCGGGTTTCGGTGGTGCCCCGGATGGCGACGGACAAGGGTCCGCCGCTAATCGAGGTGATCGATCGCGGACCTGGAATCCCTGCGAAAGTAGCTGCGCAAATCTTTGAACCTTTCTTTACGACGCACGAATACGGCACGGGGTTGGGGCTTTATTTGGCGCGCACGATGTGCGATGCGAATCAGGCGACGTTGGAATATGTGCCGGTTGCGGGCGGCGGGAGCTGTTTCAGGATCACGCTTTCGGGACCGGTCGTCGCGGTCAATGCGAAATGAGAACACTTCACGTCCGTGTCGTTTTACCGTAATGTCTCGCTACTTTGACTCCCCTGCGTCGCCATGAGTAAGCCAAACGTCCTCGTCATTGACGATGAGCGCGACATCCGAGAATTACTGACCATCACGCTGGGGCGGATGGGGTTGGTCGTCGATACTGCAAGCAACGTCACCGAAGCCAAGCAGCGCTTGAGCGAATCGCGCTACGCGTTGTGTTTTACCGACATGAATCTGCCGGACGGCAACGGTCAGGAAATCATCGAACTGATCGCTGCCAAATACGCGGAAACTCCGGTGGCAATGATCACGGCCTATGGCAACGTAGACGCCGCGGTGACTGCGTTGAAAGCCGGCGCGTTCGATTTCGTTTCAAAACCCGTCGACATCAATATGCTCCGTCGTCTCGTGCAGACGGCGATGAAACTGGCGGAAGAAAAAAAGACGGATCCGCCAAGTGCAGTCGCGGCAAAAATGCTCGGCGATTCGCCGGCGATCCAGGAGTTACGACTGACGATTGCAAAACTCGCGCGCAGTCAGGCGCCGGTTTACATCAGCGGCGAATCGGGCGTGGGCAAAGAGCTCGTAGCGCGACTCATCCACGAGCAGGGACCGCGCGCGAGCGGCCCGTTTACTCCCGTGAACTGCGGCGCGATACCGTCGGAATTGATGGAATCCGAATTTTTCGGACATAAGAAAGGAAGCTTTACCGGCGCTCAGGTCGACAAAGACGGTTTGTTCCAAGCAGCTAACGGCGGAACATTGTTTCTGGACGAAGTGGCCGAGCTCCCCGTAAACATGCAAGTAAAGCTTCTTCGAGTAATTCAGGAAAAAGCCGTTCGACCGATCGGCGGACGGGCGGAAGTTCCTGTCGACGTCCGTATTCTTTCGGCCACGCACAAGAATTTGGCGAAACTTGTCGAAGGCGGACAATTCCGGCAAGACTTGTACTATCGAATTAATGTCATCGAGCTTCGCGTGCCGCCGCTGCGCGAGCGTCGCGAAGACGTGCCGAAACTGGCCGGCCGCGTATTAGAGCGGCTCGGTTCCGATCACGGCAATCCGCCGGCAAAATTGACGCCTGAAGCGCTGGCGGCGTTACTTTCGTATCCGTTTCCCGGCAACGTTCGCGAGTTGGAAAACGTGCTTGAACGCGCCGTGGCGCTTTGCGAAAACAACGTGATCAAGCCGGATGATTTGAGGCTTTCACCGACGCAGAAGAAAGAACAAGCTTCCGCCGTGGAAGAAGACCTCGACGAAGGCGGTGAGGGCGGCGGTGAGGGCGGCCTTGATAGCTATATCAGTAATCTCGAGCGCGAAGCGATTATGAAGGCGCTGCAGGAGACGCGTTACAACAAGACGGCCGCCGCGAAAAAACTCGGGATTACTTTCAGGGCGCTGCGTTATAAGTTAAAGAAACTCGGTATCGATTAGGTAAATCCTCTGTCTTGGCATAGCGCCTGCATTCGTCGCTTGAATGCGACAGGGGCTGCCATGAATCCGCTCACCAAGGGCTTTACGCTAATCGAACTGATGATTGTAGTAGCGATTATCGCGATCTTGGCTGCGATCGCGTTGCCCGCCTATCAGGACTATGTAATTCGAGCCCAAGTTTCCGAGGGCGTAATCTTGGCAGATGGCGCCAAATCCGCTGTATGGGATTTCATCGCCAATACCGGTCGCTTTCCTCCCTCAAATCATTCGACCGGTTTGGCACAACCGGGTAGTATCGTGGGGTCCTATGTTCAAAGCCTTGATGCGACGGGCGGGGTGATCGTCGTCAAATTTGGCAACAAGGCAAATACAAACCTCCAGAATCTCGAAGTTCAGATGTCACCCTTTACCACCGCTGGCTCTATCGTATGGCATTGCAGCGGCGAACCGGGGATGAACCCGAAATATCTTCCGACCAGTTGCCGTTGACGAAGCGAAATACCAATGGATTCGCACTGGCCGTTTAGGTGACGAAACTTGTCAGTAACTGGCAAAGTGCGTCAATACAAGTCCCTTTAGGAGATAGCTCGCTCGAAAAAAAGGACATCGTAAGCTAGCAACAAAACAAAAAGCGTATCGTGCTTTGTTATAGGGTGGCACAAAAAGTGCAGCCGTGCTGCTGGCGTTCCGATCAACCTACGGCCAATGAGCAACGGATGAGCTATTGCGGGGGATAGGTCGAAAATGCGGGGCAAATTCATAGTTAGCTAACTCACTTTACTGAGGAATCGTCATGAAGAAGATGCAACAAGGCTTTACACTTATCGAGTTGATGATCGTCGTGGCGATCATCGCAATCTTGGCAGCTATCGCGCTGCCTGCGTATCAAGACTATATTGTTCGTTCGCAGGTTTCAGAAGGTTCGGTACTTGCAGATGGAGCGAAAACGGCAGTGGCCGAGTTTTACAACAATAAGGGATATTTCCCGGCCGGTGTTCCTGGTAATACGTCTGTTGGTCTTGCGGTACCCGCTAGCATTATTGGTAGCTATGTATCTACCGTATCCGTAAATGCTGGCGGTATCATCGAAGTGGCGTACGGCGGTCCCAAGGCGAACAAGCTTTTGCCAGTAACCGCGCTTCTTGACTTTTCGCCCTTTACCACTGCTGGCGGCGGAAGTTTAGCGTGGACATGCAAAACGAACGGCGCTTCGATCGCGGCAAAATATCTGCCAACTTCTTGTCGATAGTTTTCATTGTTTCGGTTTAGAAAGGGCCGCTTTTGCGGCCCTTTTTTTGACCCACAAAAACCAAAAGATGCCAAATTCGCTTGATTTTCCACCATCATAACTGCGTAAAGCAAACGCGAATGGCCGCTCGCTCTAACTTTTTTTTCGTCACCTTGTTTGTATCGATCCTCGTAGCAACATCGTGGGCATACATTCCTGGTCTCTCGGGTGGCTTTCTATTCGATGATTTCGTCAACCTACCAGCACTGGGGAACTACGGTCCGGTGGATAACTGGTCGACATTCGTTCGATATATAACATCAGGGATTGCTGATCCAACAGGGCGACCCTTCGCACTATTGAGTTTTCTAATTGACGCTGACAACTGGCCGGCGGAGCCTTTTTCCTTCAAACGGACCAACCTTTTAATTCATCTGACGAACGCTGGTCTTCTATATCTTCTCTTGTGGCAGCTTGGAAAAAAAACCAAAAAAACGGAATTGCAAATAAAACTCGCTGCAGTCTTGGGTGCAGGATTGTGGGCGTTGCATCCGTTATGGGTCAGCACAACACTCTACGTCGTCCAGCGCGAAGCGATGCTCCCAACCACGTTTGCGGCGTTGGGATTATTGGCATACTTGAGGGGCCGCGAAAAAATTGAAACTGGCTGCCGTTTCGGTGTTACGTGGGTTGTCGGTTCGATAACTGTGTTTACGCTACTTGCCGTTTTAAGCAAAGCCAATGGCGTGCTGCTTCCCGTGCTTGTCTTAGTTGTAGAGCTCGCCTTCTTGCGACCGGCCGCTCATTCACGCTCCGCTCCGCAGCGGTTGCTCTATTGCTTGAGGGCTACGAGCTATCCAATGGCTGCTTTGCTCATCGTATACCTCGTCTATGTGGGAATCTCAGCGAGTATAAGTGGTCTGTCAATTCGTCCTTGGACCGAGTGGCAGCGAATTCTCACAGAGCCTCGTGTCGTTTTTGATTATCTGGGCCTCCTCGTGTTTCCACATCCATATTCGAGAGGACTTTTCAATGACAGTTATTTGGTATCGACCAGCCTATTCGAACCATGGACGACTTTGCCAGCCTTATTGGGTGTCGCCACGCTTACGTCCTTCGCATGTTTTATACGGCGTCGTGCGCCGCCGTTGGCTTTAGCAATATTATTCTATCTCGTTGGTCAACTTCTTGAGTCAACGACTATCCCACTCGAACTTTATTTTGAGCATCGCAACTACCTTCCAACGCTTTTCTTTTTTTGGCCCATAGCATTGTGGCTGGTTAGCGATGGTGTGCTGTCCCAGTTTAAGCTTGTTATTTCGCTCGGTTTATTACTTCTTCTTACGCTCGAAACCCACGCCGCCGCAAGTTTGTGGGGGAATCCTGATGTTCAAGCGCTAGTATGGGCTGCGCAGAACCCAGAATCGCCTCGAGCACAAGCTTATGCTGCTCAAAAAGAGCGCGCAGCAGGTCTTTATGCGAATGCCGAGGCACGCTTGAGGCGCGCCTTAGTGACCCACCCCGACGAGATTCAATTGGCAGTCAATCTGTTGGGCGTGAGGTGCGATAGCGGTTCAATTTCGACGGCGGATATGGAGATGGCAAAGCTTGCGCTGATTCATGGGAGCAATCGTGGTCCACTGACCTTCGAGTGGATTTCAACAGCAATTGGTTTGGCGGAAAACAAGAGTTGCCATGGACTCACGAGTGACACGGTCCAGAAACTGATCGATGCAGCTGCACAAAATCAGCAAGCAATTGAACGCCCTCGATTTAAACAAGACCTGTTGGATCTCGAAGGCCAACTGGCCCTCTCGACAGGGGACAATTTAAAGGCTGAGGAAAACTTTCTTGCGGCGCTAAAAATTGATCCGAAGCCCGAGGTTGCGCTAAAGCAAGCCGCTATCCTCGGTTCGCACGGATTACCGCGGGAGGGCTTGGCTCAATTGGCCTATTTTCATCACCTGTTGCCCGAATCTTTGCCTCCGAAGATTCGGGATATGGCTAGTTTGCACGAATGGCTTCTTTATCATGACGGCTATTGGGAAAAAGAATTCGAACACTTGCGTGAGACTTTGCAAAGCGATTTAGACTCGTCCACGCCCGTCTCCATCGGCGTTGTCGAAGTGATGAAACTGTCGGTTTGAATCAGCGAGAGAAAATCGCGCTCAATCTCAAACAAACGGAATGTAAGATAGGAGATATCACAGCGAAAAACATGGAGCATGTGTCCTTGCCTCACGGATACATACGACTGGCGATTGGCACCGCTCGTTCGAGTGGTTCGTTGCACCGGTTCCAGAGGAAAAGACGAGAAAATGTGATGGTCTCACATTGGACAATTAGAGGATGCGCTTCAGGCAGTGCATATGAACCGCAAGTATGGCTGTCAACGCATTTGCATTTTGGATAACTTTCATATCGAAGGACTTATTGCTTTGGCACAAGTTCAAGCAGGTCGCGCGTTGGACAAATTCAATTCGGCTGTTGTGAACGCGCCTGATCGAGGATCGGTACTTTCGCAGGCAGCCGACCTGAGGTCTGCCGGATTTCAAGTAGGACTGCGCTACCTAGCGTTCGCCGACGACAAGAACGTGGCGTCATTGGGATTACCTCGCATACATGCGTGGATTCTCGAGCGACCGCTCGTCTGGGAGAATAAAACCGAGCATTTAAAAGAAATGTTGGCCGCCGATACAAACGCGAAGAACGCGCAATCCATGCACTCGTTCGAATGAATGTGTTCCACCTCTCGCGACATATTCGTGGCGCGGCTCTACTGTTCTCACTACTTGCGACAGTAGCGATTTATTGGCCCAGCACTGACGGCGCGTTTGTATTTGACGACTACCCAAATATCGTCGACAACCCTGCCGTACACTTAAAAGCGCTGGACGGGGAATCGCTTCGTGGCGCTGCACTGTCTTCACCTTCGCCCACTTTGATGCGCCCGTTAGCAATGGTGAGCTTTGCGCTGGATTGGTACTTCAGTGATGGAAGTAGCCGATTCATGAAAGTGGAAAACATACTGATTCATCTGGCCAATGGCGTAGTGCTTTTCTTCCTCGTCACGATCGTGTTGCGCATGTCGCGGACTGCCACTTCAAGCGCAAGCGAGACGACCGATAGCTATATTGCGTTGGCAGTAACCACTGCATGGCTATTATCACCAATCAACTTTACAGCGGTGGCTTACGTCGTGCAAAGAATGGAAAGTCTTTGCAATCTCTTCGTATTTGGCGGCTTGTTTGTATATCTGCGTTTGCGCGAGGAGATGAATACGCGGCCGCGCCTAGTCGTCCCAGCCGCAGCAACACTTGTGTTTGCAACCGCGTTGGGCTGCTGCGTCAAAGAGTCGGCAGCTTTGCTGCCGCTCTACGCATTTGTCGCAGACTGTTGCTTAACGGGACTTTGTGACCGAGATAGAAAAATTCGCTCACGTCTGATCGCTATGTATTTTGTTGTGCTTTTCGTGCCCGCCGCTATCGCGGCTACGTGGTCGATAGTGCATTTCTCCGGTAGCGAATTTTGGGCCAGCAGGAATTTCACTTTAACGGGTCGGCTGCTAACAGAACCAAGAATTATTTTGGACTATGCCAGATGGTCATTGCTGCCAAGACCGAACGATTTGTCGCTCTACCACGACGATATCGTTGTCTCGCGCGACGTTCTACATCCTATTACCACGTTATTGAGCATCGTCAGCATTTTCTCCGCATTTGCCATCGCCATATGGATGCGCCAGCGTCAACCACGCGTCGCCGTGGGAATTCTCTGGTTTCTTTGCGCGCACTTGTTGACCGCAACGGTAATTCCACTTGAACTCGTGTTCGAACATAGAAACTATTTCGCGAGTGTCGGCCTATATTTGATCGTGTTCTCGCTTATATTTCAGCGTGCCTCGCATATGTTCGTCCGAAAGTTTGCTGCATCGGCGGTACTTGTCCTCTTCGCTTCCGTTACCGCGCTAAGAGCCGCTGAGTGGAGTAATCCTGTGTCCTTCGCCATAAGCGAAGCGGCGAAAAACCCCGACTCGCCCAGGACGGTTTACGAAGTCGGACGAACATATGTGGCTCTGTCTCGTTACGACCCTCGATCTCCCTTTGTGCCGCTCTCGTTCGACTTTTTGCAAAAGGCGAGCTCGATGAAGGATGCCGACGCGTTGTCCGATCAAGCAATACTAATTCTCTCCGCAAAACTTCATCAGGAACCCCCGGCCGGCACTTGGCAACGCCTACGCGCAAAACTTGTAAACCAACCGTTGTCCACCCAAAACGCTTCTGCGATTTATGCATTAGTCGCGTGTTCGATTGCTAAAATCTGCAAATTCCCCCCCGTCGAAATGATCGAGACATTGTCGGCGACTATTGAAAATCATAATGCAGATACAAGGGTCATTACGATGTATGCGAACTATGCCGCGAATGTTCTTGCGGATCTTCCGTTCGCCATTGAACTCGGCAAGGAAGCTGCATTGAAGGACCCTTCTGACATTCAACTCCGCGCCAACGTGCTTTTTTTATTGCTAGCGGCGCATCAAACAGACGAGGCAGCTGACTATTACAACAAGACGGTTTCGGACCTTCCGGCGGCGCGCGACAACAAGAACATAAGATCGCTGCCTTTGCCAGTTGGCGCAAATCAAATACCTTAAGATAAATTTTCTAAATATCCAGATGAATTCGGAAAAGCAGGGGAATATCAGTGCGATAAAAGCGGGTAACTCCAATCAACGCTATTGAGGAGCCCGTTCTTCATGTGCAGTTTGCGCAGTTCGAAACTTTGGTGCATCTCGCTTTCTTGAACATCTCTAGAGAAAACGCGGGATAATCAAAATCCGGCAGCTCGTCAGCGGCCCGCCCCAAATTACAAACTTCTTCGAGCGAAACGAAATGAAGACCAGGCGAAATCAGATTATCTTCGGATCTCCTTTGATAGAGGAAGAGGAAATCGACGAAGTCGTCGCATGCATGAAATCAGCGTGGCTCGGTACAGGACCACGCGTTGCGCAATTCGAACGCGATTTCGCTGCTTATCGGCGAATGGGCGCGGATTTGGTCGCCGCCGTCAACTCGTGTACTGCTGCGCTGCACGTGAGCATGGTCGCGGCTCGTATCGAAGCGGATTCCGAGGTCATTACAACTCCGCTAACCTTCTGCGCGACGGTCAATGCGATCATTCATGCGGGTCTCAAACCGGTGTTGGCCGACATAGATCCGCTGACACAAAACATTGATCCTGCCGCGATCCGAGCCGCCATAACCCCGCGCACGCACGCGATCATCCCAGTGCATTTCGCGGGGCGACCATGTGCGATGGACGAGATAATGGAAATCGCACGAGGTCACAACCTTATCGTCATCGAAGATTGTGCACACGCTATAGAAACCAAGTTTCAAGGAAAATTTGCAGGGACATTTGGCGATTTTGGCTGTTTTAGTTTCTACGCGACAAAAAATGTCGTCACCGGCGAAGGAGGCATGATCACGGGACGCAATGCTGAATTGATTGCTCGTGCAAAAATGCTGGCGTTGCATGGAATGAGCAAAGATGCGTGGCACCGATTCAGCGACAAAGGATATAAGCACTATCAAGTGCTCGAAGCCGGATTCAAATACAACATGATGGATCTACAGGCTGCGATAGGAATTCATCAACTCGCCCGCGTTGAAAGGAATTGGCAAAAGCGCGAAAAAATCTGGAATACCTACCTGGGCGCATTCAAAGACCTGCCGATTGCTCTACCCACGCCGATCGCAAGCGGTGATCGCCATGCCTACCATCTCTTCACTATTCACGTCGAGGAGAAGACCGCTGGACTTTCTCGCGATGATTTTCTTGACGAAATGAATCGACGCGGAGTGGGAATAGGAGTGCACTATCTCTCTGTGGCGGAGCATCAGTTTTATCGTGAGCGATTCGGATGGGCTCCGGAGCAGTGGCCAAACGCGACGCGCATCGGACGAACGACAGTAAGCCTGCCCTTGTCGCCGAAGCTGACGGATGAAGACGTTCAATACGTGATAGCGTCCGTCCGAGAAGTTGTTGGACGCTGACTAACAGCGTGCCTCTGATAGCAAGATGCAAAAACTTCAGCTGCTTTTGAAGAAACTACGGCTTCTATGTCTCTTCGCCGGATTCGTCTTCATTGCGATCCTTTTACGCTCCTTGTTCCAATCTCCAGAGTGGCTGGAAGCTCACGTTTCTCTTCTCGGTACATCTTTAGCGATCATGGTCGGTTTGTTAGGTAATGCCGTGATCGGCGTGACGTTTGCGCATTTAATTGGCAAAACCGCTCCGAAGAGTTCACAACTGAGCAGAATAAAAGCCTATTACTACACACAGATCGTAAAGTACGTGCCCGGTCGTATTGCTGCGTTACTTGCTCAGAAATCATTACTTGAGGGCAACAGCACAATGTCCGCCACAATAATTTCAAATATAGAACTTATCGGAATCAGTGCTTGGCTTTGCTCTGGAGCAGCGATTAGCCTACTTTACTTTCTACACTCGGTAGTCATATCAGTTACGGTCGCAATAGTCGCAGTTCTTGGTGGCGCGTTCCTCATGCGAGCTGATTGGAATTCCATCATCATTCGCTTGTTCCGCCATCTCTCCGCAAAACCTTTCGGTTTATTCCCGGACAACAAGCCCACACCGCTGCCGCCGTTTGAGGCACTAAGTCTCAGCGCAGGTTTGTTCCTATTGCCAGCCTTCAGCATTTACTTGCTCGTCGCGAGCGGCATGAGAATGGACGAGAACGCTGCCATCGCGTTCACTGCATTACTATTACTCTCGTGGGTCGGCGGGACGCTTGCATTCATTTTTCCCGCCGGCATTGGAATTCGTGAATTCGTCTTTTACAGCCTCGGGCGATCGGTGACGTCAATGGGAGATCCCGAAATCTTGGCTGGAGTTGCATTAATGTCCCGTGCAACGCAAATTTCCATCGATCTCCTAGGCTCAGCAATCTTCGCGGCGTGGTTTCGTCTTCGAAAATCCTCAAAATGAAAGACGCATCGTCTGATATTTCCCATCCCGATACGAAAGGATTTTTAGTATCGGTTAGATACGCTGGCTTCTTAGTAATGGAGAGAATGCTTCTCTGCTGCATTCACCCCAAGCTTCGAGCCGCCCTACTTCGACTTTTCGGCGCGAAAGTTGGATCAAATGTTAGGGTGTATGAAGCAAGATTTATTAATTTGCAGTCCGGTTTCCGTAACCTTCACATCGACGAAGATGTGCATATCGGTTTTGGTTGCCTATTTGATCTTGCTGCGCCGATTCGAATCGGAAAGCGCTCGACGATTTCCCCGAGAGTAACGATCATGAGCCATTCGGATGCCGGGGCCGCACACCACTCCGCTTTAGCTCTGCGTTATAAGGCTGAGGTGCGTGCGGTGACCATCGGCGCAGACTGCTGGATCGGTACATCTGCCGTCATCTTAAGTGGGGTGACGATTGCCGATCTGTGTGTCGTCGCTGCGGGCAGCGTGGTGACAAACGATATACCGTCCGGCAATGTTGCCGCAGGTGTCCCTGCCACGATCAAGTGCGCCATCAAGCCAAATCTGGAGGATGGCGTTTAGCCAACACAAAAACAAATCCGGGCGCAAATGGCGACAGCAAACGGTATAAACGCCGCGGGACGATTTCGAAGAGCTGCTTCAGCCTGACGGATTTATCGGCAACGCCTGCAATCAATCTTTCTCGGATGACGCTCGAATAGGAAAAACCAGCAGCCCGGAATGCGCGCGTCAACCGCCAATAGCCCCAAGAATAGGCGTCCAATTCTTGTGCTTTCTTAGATCCACAAAGGCGCATGATTTTTTGTGCGGCGCTTCGAGGAAGCCAATGTACAAGCGGCCAAAACACATGTGGTTCGACGGGCCACAACAAATTCGGACCGGCAAAGTAACACACGCCATTATCGTTTAAGACCGTCGCGATCGCTGCTAGTAGCTTAGCTGGATCATCAACGTGTTCGTACACTTGATTGCAAACGATCACATCGATTTCTTTATGGGGAAACAAACGCGGTAGATCGTCATACTTCGCCACATAAAACTTTAAGTTTGGATGAGTCGTTTCGAAATCTTGCCACCGTTTCCACGCCTCTGGATCTGCTCCGATAATCCGGTCTACGCTCCCGGCGAGCTCAGCGGCGATCCCCCCGCTACCGCAGCCCACATCTAACCAGGTCAATACTTTCATCGGCTTGCAAAAATGGAGTTCCAATGTCTTGAGAATCGCACACGCTTTGACGTCACGCTTGGTATGTCCCCAACGTGGATCGATAGGCGGCGACCCATTCACGTTGTGTCTCGAAGGATAGTGCGCGCTACTTCGCGAATATCGAATTGGCTCGCATGCCATGCCACGCCAGCGTCAAACTCGCGCGGCGATTTACGCAAGATCCTTTTCAATGCATCGCGAATGGACTCACTGTTCGCGCTCTCCGCAAGAATTCCGAATGGTGCCTGCCGATATAGAGAGGCAAAGTCCCCGACAGAAGTTGCCATTACGGGTCGTCGCAATTTCATGGCGTCTGAAAAAACCAAAGGAATGCTTTCGATGCGCGAGGGAATGATTATGTAGTCGGCCTCGGCAATTTCGGACACTGCCTCCGACTTTGGCACAAAACCGCCGATGAACACGGGTCTTCCGTCTTTGCGGAGCGTATCCCCTTCGCTGCGAATCAACTTTTCGAGGCTACCTCCGCCCAGAATTCGCACTTCGCGAATGCGACTCCAATCTTCGTCGTCGAGCATTCGTAGTGCTTCAAGAAGAAGGTCAACTCCTTTATTCAAATGCCAGCGCCCTAGAAAAAGCAAACGATAAGGCGGACCGTCTTTCGGTGGAGACAAGCCACGTGGGATCGTAATTGCCCTCATCGTGGGAAGAAAGTCGACATTGATTCCCGCAATAGATTCTGCATCCGTTGCCAATTGCAGGCCATCAGCAAATCGCCGTGACGCACGACGAATAATCGTTCTCAAGACGGGGCGTAAAATGCGGATGCGGCCGAGCGACCATATATCGCTGCCGAGCATCCAGACCGTATAAGGAATGTCTAACTTCCGCGACGCTATGCGCGCCCAATACCCAGACGGAAAAGCCCACAACGCAATGCACTGCCTGACATTGCGATCAGCAGCTGCTTCCATTGTCGCGGCGCGCCCAGCTATCAGCGTTCGCAAGATATGAAACGCGTCCATGGGATTCCATATGCGCAATGTGCTCAGAGGGCGATTGGGAGCGGCATAACGATAAACCACTACGCCAGCAGGGAGCCGCTCGATACTTTTTTTTTGACCGGGCGCGACGACTCGTACGGGCGCGGACAGCGACAGTTCCTTCACCAAGTCGATAACGAATGACCCAGCGGCCTCGCTGCCATCATCGTTTATTGGAAACGAACTTGTGATCACCATCAATGCGCGGTCATGAGCCATTGTTGCGCTTCGCCACGAGTCGGTATCCGCCCGCCATAAAATCGGTCCCCGGAAAAAGCCTGCTCAATGTCCAGCCTGTCACATTCGCTATCAATATAGCCAAAGCGAAAAATGGCAATAAGACTAGTCCCCAGGCCGATCGACGAACAACAAGAAGGACAGCGTCGCCCGCGGCTAAACAAAACAAGAGAGCCGCCGTCTCGAACGACCGAAGTCTCGCCGAAATTTGGAGCGGTGTCAGGGAATTTCTTCTGAGCATGGCTTCCAATGCGTGAAGGGTGAAACGATGATAGTCGTGCGGGGCATCGTGAATAGGGTAAATAAAGGGAACGCTCGCGACGAAAATCCCGCCGGGTCGGAGCACACGGGCGACTTCAAAAATTGCTGACTCCGGATTGCCCACATGTTCCAGCACTTCGAGCATGACGACTGCGTCAATCTCAGCAGAGCGGATAGGGAGAAGTTGAGCATCACCAAAAATATCTGGCCGTGTCGCATAAAGATTTTTTACGGTTGCGTAGTAGTCGAGTCCGACATACTGGCATTCGCTTGAGAGCTCCGCCATAACGAATCGATCCGCGCACCCTATGTCCAAAACGATTCCCCGCAAGGCTTGCAAATCGCCGCGCACTTGGCCACGTTCGCGATTTGTAAACCACTGTGGATGAAACGGCGTTCGACGCAACGGCTCCAACAATTTTTTCCAGCCGCGCGTCACCATGCAGATCAATCTGCCCGGTATATGAGGGCTGTGATTTGTTCGGAAACCAAACCAATGAGAAAGACTATTACCGCAGCCGAGAGCAACAGTACGCTCATATTTGTAAACCGATGTATGGTAACGAACGTATAGATGTAATTACTCAGACCTGCCAGAAAAAAGAATATCGACGCAGGGACAAATAATTTTAGCGGCGAATAGAGCGTCGCAATTTTAAAAATAATGAGAAAGAAGCGAATTCCGTCCCGAATCGGCCGAATGTGACTTTTCCCTACCCGTTGATAAACGGCAAGAGGCTCGTACGACACTGCGTAGGCGCTGCGAAAAAAAGCCATCGTGATCGTAGTTGGATAGGAAAATCCGTTGGGCAATAGATGAATGAACTCACGAAATTTCGCTGCCCGAACAGCACGAAAACCCGACGTTAGGTCGAGAATCCGAAAGCCGGTTATCCATGAGGCCAAGCGATTATAAATCGTGTTCGCAATCCCACGGCTGACACCAGCTTGGCCCGACCAACTTCGCGCGCCAACCACCATGTCATACCCTGTTTCGAGTTTCTCGACCAATTTCGAAATATCGGCTGGATCATGCTGACCGTCGGCATCGAGGAAAACGATCGTATCGCCCCGGGCTTCTCTAGCGCCCCGCTTGATTGCCGCGCCGTTTCCCATGGAATAGGCTTGGCGGACCGAACGAATGCCATTTGCTTCGCAAACATCGTTTGTTTCATCCGTAGACCCGTCGTCAACCACCAGAATTTCGGCAGTGGGCTGCGCTTCGCGAAGTTTCGGCAATAATTGACGGAGGGCTGCGGCCTCATTTTTCGCTGGTAATACGATGCTTATCACGCTTCGTTGATCCCCGAGAACGTACACTTGGCATGCGGTTCGCTTGCGAACCGAGACTGAGCAAGAGTAACGATAAGCTCCGAACTGCGCCAGAGCGCTTGCTGGCTATTCAACCTGCGCTCGATTTAAGGTACATTCTATTGTAGTAACGGGGATTTACATGGGATTCTTATGGCAACACAGATGAATCCTGCCACGCTTGCGGGACTTTCCGGCGTGGCCCGCCGGCTAGTGGTCGAAGGGTCGTTAACCGATGCCGACGCGCGGAAAGCCGTCGAGTCGTCGATCAAGCAGAAAATCCCTCTTGGTACGTACCTAATAGAACACGCGTTGGCAAACGGCATGCAGGTCGCTATGGCCGCATCTGCCGAGTTTGGCATTCCGCTCTTTGATGCCGAAGCGCTTGATTTAGCGCAAGCACCGATCAAGCTCGTCAGCGAAAAATTAATTTTGCAGCATAAGGCATTGCCGCTATTCAAACGCGGCAACCGATTATTCGTGGGCTTAGCCGATCCCACCAATCTTCATGCGCTGGATGAGATCAAATTCCAGACGAACCATACGATAGAGCCCATTCTCATTAGCGAGGAACAGCTCGGTCGCGCGATCGACCAAGCACTGAACGCAGTCGGCACTACCGTCGACGGCATGGAAGACACGGAAGGTTTGGATACGCTCGACGTAGACAGCGGGGATTTGGAAGCCGATGAAGGCAGCGGCGGAATCGACGCAACCGGTAACGATGACGCACCGATCGTCAAGTTCGTGAACAAAGTACTCGTCGATGCAATCAAACGCGGCGCGTCGGATATTCACTTTGAACCGTACGAAAATAACTACCGCGTTCGGTTACGCATGGACGGAATTCTGCGCGCTGTGGCTGCGCCGCCCGTGAAGCTGACGCCACGCATTTCGTCGCGTCTGAAGGTTATGTCGGGGCTCGACATCGCCGAACGTCGTGTGCCGCAGGACGGGCGCATCAAGCTCAATCTGTCCAAGACTAAGTCGATCGACTTTCGCGTCAGCACGTGTCCGACTTTATTCGGCGAGAAAGTCGTACTGCGTATTCTGGACGGCTCTGCTGCAAAGTTGGGTATCGAGAAACTCGGCTACGAAGAACATCAGCAGAAACTCTTCGTCGATGCTATCGAAAAGCCTTACGGGATGGTGCTGGTGACTGGTCCGACAGGCTCCGGCAAGACAGTTTCGTTGTACACCGCGCTGAACATTCTGAACACGGAAGGACGCAATATTTCGACGGTCGAAGACCCTGTTGAAATTCGATTGCCCGGCGTCAATCAGGTGCAGCAGAATCAGAAACGCGGGATGACATTTGCCGCCGCATTGCGATCGTTTCTTCGCCAGGATCCGGATGTAATCATGGTCGGCGAAATTCGCGACTTGGAAACGGCGGAAATCGCGATCAAGGCCGCGCAAACCGGCCACATGGTGCTCTCGACCCTGCATACGAACGATGCGCCGCAGACTATCTCGCGTCTAATGAACATGGGAATTGCGCCGTACAACATCACGTCATCCGTCACGCTGGTCATCGCGCAACGACTTGCCCGCCGACTGCATGATTGCAAAAGGCCAATGCAATTGCCGGCGTCTGCGCTACTGGCGGAGGGGTATACGCAGGCCGAAATCGATGCGAAGTTGCAATTGTTCGAGGCCGTCGGTTGCTCCGGCTGCAATGAAGGGTATAAAGGTCGTACTGGCATCTACCAAGTGATGCCCATGGCAGAAGAAATTCAGAAAATTATTCTATCGGGTGGAAATGCAATCCAGATTGCCGAAGCCGCGAAGAATGCAGGCGTTAACGATTTGCGTGCTTCGGCTTTGAAAAAAGCTAAGTCAGGCGTCACCAGCCTCGCCGAAATTAACCGCGTCACGAAGGACTAATCATGGCAACCGCAACTGCACCATCTCGCGCCACCGCCGATCGCGGAGCTGCACGCGCGCAAGTCAGCCAGCTCATCACCTTCAAATGGGTGGGAACAGACAAACGCGGCGTTAAAATCAAGGGTGAGTACGCCGCAAAGAACGCAACGCTCGTCAAGGGCGAATTGCGCCGACAGGGCATTAATCCCACTTCGGTCAGCGCAAAAGGCAAACCCCTGTTCGGAGCGGCCGGAAAAACGATTAAAGCTCGTGAGATCGCAGTCTTCGCCCGACAGATCGCGGTGATGATGGCAGCTGGCGTTCCGATGGTTCAAGGTTTCGACATCATCGCCGGCGGACAGTCGAATGTGCGTATGAAAAATATGCTGATTGACGTAAAGACAAGCATCGAAGGCGGCTCGACATTAGCGGAAGCTCTGGCGAAGTACCCCGTCCAGTTCGATGAGTTGTTTCGCAACCTTGTCCGCGCGGGGGAGTCGGCCGGCGTTTTGGATACGGTTCTCGATACGGTGGCAACGTATAAGGAAAACATCGAAGCGCTGAAAGGAAAAATCAAGAAAGCGATGTTTTATCCAGCCATTGTGTTCGCTGTTGCGATCTTGGTATCCGCGATTCTTCTGATCTTCGTCGTTCCGCAATTCGAAAGCGTGTTCCAAGGCTTCGGTGCACAGTTACCGGCGTTCACTCAAGTCATCGTGAATATGTCACGCTTCTTGGTCGGGAATTGGATCTTCATGCTTCTTTGCACGATTGGGGTGATAGCTGGCCTGATATTCGCGTACAAACGTTCGCCGCGATTTGCGCATTTTATGGCTCGTGCAGTTCTAAAATTGCCCGTTGTTGGCCAGATACTTCATCAATCGGCGATCGCACGTTTTGCCCGAACGCTTGGCGTCACATTTGCTGCGGGCGTTCCCCTCGTGGAGGCGCTCGATTCGGTTGCCGGAGCGACAGGCAGTCCTATTTACAATGATGCCGTCAAACGCATTCGTGAAGACGTCGCCGTCGGTCATCAACTTCAGCTCGCCATGCGTCAGGTTGGTCTCTTTCCGAACATGGTTGTACAGATGGTTGCCATTGGCGAAGAATCGGGCGCACTAGACAAAATGCTGTTCAAGGTTGCGGAATTCTATGAGCAGGAAGTCAATAACGCCGTTGATGCGCTTGCGAGTTTGCTCGAACCCTTCATCATGGTAATCATCGGCGTGCTCGTGGGAAGCATGGTCGTCGGCATGTACTTGCCGATCTTCAAACTCGCCGCCGTCGTCGGATAAAGCAGCTTCGTGAGCGATTTGATGGAGAGTCCGAGCGCGTTGATCGCGCTCGCGATTGTACTTGGGCTTATCGTCGGAAGTTTTCTCAACGTCGTCATTTTGCGACTTCCTGCGCGATTGATGCATTCATGGCGCGAACAAAGTCGCGAGATTCTCGAACTGCCGTCAGTTGCGCCCGACGCGGTGCCGCCCGGTATCGTGCGTGAGTCGTCTCATTGTCCGAAATGCCAACATTCACTCAGTGCGTTTGAAAATATTCCGCTGATCAGTTGGGTCGCATTGCGTGGCCGTTGTAGACACTGCCACGCGCCGATCTCGGTTCAATATCCGCTAGTTGAATTGATTTCAGGTCTCTGCTCGGCCGTGATCGTTTTTAAATTCGGACCGACCTGGCAATCCGCTGCGGGCTTGCTGCTGACGTGGACGCTCGTCGCACTGGCAGGCATCGATCTGCGTACACAATTGCTGCCAGATCAGCTGACGCTGCCCTTGCTTTGGCTCGGACTTGTTTTGTCGCTGCTTCCGCTATTTGTGAGTCCAAGCGCCAGCATCATCGGCGCCGCCATCGGATATCTGAGTCTTTGGTCGGTGTATTGGCTTTTCAAATTGATCACGGGAAAGGAAGGGATGGGTTACGGCGACTTCAAGTTGCTGGCAGCACTCGGCGCATGGATGGGAATCACTGCGTTACTACCCGTCGTACTATTGTCGTCGTTGATTGGAGCGATCGTGGGCGGAGCCTTCCTCGCGATACGCGGCCACGACCGCGCCACGCCGATACCGTTCGGACCGTTCATCGCCGCAGCGGGCTGGGTGTGGTTCGTTTGCGGTCCCACGTTGCTATCTTTCTATCAGCACCTCTTCAGTGCTGCGTAAACGCTCGACGTTCGTCGTTGCCTTGACCGGCGGGATCGCCTCCGGCAAAAGCGCGGTTGCACGACATTTCGAACAAGCCGGCGTTCCCCTGTTCGATGCGGACATCGTTGCGCATTCGCTCGTCCAACGCGGGCAGGAATCGCTTAAGGAAATTTCGTCTGTCTTCGGAAATTCAGTTCTGGATAATTCCGGCGCGCTTGATCGGCGACGGATGCGCGAACTCGTGTTTGAAGATGCGCATGCTCGTCGAGAGCTTGAGAAAATTCTCCATCCGCGGATTCACGTTGTCCTGATCGACCAAGTCGAGCGTTGTAGCGCGCCGTTTTGCTTGTTGGCGATTCCTTTGTTCACGGAATGCCAGCATGACTACACGTGGGTCGACCGTGTACTGGTCACCGACGTATCGCACAGAGTGCAAATCGACCGCCTCGTTCAACGGCCCGGCATCGATCATTCCCTGGCCGAACGAATTGTCGATGCACAAGCTACTCGTGAACAACGGTTGGAGCTCGCAAATGATGTCATCGACAACAGCGCACCACTTGCTCGACTCGCGCGTGTCGTGGGCCGTTTGCAGGGGCTTTATTCGAGATTGGCGACCGAAATGATTTCTAAGCGTTCCAAAACATAGAAATTCCGGCGATTCCCTGTGCTCGCGCGTTGAACGCTTTCGGTATATCCGCGGAAGTCATTCCTCCTAACACATAAACCGGCAACGGCATATTCATGCAGAGTTCGGAAAAATTCGTCCAACCGAGCGGCTCAGCCTTTGGATGGCTGTTCGTCTGCTTTACCGGCCCCAACACGGCGAAATCAACGCCGATTCGGACCGCGTGTTCGAGCTCGGCGGCGTTGTGACACGACGCCCCGATCCAGAATGAGTGATCCAGCGGCCGCTGCGTACACTGCATCAGTTCCGTTGACGAAATATGCACGCCATCAAGTTTTAAGCGCCGCACAAGATCAGCATTTCCATTGAGAATCAAGCGCGCGCCGTAATCCCGAGTGAGCGCAAGTGTCTGCACAGCGAGCACCGATAGCGACTCGATCGACATACGTTTGCTGCGCAGCTGGACAAGCTTGATGCCATTTCGCAGCACGTTTTCGAGCTCAGCTAAGAAGCCAGCGCTGTCGTCGCTCGGTTCGGGTGTGATTGCATAACGATCGGGCAAGCGCAGCCCAGTGACGATCGGCACATCGGCGGCAGGCATCGGAACATTTGGCAGATCATCCGGGTACTCCCAACGCATTGCTTGCCCCTCTCGCCCGTGAGGAACACCGGAGAATTCCACGACATTGTATACATCTAAAAGAATGGATTTTTCCGCATAATCCCACGGAAAGCAGATGATTCGACGCATCGAACCTGCTTCGATGCCGATCTCTTCGTGAAGTTCGCGTCGAAGCGCTGTCTCGGGCGACTCACCGGACTCGCGTTTTCCCCCAGGAAATTCCCAAAGCCCGGCGAGATGTTTTCCGGGCGGGCGCTGTGTCAAAAGTATCCGGCCTTCGTTGTCGCGGATCACGCCCGCGACGACATGGATGGCCGGATTCTGCAAGTTCAGATCAGGCGAGCCGGCCGTGACACTGCTTGAATTTCTT
>OLMB01000243.1_pt1 | contig 63537 bp, 42 predicted proteins | sample 1604691 | NCBI WGS metagenome assembly OLMB01 (sample SAMEA104055722, study PRJEB20765) | soil metagenome | isolation source: soil
ACGCCGTACGTGAAGAAAAAGGTGTTTCTTTGGTTACTTTCTTTGCACCAGCAAAGAAAGTGACTCGCTCGCGCAGCGAGTGAAAGCTCTGGCTTTACTACATCGAGAACAAGAACAAAGTCACTGGATTCCGGCCTTCGCAGGAATGACGAGCCAAAAGCGAAGACGAGCCGAGACAAAGACGAGTAAAAAAGCGGAAAAGGTGGCAGCCCCGCCAGCTACATCCCGGCACCCGAATCATTCACTACCGTTGCTGCCTTCCGGCCCTGGCGGGATTTGCAAACTATCGTCGCGAGAGAACCAACGGAGCCGCCATAAGAACGGGCGGCAAGGGTGTCTTCGATGGCCACATTCTCCCATGTTGGCTGCAATTCGTCGAGACTGCTGTGCCTGCGTGACGGTCTCTACTCGCGTGTTGGGCGCCGATGAATGAGCCGACTTTCGGGCTGGAAAAGGATCGACGCAAACGAATTCCTATCCGCGCCGGCGCAGTCGGAATAAACTGCTGTCGCGGCGAGGTTACCGCGTGGCGCATCTGGGATTGGCGCGCGCCGAAGCGCGGATGAACGACAAACGCGAAAGCCTCGCGGAATACCGGCAATTTCTTGCGGCGTGGAAGGATGGCGACGCGGACGTTCCCGCGCTAGTGCAAGCGTCGCGGGAATACGCCGAACTCAATTCATCGCCTTGACTGAAGCGTCGTCGCCGACGCATTGACTACTCAACGATCGGCAACATCACGCTGCTCGCGTTTTCCGCGCCGTGATAAACACTCTGCGTCGCCGCGCGGTAGTCCGAGCTTTTCGCGTAGAAAATATTGTCGACGTACGTTTGCGGATTCCGGTCGTAAAGCGGAAACAGCGACGACTGGATTTGCACCATGATTTTATGGCCGGGCAAAAATACGTGGTTGACGTTCGGCAAACCGAATTTGTACTCCTCGATTTTCCCCGGCATCAGCGCTTGCGGTTTGTCGAGGGCGTGTACGTATCGGCCGCGAAAAATCTCGATGCCGATGGGCAATTGCAGGCCTGCCGTGCCAGGCTTCGAACCCTGATCCGGCGATTCGGGCGATTCGTTCGGAAATACGTCGATCAGTTTTACGACCCAATCGCTGTCCGATCCGGATGTCGCCGCAAATAAATCCGCTTGCGGCGCACCCATGATGTGGACGGGTTTGTCGAGTACATCAGTCTGATAGACGAGCACATCCGGTCGATCGGATACGAATCGTTGATCGTGCACGAGCCAAGGTTTCCATTGCAGCGGATCGTCCATGTTGATCGGACGTGGAATGAAGGGCACAGGTTTCGACGGATCGGAAACATAATCGTCGTGACCGCTCGTCGACGGATGTTGCATGCTCGCTTTGAAATGATCGGCAAGATACAGCGACGTCAGTGTGCCCATCGGCCAGCGCGGCGATTGTTGCCAAGAATTTATACCCGTCGCGTAGGTGAGAACATGCGGCGTATGCGGATCGGGACCGTCTTTCAGATAGTGATCGAAAAACGGTTTCATGTAGTTGACGCGAAACTCGTCCGACGTATCGCCTGTAAACGTCAGTGATCCCAAATCGTATCCATAATGATTCACGCCGGAATGACGCCACGGACCAATGACCAACGAAACCATAGTGTCGTTCGTGTCCTTGGGCTTCATCACTTTGTATACGGCCGGCGCGCCGTACGAATCTTCCTGATCCCATTGGCCGACGACGAGCATCGTCGGCACCGTGAGCGGCTCGGCCGCCATCCATTTATCGACGGCCTGTAGCGACCAAAATGTCGTGTACGCCGGATTCTGCAGAATCTTCTGCATGAACGGATAGACGTCTATTCCCCACGCGTGCGCGTAATCTCCGCTCGAACCGGCTTCGAGATACGCGGTGTAATCGTCGCCGACACCCGTACCGACAAGCGACCCGCCTTCGGCTTTCGCCGTGCTTTGATCGACGATGAAGTTCATCGTCGGATTGCGAAAGGCGCCGTTGTGAAAATCGTCGTCGCCAATCCACGTATCGACCATCGGGCTTTGCGGAACGGCGGCCTTGAGCGCCGGATGCGGATGGATTTCCGCCATCAACGTCAGAAAACCCAAATAGCTGCTGCCGACGACGCCGACTTTTCCATTCGACTCGGGAACATGTTTGACGAGCCAGTCGATCGTGTCGTAAGCGTCCGTCGATTCGTCGATTCCCGTGCGATTGAGCGGGCCGACGATCGGGCGCGTCATTACGAAACTGCCTTCCGAGCGATGCAATCCTCGAATGTCCTGATACACGCGAATGTAGTTGTCGAGAACGAATTCGGCATCCATCGCCGGCAAAACTTCGGTGATCGTTTGACTCTTGGTTCGTTCCGTCGAGTCTTTGGCATCGTATGGCGTTCGCGACAACAAGATCGGCGCGTTCGACGTGCCCTTCTTCATGAGGATGACGGTGTACAGTTTCACTTTGTCCCGCATCGGAATCATCACGACGCGTTTGGTGTAGTCGGCATTCGGCCGGATCGTGTCGTAGCTCTTGACGTCATCGGGCGTCATGGGCGTCACCTTCGCCGCGCTTTGCGCAAACGCAACATCGGCGATCAATGTGGCGATCGTCATGATCATAAAAACAGTCAGCGAACGGCGACGATGAAAAGAATGCACGGCGATTCCTTTGGACAGAACATAAGAGTTTTACGTGATCAAAGCTTACTCGAAGTCGATCGCAGGATGCTTGCAAAGCCGCTTGCGATTTTAAGGAGCTCCGATCCCACTGCTGCACAAATCGTCGTGATGCGTTGATGCCTTCGCCAATAGATAACCGCTATCGTTGCGTATCGAAAAATAGACCGACTTCTCCGCAGCGCCGTGCAACGTAACTTCTATTTCGCTCGTGTTGTCCGCGGCACAACTACTGGTCGGCCCGAACTCCAGATAGCCGCGATGTCGCGTCAATTCGATGCTTTCGTGAACGCGTCGTAGATTTTGCAATTCTTGCGCGTTCGACCAATCAGCGACCGTCTTCCATGGCGACGCGATCCATTCTTCGAGAAAGTCTTTGCTCGTTTCGGCGATAGGTCCGATACGCTTTACCGAATTGCCCGCGATTTTAAAATTGCGAAGCACAACACGCGTGAATCGATCTTCGTCAACGCTGTTGCCTTCGAAACGCAAGTGAACATTTTGGCCGTCTATGGATAACTCATCGATCTCGCTTCCGCCCCACCAAATGGGATCCGAACCGTTGAACATTTCTCGTGGCTGAATTGATGATTGTCGAGGCGACAGTGCATTGTAAAAAATGGTGGACCACGTCGAACTGCACCAAGGCGCTAAATGCGCAGTCGCAACAAACCAATGTCCTTCTGCATCGACAGAAGACAGCTCATATTGGAAAGAATCAAACGCTGCGGAGACTGAGTGATAGGCCGGACTCTGCCATCGCAACGCCTCGCTCCACCTGCCATCGCGAAAAGTGAATACCTGCAGCCAAGAATCGCTGCCGCAAGGCAAGGACAATTTAGTCACCAGCGCGATACGGATGATGTGACCTTGAAACACACGAGCTTGTATGGACAACTCGTCACGCGTGTCAGGCTCGAGAAAAACGGCCTGTTGTAGATCGGATTGAATTGTCGACGCGTCGGTGAGCGTTCCTGTCAGCCTTCGAATGTAAGCGGCGGTTCGTTCCGCTGTGCGCTGTTTTATCGTGGTGATGTGTCGCTGTTGCGCGGTTGTCAGCTCATCGTCCGCGCCGGTTGATGCCGCGGCGTTGGAAACTTTTAGCAAAAAGACGACGGCATGTAAGGTGATGCGAATCATGGCGTCGGGAACTGCACTGGAATTCTTCTTGGCACGCGAACGCTTGAATCCATTTGTTCCATTGATTACGACGTCGCATGGCGAGCGAAACGAACATCGTGTAAAAGTGCGCAAGACCCCAACGAATTCACCCGCCGCTCAGCGAGGGCGGCCTATGGTCCGTGCACCTATCAGCCGATAGGGCAAAGGAGATTCAACGTCATGGATACCGATCGCAAAGAAGGGCTGAAGCACGAAGTGAAAGGCGCCGCCAAGGAAGTGGCCGGCAAAGTTACCGGGAACAAACTGCGCGAAGCGGAAGGCAACGTCGAAAAAAACGTCGGCAAGATTCAGAACGCGGCCGGCAAGGCTGCCGACGACGCGCGCAATCAGGTGAAGAAGAATTCACGCTGACATTGTTCAAGTTGGCATTTGGGGCGCCGCGGCACAACGCAGCGCCCTCTTCGCAAACCCGAATAACTATCACCGAACTATCTAACGGAGAGCGTCATGACTGTAGGGACAATTTTGCTGATCGTGCTGATACTTTTGCTTGTCGGCGCACTTCCCACGTGGGGATACAGTCGGTCTTGGGGTTATCGACCTACCGGCGGTTTGGGTTTAGTTTTGCTGATCGTCATCATCTTGCTCGTGCTCGGATACATTTGATCTGGCAGCGCAACTGAAAAGAGTCGAGATTCGTCGCCAAATTCGCTGCTTATAGATTTCGCTGACTCATGCTATCTAGCGGAGACGTGCCGAAGCAGCACGTCTCCGCCGATTTTCTTCGGTCCAGAATGGCGCGAAACCTCGCGTTAGACGCTTCCTTTCCGGCGCAGCTGCCAAGTGCACGTGCCGATAAACATTGCGATCAGACTGAGCAACATCCAATACGCGTTGATCGGAACCGTAACCGTTCCTCCGGTCCCGCCGCTGCTCACGACGGTTGATGCGCTCGAACTAGTTTGTGTCGTTTGATCACTGGTGACCGTCGCGGTATTGACGATCGTGCCGGTGACGCCCGCTCCGATAGTGAACTTAACCGGCGAGACGGTGATGCTCCCTCCCGCGGCCAGCGTGCCGAGATCGCATGGGAATCCGCTTGGACACTGTATGCCCGCGGATACGAACGTTAGACCTGCCGGCGCAACATCGGACAACGTCACATTGGATGCGCTACTCGCGCCCACGTTCCTCACTGTAATCGTGTAAGAAATCGTGCCTCCCGCGGTCGCTGTAGCCGGACCGGTTTTCACGATCTGGATTTGTGGCGAACCGACGATGACAGTGACGGTACTCGTACACGTTGCAGCACCGGGGCATGTCGGATCGCCGCCGCCGCTGACCGTCGCCGTGTTGACCAGTGTGGCGCCGTTTGCGGATGCGATGGGCGTGACGGGAATCACGAACGTCGCGGACTCGCCGACAGCCAACCCGGCATCGATCGTACAGGTAAGCTGCTGGCCGCTCGCCGTGCACGAAGACGGCAATGTGCCGATCATCAAACCAGCCGGAATGTTGTCGACCACCGTTGCCGCCGAAGTCGTCGCCGCACCGCCGTTGTTCGTCACTTGTAGGGTGTAGCTCGCGGACGATCCGACCGCAAAATTCGTGGCGCTTGCCGACTTTACGATCGTCAATTGCGGCGCGCCGACCGGTGTCGTCACCGAACTCGTACAGTGCTGCGCAGTCGGACATGTCGGATCGCCTCCACCACTTACCGTGGCGAAATTCACGAGTGCAGATCCGTCGGCTGCCGCCGTCGGCGTCACGAGAATCACGAAGCTCTGTGTCGCATTGGCGGCCAGTCCGGACGCAACCGTACACGTGACCTGCTGACTCGAAGCCGCGCATCCGGACGGCAACGTTCCGATCGTCAAATTGCTCGGAATGTTGTCGGTGACGGTAGCGACTGCAGTCGTCGCAGCGGCGCCGGTATTCGTCACTTGCAACGTGTAACTCGCTTGCACTCCGACAACAAAATTCGATGCACTCGCCGTTTTCAAGAGCGTGAGTTGCGGTGCGTTAACCGGCGTGTCGACGGTGCTCGTGCAACGCGCGGCGTTCGGGCATGTCGGATCGCCGCCACCGCCGACCGATGCAGTGTTCACCAGCGTCGTTCCGCTGGCGCCAGCTGTCGGCGTCACGGGGATGACGAAACTTACCGAGCCACCCGGTGCAAGACCGCCCGGCACAGCGCAGTTCACTTGCTGACCGGACAATGTGCATCCCGACGGAAGTGTGCCGATTGTCAGATTGGTCGGAATGCTGTCGGAAACCGTTGCAACACCGATGGTCGCTGCTGCGCCCGTGTTGGTCACTTGCAGCGTGTAGCTCGCTTGCGTGCCGACGACAAAGTTTGCCGTGCTCGCGGTTTTGACCAACGTCAACTGCGGCGCACCGACGGGCGTGCTTACCGATCCAGAACAATGCGCGGCATTCGGACATGTCGTGTCGCCGCCGCCGGAAACCGTTGCTGTGTTCACGAGCGTGCTGCCGGTCGCGGCTGCGGTGGGTGTTACCGGAATCACAAAGCTCACGGGCGAACCCGTCGCAAGACCCGTCGGAATCGTACAGCTGACCTGTTGTCCGATAGCCGAGCATCCGGCAGGCAGTGTGCCGATCGTCAGATTGCTTGGCACGTTGTCGGTGATGGTAGCGGCGGACGTTGTCGCTGCAGTACCGACGTTCGTTACTTGCAATGTATAGCTCGCAGGAACATTGATGGCGAACGCACTCGAGCTGGCCGTTTTCTGAATCGATAACTGCGGCGCATCGACCGGCGTGTCGACCGTGCTCGAACAACGCGCTGCCTGCGGACAACCGGCATCGCCGCCGCCGCTGACCGTCGCGGTATTCTCGAGCGTCTTGCCGTCCGCGCTGGCGAGCGGCGTCACGGAAATCGTGAAACTCACCGGCGATCCGCTGGCAAGACCTGCCGGGATCGTGCACGTGACTTGCTGCCCGGCAACGTTGCAACCGGAAACCGTTCCGTTGATTTGCAGATCGCTCGGCACGTTGTCCGTGACACTCGCGACCGACGTGGTCGGCGCCGAACCGGTGTTGGTTACCTGCAGCGTGTAAGTCGCCTGCACGCCGACGACGAAGTTCGTCGTGTCTACGGTCTTCACGATCGACAACTGCACCGCATTCGTCGGTGTGCTGACGGTGCTCGAACAATGACTGGCCGCCGGGCACGAAGGATCACCTCCGCCCGATACGGTTGCCGTGTTGACCAGCGTTGTCCCATTCGCGGCCGCGTTGGGTGTCACAGGAATCGTGAAGATGACGGGCGCGCCGGTTGCCAGTCCGACTGCAATCGTGCAACTGACTTGCTGACCGGAACTCGTGCATCCGCTCGGCAGTGTTCCGATCGTCAGTCCACTGGGCACGTTGTCGGTGACGGTCGCATCTTGCGTCGTCGCAGCGGTGCCGGTGTTGGTGACTTGCAATGTGTAACTCGCCGCGACGCCGACGACGAAGTTAGCTGTGCTCGCCGTCTTTTGGATCGTCAACTGCGGAGCGTCGACCGGCGTGTTGACCGAACTGGAGCAGCGCGTCGCGCCCGGGCATGTCGGATCGCCACCGCCGGAAACTGTCGCGGTGTTCAAGAGCGTCGTACCGCTTGCTGCATCGGTCGGAGTGACTTGGATCGTAAAGCTCGCCGGCGATCCGGTCGCGAATCCGGATGGGATGGTGCACGTGACTTGTTGACCCGACGTCGTACATCCCGACGAAACGGTTCCAATCGTCAGATCGCTCGGAACATTGTCGGATATTGTCGTGACGTCCGTCGTCGCGGCGGAACCGGTGTTGGTTACCGTTAGCGTATACGTCGCCGGCACGTCGACAACGAAATTCGGTGCACTCGCCGTCTTCTGGATATTCAGTTGCGGCGCATCGACCGGTGTATTGACCGTGCTCGTGCAAGACGTCGCTCCGGGACACGTCGGATCGCCGCCGCCGGTCACGTTCGCCGTGTTCATCAACGTCGTGCCGCTGGCGGCCGCCGTTGGCGTCACCGGAATGACGAAGCTCACGGGCGATCCCGTCGCTAGACCAGCGGGGATCGTGCACGTGACTTGTTGACCCGCCGCACTGCACGTTCCTGTCAATGTTCCGATGGTGAGATTGCCCGGAATGTTGTCGGTGATTGTCGTCACGGCCGTCGTCGCCGCTGTGCCGGTGTTCGACACTTGCAATGTGTAGCTGGCCGGAACGCCGACGACGAAGAAGCTACCGCTCGCCGTCTTCTGAATCAGAAGTTGTGGCGCCTCGACGGGTGTGTTCACAACGCTCGTGCATCGCGTGGCGCCGGGACATGTCGGATCGCCGCCGCCGGTCGCGGTTGCGCTGTTCATCAGCGTTGTGCCGCTCGCATCGGCAGTCGGCGTCACCGGAATGACGAAGCTGATGGGCGAACCGGTGGCCAGTCCCGCGACGATCGTACACGTCACCTGTTGACCGGCTGCTGTGCAACCTGTCGGCAGCGTACCGATGCTGAGATTGCTCGGGATGTTGTCGGTGATCGTCGTTACGTCCGTCGTTGCCGCCGTGCCGGTGTTCGTTACCTGCAATGTGTAAGACGCGGCAACACCGACGACGAAGTTGGACGCGCTTGCGCTCTTCACGAGCGTCAGCTGCGGCGCATCGACAGGCGTCGTCACCGAATCGGTGCAGCGCGTTTGCGCCGGACATGTCGGATCGCCACCGCCCGTGACGGTCGCCGAATTCATCAGCATCGTTCCGCTCGCCGCCGATGTCGGTGTGACGGGAATGACGAAGCTGACCGGCGCCCCAGTCGCGAGACCTGCCGGGATCGTGCACGAAACGTTTTGTCCCGTGTTCGTGCAACCCGCGGGCAATGTGCCAAGCGTGAGGTTGTTGGGAATGTTGTCTGAAATCGTCGCAACGGCCGTTGTCGCGGCGGTGCCGGTGTTCGTGACTTGCAACGTGTACGACGCCGGCTCATTGATCACGAACGACGAAGCACTCGCGGTTTTTTGAATCGTGAGCTGCGGTGCGCTGACCGTCGTCATGATCGTGCTGACGCAGTTGGCCGGCAACGTGCCCGCCGTTCCGCCGTTCGGACATCCGGGATCGCCGCCGCCGGTCGCGATCGCGGTGTTGGTCAGCGATTGTCCCGACAGCGATGCTTGCGGCGTCACTGGAATTGCAAACGTCACGGGCGTGTTCGTAGCCAACGGTGCGGGTGCCGTGCAGGTGACCAGTTGCAACGTGTTCGTGCATCCGGCCGGCAGCGTGCCGATGGTCAGGCCTGCCGGAATCTGGTCGATGACACTCGTGACAGACGTCGTCGCCGCGTTTCCGATATTCGTCAGTTGCAACGAATAAATCGCAGGTTGATTGATGACGAACGTCGTGGGCGACGCTGTCTTCACGATCTTCAGCTGCGGCGCCGTCACCGGATTGCTGATCGTACTCGTGCAGTTTGTTCCGCCCGGACAACTTGGGTCGCCACCGCCGGTCAGCGTCGCGGTGTTGATGATGTTCTGCCCTTCCGCCGCGGCCGTCGGTGTTACTTGAATGGTGAAGTTCACGCTGTTGCCGACGGCAAGTCCCGCCGCCAACGCGCATGTCACGGTTTGACTACTGACTGTGCAGCCAGCCGACACCGTGCCGATTACCAGGTTGGCATCGAGCGTATCGGTGATCGTTCCCGCTAGCGATGCTGCCTGGCCCGTGTTGGAAACGTTGATCGTGTAAGTGCTCTGAACGCCGACGGTTAGATTACCCGCCAAACTCTTCTGCACCGTGAGATGCGGTGCATTCACTGGTGTTGTGATCGTTGCCTGGCAATGCGTATCGCCCGTACAAGGATCGCCACCGCCGCTCGCGGTTGCGGTGTTGATAGCCGACAGACCTGCTGCCGTTCCCACCGACACAGGCACGGTGATCGAACCCGCGTTCGATCCGGGCAGCAACGTCAGCGCATAGGTACAAACGACCTGCGTCGTCGTGCTCGATCCGCAGCTCCAGTTGATTCCGTTCGGCGTGCCGGTGATCGTGATGCCGGCGGGCATCGGATCGTTCACGGTGATCGGTCCGGTCGTGCTCGTCGTTCCGGCATTGCCTACGAGAATCGAATACGTTCCGGTCTGCCCCACGGTGAACGACGTTGGAGTCGCGCTCTTCGAGATCGAAAGTCGAGGCGCGCCGGCGTTCGAGTTCGTCACCGTCGCGCTCGCTGTGCATGGAGGCGCGGCGCATGTCGTACCGACGGGCTGAGTCGCGGTAACGGTGTTGACGATGTTGCCAGTCGCCGCCAGCGAGGCTAGACCCGTTACGTTGATCGCGATGCTGCCGCCGGCCGGAAGCGTGACATGATTCAATACGATGTTGCCGGTTGCGCCAGTTGCGCCCGTGCCTGCGACCGTGTTGTCGCAATCCGCACCGGCGCTCGTCGCCGTACAGGTCCATGACGAAACGGTAACCGCGGCGGGAATGCTATCCGTGACATTCACACCGATCAGATCGCTCGGTCCGTTGTTCGTCACCGTTATCTGGTAGTTGAGCGGGCTGTTGGGAATGTAAGTCGCTGCGGGCGTCGCGGTTTTTGTTACGGCGAGATTGCCGAAAACGATCAGGTTGTCCGTGTCGGTGGATTGATTGTTGGCCGTGTTGCTGTCGACGACCGTTCCTGGAACTGAAATCGTGGCCGTGTTGGCGATCGTTCCGGTTACGTTCGAAGCGATCGCAGCGTTTACCGTGAACGTCGCCGTGCCGTTCTTCAGCAATGAGACGAGCGCATTGATCGAGCCGCTTCCACTGGCCGGACAGGCGGAGCCCGCCGACGGCGTGCACGACCAACTCGTGAACGTCATGCCGGTCGGCGGTGTGTCGAGCACACTCGCCCCCGCGACATCGTTCGGTCCTGCGTTGCCGGCAATGATCGTGTAGATCGTCGTACCGCCCGCATTCACTGATGTGACGTGGTCGTCTTTCGAAATCGACAGATCGGCCGTTCCTGTCGCGGCGAGCGTGGCGGAGACCGGCAAAATATTCGTGATCCCTTGCGTACTTGTGAGCAGACCCGCCGGTAGCGAGTTGATCAGGTTGCCCGCCGCCGTTGCTACGACGTTGACGGTCAACAAACAAACGGAACCCACACCGACGCTGGCGTTCGACAAACTCAGCGTGTTGCTGCCAGCGGTTGCGGTGATCGTGGCGCCACTACAACCGCCGCCGCTGAACGACGGACTCGGCGTCGGCGCGATGAGCATGCCCACCGGCAATGCGTCGATCAAACCGACCCCGGTCAATGCAACCGCGCCGGTATTGTTGTTGAGGATCTGCACGGTCATCTGCGAGACGCCGTTGATCGCAACGATATTCGGACTGAATCCCTTGCTCAAACTCAGGAACGTCGTGACGCGTGTCAGCGTCGCGGTAGCGGCCGCGTTGTTGGTGAAACCTTGAGTCGTCGTGACGGAATTGACCGGAATCGTGTTGGTTGCCGTGCCGGCCGTTCCTGTTGGTGTGGTGATATGGACGGTAACCGTGCAACTCGTCGCGGCGCCGCCGGTTCCGACAGCGAGACTTCCACCGGACAGCGATACGAACGTCGCTCCCGCGGTCGCCGTGACCGTTCCACCCGTGCACGTGGTGTTCGCGAGCGGCGTGGCCGACACGGTATGGCCGGCTGGCAAGTTGTCCGTGAACGCGATGTTGTCTATCGCCTGAGCATTTGCCCCGCGCGAAACAGTAATCGTCAGCAGCGAATCCTGGCCTGCAAAAACGGTCGTCGGTGTGAACGATTTAGCTAAACTCAGCGCCGCGCCGACGCTCGTCGTCGCGGTGATCGGCGACGTGTTGTTGCCTTGGCTCGTGATGATCGCGCCGGTCGCGATGGTGTTGGTGTGATTGCCGGTCGCGACGGTTGGGCCGATTGCAACAGGAATGACGATCGTGCACGAGCCTGGACCCGGAATCGTTCCGCCGGTCACAACGATCGATGTGCCACCCGCAGGCGCAGTGATCGTTGATCCACACGTAGTGGTCGGCGCCGGTGTAGCAGCAACGGTGAATCCGGTCGCCGCCATCGTGGTCAGCAAGTCGGTGACGGACGTGATCGTCGCCGCCGTCGTCGACGCGTTCGTCAGCGTGATCGTCATCGTCAGCGTGTTGCCTTGAACGGAGTTACCCGTGAACGCCTTGCTGGCCGTGATGTTGCTCGTCGGGTTGATCGTGAGCGTGGCGTTCGCCGCCGCATAATTCACGCCGCCGAAAGTTCCGGCTACGAATGCGTTCGTGTCTGTTTGCGGCGCCGCAGTGACATTGGTGCCTGTCACCTTGACGGTCAGCGTGCATGTCACCGACGTGTTGCCTGCGCCACTCGCCACGGCGGGAATGGTTCCGTTCGCGATCGAGACGGATGCGTTGCCGGTTCCGATCGTGGCTGTGCCGCCGGCACATGTCGTCGCGGCCGTTCCCGTAACCGCAGTCATGACATACGGCGCCAGCGGAAATGTATCGGTGAAATTGATCGGCGTCAGCACGCTCGCATTGAAGTTCGAGAATGTGATCGTCAGCGTCGACTGTGCGCCGCTAAGAATGGGATTCGGTGAAAAGGCTTTCGCTACTTGAGCGCCCGTCTGCACGCGGACGGCAGCCGAGAACGCGCTGTTGGAGACAGATTGGTCCGACGTCAGTGCGCCTGCGGCGATGCTGTTCGTGACGTTATTATTGAAAGCCGCGTTCGCGTTGGCTGCGACGACGTCGACCGAGAATGTACACGAACCATTGGCGGGAATCGTCGCGCCGCTGATCGAAACCGCAGTGGCCGTGCTCGCCGGCGTTCCGGGCGTGCACGTCGTCGAGAGATTGGGAGTCGCAGCGACCACGAGTTGCGCCGGGAGCGTGTCGGTGAGCGCCACGCCAGTCAGCGGGACGCCGTTGCTGTTGGGCAACGTGATCGTCAATGTGGTCGCGGTATCGTTGCCGTGGATGACCGTGCGCGAAAATGCTTTCGACCCCGCCACCGGCGCGAGTGCGACGACAGTCAATGTCGCCTGCGCACTCTGCTGGTTGGTGCCTTGCGACGACGTCACCGCATTGGCTGCGATCGTGTTGACGTAGCTGCTTGGAGCAGTCGCGACAACGTCGACACTAAACGAGCACGTGCCGGGTCCACTTCCCGTGGCTGCCGGAATCGTTCCGCCGCTGAGTGCGGCCGTCGTTCCGCCCGCCGTGGCAACCACCGTGCCGCCGCACGTGCTGCTCGTGTTGGGCGGCGACGCTACCGTCATTCCAGTGGGCAATGAGTCAGTGAGCGATGTAGCCGTCGCGACGCTACTATTTGTGTTTATCAAAGAAACCGTCAGCGTGGATTTTTGCCCCGCCGACACCGAAATGGGATTGAAGCCTTTATTGATGCCGACATCGGCGCGAACCGCTGTGGATGCAAATGTCGCCGAGACCAAAACCAAAAGCGAGCCGATAAGACGCCGCAAATTTGAACGCATCGAAAATAATTCCCATCGTAAAAATGACCACTAAACGCAGCCGGAATCGAGTGAAAAAAAACCGGGCCCCCTACAGCCGACATCAAACCATACTTACGCGCTGCCGTCAGCTGGGGCAGCCCCCACTAAATTGAAGGAATTCCCTGCTTGCCGGTTTGTCGGGCAGTGCATTTCCGCACGATCTTAGCTGCCGATAATTTCAATCCGACGCGTTTCCTCGGAAACGGAGTCCATGTCGGGACATGGTAGCCTCGCCGGGGCTCGCTTGCGTCAATCCTGATTTCGAGAAATTCGTATGCCGTCTCGCTCGCTATCAGCCGCGCTGACGTCGGCACATTAGTCAATGGAGCCTATCATCACCTGAGCGCCGGCGATTTGTTCGGACTTGGTCTGGCGCTCGCAGGATGTGCGCTGCTGATTTGGTTTCCCGACGAAATCAACAGTCTCACACTCGGTGAGTGGATCAGAGGCGCGCAGATAAATGTGCCGACGCCTCCTTCTCTTATCGCTGGATTCGGATGGGCGGTGCTCGTCGCCGCCGCTGCCGCGATCAATATTGGCTTGATCAAATCCACATGACGTACCGCCGCGACGGCGAGATCGCATCGTCATCGTGAACTATTGCTTGCTTCCTCGCGAAAGCGTTACGACCACGTCTGCCAACCACGCCCTAGCAGCGGCTGGCCCCGCCAACGCGTATTGAGCTTGCGTGAAACGATCGACGCCGACCGCGATGCTGAGACCGCCGAGCGTGTTAACCGCAGCGAACGCAGACTCGTCTGCGAAATCGTCGCCGAGAAAAACCGGCGTGCGTGATTTGAACGGCGGCTCGGCGAGAAACGCGCGGACTGCGGAGCCCTTGCTGCATGTCGTCGGCTTGATTTCCTGCACCATCGCGCCCGGCTGGACTTCGTAAGTATCGCCAACCGCTGCGACGATAGCCGCCGCCGCAGCGGCCACCGCATCGGCGAGATGCGGCGCCGTTCGATAATGCAGCGCGACGGAAAATCCTTTGTCTTCGACTTTCAGTCCCGGAAGACGCAATGCGGTTTCAACCGCGCGTCGACGCACGAAATCGGCAACTTGTTTTTCCGGCAGAAGCACATTGTGCAAAACACCGTCGGCCGAACGCCGGCGCATGCCGTATTGGCCTGCACTCGGCAAAACAAGAGGCGCGAAAAGATGGTCTAGATCGTCGAGCGTACGACCGCTCACCAGTGCGATGGCACCAGCCAACGCAATCTGCAAATCAGAAAGTGATTGGAGTACCGGGCCAGGAATCTTGACCAACTCCGGCAGTGGCTGAAACTCGACGAGGCAACCATCGACATCCAAGAAGATCGCCCAGCGATCGTCGTCGGTTGGCAGCGGCGCTGGTCTACGCGCAAGGAAATCGGTATTCGCGGCTTGGCTGATAACGGCATTCATTCGCGCGGCATCGCCGGTGGATGGCAGTCGGGATAGTTCATGCAAGTGCAATCATCTCAGTAGAAACATAAAAAAGGCGGTGATGAAATGAACGACACCGATCCTTTTTGATTGCTCGCGAGAACGCGCAAGCAAGAAAACAATAGATCCATCCTTGGAAAATTTCCTTGTTCCTTCTGGAACCTAATCGTGGCACTCCTAATCGATGAGTCCATTCGTGCATGCGCATTCCATTCGGCGCTGGGGCGCTAGTTCCAAGTTATATGCCAGCGCACCGACAAGCCATTCCATTGATTGCGGCGTTTTTACGAAACCATTGCGATGCAGCTTGCGGCCTTTCGCAATGCGCATCTTGCGAGATGCACGACGTGCAGCGCAAAAAGCAGTACGCAGATGTCAATCTCTGCTGGCATGTCAGATGCAGCTGTCTTGCTGTGCTTGAACTTAATTCACTAGTTAATCGACAGGGAGTTACAAAATGAAAAAACTTTTACGCGTGGCCATACTTGCCGCAATTCCGTTCGCGTTGGCTGCCAACGCGCAAACGGCTACATCGAATGCGCCGGCACAGACGGGCGACAACGGCGACGCGACGTTCGTACAAAAAGCGGGCGAAGGCGGCATGGCTGAAGTCGAGCTAAGCAAGCTCGCAGCGACGAACGCCAAGTCGCCGGAGGTGAAAAAATTCGCCGCGCAGATGGTCCACGACCACACCGCCAACAACAAGCAACTGGCCACCATCGCCGCGCACGAAAATATTCCGGTGCCGCAAAAGTTAGACAGCGACCACGCCGCACTGCGCGACAAATTGAATGGACTGAAAGGCTCCGACTTCGATCAGGGTTATGTCAACGCGATGCGTTCGGATCACCAAAAGATGCTCGATCTGCTGAAATCATCGGAATCAACCGTTAGCACGGAAGAGCTACGCACTTTCATCAAGAAGACCGAACCTGTCGTCGAGCATCACCTGAACATTGCGCAAGGTCTCAAAGTGGAGTGATGTCATGCCTGACAAATCGACACTGAAGCGCGTCTCAAAAGATCGCCGACAAGGAAAGTCGGCGAGTACGCAGGCGGGCGAATTCGTGCGCCAGGAGATCGATCATATTCGTCAAGGCAAACACGGCGCGCGATCGGCTAAACAGGCAATTGCGATCGGCCTGTCTGAAGCGCGCCGTGCCGGTGTGAAGGTACCTGCGAAAAAGTCGACGACGAGTTCCACGACGCGTCGAAAGGCCCGTGAAGACGCCGCTGCGTCCAAACATCCGCACAAACCATCGAAAACCCGATCGCAGGCAACAAAACGTGCGTTGGAACGCGAACCGCGGAGTGTCGCTTCGAAATCGGCGTTGTCGCGACAGGCACGCGGCGCGGCGTCGAAGCGCTCGCCCGCGAGCCGTTCGGCATCGGCACGCAAAGCCGCGCGGACACGACGCAGCTCGTGACTGCAAGTTCGACCAAGAATCGCGCTGGAAAAAATTTATCGAAGTGCCACACGACGATATTTGAATTGGCGAGAGACGAATTGCGTTTCCACTAGCACATAAAACGAAGACAGCAGACGACGCCGTACATCGAACGCGATCCCGACGTCCGCGCTAACCTTACAACTCGGCTAAATCAGTGCAATTCGCGCCTGATGCGAACAGCGTCCGTGCAAATTGCGGTTCCATTCAACAAGCGCGTCGCATGTTGCTTAGCATCATTCGCCGATTTCTATTGGCATGCTGCTTGCGATACACCCCCTGTGCATGCGAGCGCTCGTATGCGGAATTCGTCAGGGAGCGACAATGATCAATCGCACAACATACGGTGGAGCTCATAGCTACGAAGCAATCGATTTCCACGGCGAGCGCGTCGATCACTTCGAACAATCCGGCTCACATCAACCTTTCGAATCGCAAATTTCGGAGATTGAATCTTCGGCGCCGCGGTCCAAGACAGCCGCGCACAACGAACCGCCGCGCTCGAGCGTCACCAGTTTTCTTCACCCGCACATTGGACAGATTGCCAGCGACAACGGTGGCGAAGGACGCCTCATCGTCGTATCGAATCGTGTTGCGTTGCCGAAGGATGTGCGCGCCGGCGGTCTTGCGTCCGCACTGAAAGGCGCGCTCGCGGAACGCGGCGGCATCTGGTTCGGCTGGAGTGGGCAGATTTCGGAAGAACAACGCTTCGACGTGCAGTCCGATCCTGTTTATCCAATCAAATACGCGACACTGGATTTAAACCGCGCAGACTACGACGGCTATTACGCAGGTTTTTCGAACCGCGTGTTGTGGCCGCTGTTCCATTATCGCCTTCACCTGCTCGACTTCAACCGCGACACGCTCGCCGCCTACCGACGCGTCAGCGCGAAATTCGCCGATCGTCTTGCGGAACTCATCAAGCCCACCGATACGATTTGGGTGCACGACTATCATTTAATTCCACTCGGCGCCGCGTTGCGCTCCCGCGGCGTCAATTGCCGCATCGGATTTTTTCTGCACACGCCGATGGCGCCGCCCGAACTGCTCGCGTCGCTGCCGCATCACCGCGATCTGATGTCGTCTTTTTCCGCTTACGATCTCGTCGGTTTCCAGACCGATTCCGATCGCCGATCGTTCACCAACTATTTCGAAAATGAACTCGGTGCCTTTAGCGAAAGCGACGGACGCATCGAGATCGGCGGACACACGTTCCGAGCCGGCAAATTTCCGATCAGTATCGACACCGCGCATCTGGAAACGCTCGGCCAGCGCGCCGCGACATCGAGCAACGCCAAACGTTTGATGGAATCGATGGACGGTCGTGTGATGCTCGTCGGCGTCGATCGTCTCGATTACTCAAAAGGACTGCCGGAGCGTTTCAATGCATTCGGCCGCCTGCTCAAAGAACATCCGGATCTGCAACGCCACGTGACGCTGCTTCAGATCGCGCCGACGAGTCGCGGCGACGTTCCGGAATATAAAGAATTGCGCACCAAACTCGAAGTCATCGCAGGTTCGATCAACGGCAAATTCGCCGAGCCGGATTGGGCGCCGATCCGATACGTCAACAAAAGTTACCAGCAAGCACGTTTGGCCGGTTTTTATCGCGCGTCGCGCGTCGGTCTGGTCACGCCGCTGCGCGACGGCATGAATCTCGTCGCGAAAGAATACGTCGCCGCGCAGGATCCGAATGATCCTGGGGTGCTGGTGTTGTCGCGTTTTGCTGGCGCCGCGCAAGAGATGACCGATGCGCTGCTCGTCAATCCGTTCGACGAAGAACAAGTGATGGGCGCAATGCAGCAGGCGCTGATGATGCCACTCGGAGAACGCAAGCGGCGTTGGAAGCGCATGATGGATTATCTGCGCGTCCACGACGTCAACGCATGGCGCAATAAATTCCTCGAGACATTACGCGGGTGTACGCCTGCGACGACGGAAGGCAAGCATGGTCTCGCCAAATCAGGCGTTGCGTGACGGGCCGATGGCGAAGAGTAAATCCGGTGCGACCCGCACGAAAACCATCGAAGACACGCGCAGCGCCAACCGCAAGGCGATGCCTTCGGTTGTGTCGACCAAGTCGTTCTCCCGCATCATTCAAGTGGACAACGTTAGCTCGATCGAGACGGATGACGCGTCGCGCTGGGCACATTTGGGCTTCGACGCGATTCTGATTCGTGACGCGACTAACGTCGTAGGCGTTTCCGATCTCGCGGCGATTTCTTCGATCGCAAAGTCGACGACACAGCACGCACTCAAATTGATCGTCGATATCGACCTGCACCGGGTCGATGCCAACGCACCGATCGCGACGGCGCACCCGACGTGGTTTAAACGCGTCGTTGCCGGCGGTTGGCCCGTCGACCCGCGTCGCGATTTACATGACCGAGAATGCGTTCCGCGTTTTGAGCATGCGGAAGCCGCCGAAGGTTTGGCCGATGCTTTTGCGGCATCACTCATCGCAGCCATCGACGCAGGTGCATCCGGTTTTTCCATCAACTGGCCGCAACGAGTCCCCGCCGCGGTGCAGCGTTCCACCATCGAAAAAACCCGCGCATCGCATCCACAAACCGCTTTCATCGCATGGGCACCCGGACTCAGCCGGCGTGAACGCGCTTCACTCTCGACATCGGGATTCTCTGCGACCTTTTGTTCGTTGCCGTGGTGGGACTATCGGTCGCCGTGGTTCTTGGATGAATTGAACGACCTGCGCCGCGTTGGCCCCGTGTACGCGCCCGTTCGATATATCGACGACGAAAATGCTGAGCGCCGCCGTCGCGCGTTCAGCCGCGCACTCGAAAGCGCCGCGCTTTTTGCGGACGGTTTATTGCTGCAAAATTTCTCCGCGACGAGCACTGCCGATTCCGACACGATCAAAAACGTCAATCAGAACTTCGCCGCGCCTAATCACTCAACCTTCGCGCCGGTCAGCGTGCCGTGGTCGCGAGTCGGCGCGTGGATCGATCGATCGTCGCCCACCGCGCGACTCGCGCTCGTCAACTCCGATCTCGATCACCACGCGACGTTTCAAAGCGCATCGCTCGAACAGAACGGTGGCGTCGTATTTGACGAGTCGAATATCGTGCTCGCTCCAGCGGAAGTGCGCACGATCGAGATCGCGACGCCGAAAGTCATCCCGCAACCGCCCGTCGAAGATGCTCTTAAAAAAGCAATCGCGGCGTCGCGCGTTACGATCGAATCCATCACGCCGAATGTCGATGACGGCCGTTTTCCCGCAAAGCGCGTGGTGGGAGATTCTGTCCTCGTAGAAGCCGACGTTTTCAGCGACGGACATCCCGTGCTCGCCGTTCGTTTGCTGTGGTGCACGGCCGACTTCGAAGATTGGAACTCAGTCCGCATGCGCTCACTCGGTAACGATCGCTGGCGCGCTGAATTTCCGCTGCGTCGACAAGGTTTGCATTTTTATACGATCGAGGCCGGCCTCGACGAATTCGCGGCGATGCGCGTGTCGATCGAGAGGAAAGTCGCGGCCGGCCAAAACGTCGCGCTCGATGTCGAAGAAGCACGCCTGTTCATTGCGGACGCGAGTCGTCTTGCGTCGGCGGAACATCGCGCGAAACTTCGCGCGCTCAGCCTCGAAATTTCATCGGCGCGCGATCCCGCATCGCGCGTGCTCGCGCCGGATTGCGCAGCGTTGATGTCCATCGCCATCCCGCCCGCCTTTCTTTCGCGAGCGCCGACCATGCATTCGGTGCAGGCGGATCGGCGCGCAGCGGCGTTCGCGTCGTGGTACGAATTGTTCCCGCGGTCGCAGGGGAAGAACGGCGAGCACGGCACATTTTCTGATGTCATCGAACAGCTGCCGCGGATCGCGTCGCTCGGATTCGACGTGCTGTATTTTCCGCCGATCCATCCGATCGGCCGCACGAATCGCAAAGGTAAAAACAACTCGCTCACGGCGAACGCGGATGAACCCGGAAGTCCGTACGCGATTGGCGCGTCGGAAGGTGGCCACGATGCAATCCATCCGCAGCTCGGCACGCTGAAAGATTTCACCGATCTGGTTGCGGCCGCAAAAAAAAACGGGCTCGAAATCGCGCTCGACTTCGCCGTGCAGTGCGCGCCCGATCATCCGTGGCTCAAGCAACATCCGGAATGGTTCACGTGGCGTTCGGATGGTTCGATGCGCTATGCCGAGAACCCGCCCAAAAAATACGAAGACATCGTCAATGTGGATTTTTACGCAAACGACGCAAAACCCGCATTGTGGACAGCACTTCGCGATGCCGTCGCGTTCTGGCTCAAACTCGGCGTCAAGATTTTTCGCGTCGACAATCCGCACACCAAACCGCTGCCGTTTTGGGAATGGCTAATCGCTGATTTGCGCACGCTCGATCCGGACGTGCTTTTTCTCTCAGAGGCGTTCACGCGTCCGAAGTTGATGAATCGTCTTGCCAAGATCGGGTTCTCGCAGTCATACACCTATTTCACGTGGCGCAACACGCGCGACGAACTCGAAACGTACATGAAAGAATTGAACGCGCCACCCGTGCGCGATTTCTTTCGACCGAATTTTTTCGTCAACACACCGGACATCAATCCGTATTTCTTGCAGACCTCCGGCCGGCCGGGTTTCCTGATTCGCGCCGCACTCGCCACGACATTGTCCGGTTTGTGGGGCATGTACAGCGGTTTCGAGCTGTGTGAAGCCGCCGCGCTGCCGGGCAAAGAAGAATATTTCGATTCCGAGAAATACGAATTGCGTCCGCGCGACTGGAACGCAGCCGGCAACATCAACGCCGAGATCGCACAACTCAATCGCATCCGTCGTGAAAACCCAGCGCTGCAGACTCACCTCGGCATCGCTTTTTATCACTGTGGAAATAGCAACATTCTATATTTCGGCAAAGCAACGCTGTCCCGCGACAACATCGTGCTCGTTGCGATCAACCTCGATCCTCACAACACGCAGGAAGCCGACATCGAAATACCTCTCTGGGAATTTGGCATGGACGACAACGGCGTGCTGCTCGTCGAAGACTTGGTCGGCGGCAACGCATTCGATTGGCGCGGCAAGAATCAACACGTGCGTCTTGAGCCGTCGCATCCCTACTCCATCTGGCGCGTGCGCGCCGAAAGGGATCGTTGACATGCCGATGCATACACCGCTCACACTCGATCCGCTTTGGTATAAAGATGCGGTCATCTATCAACTGCATGTCAAATCGTTTTTCGATTCGAACGACGACGGCATCGGCGATTTTCCCGGTCTGACAGCGAAGCTCGACTACATCGAACGCCTCGGCGTCACCGCGTTGTGGTTGCTGCCTTTCTATCCGTCGCCGCGCCGCGACGACGGCTACGACATCGCCGATTACCGCAATGTCCATCCCGATTACGGTTCGATGGACGACGTGCGTCACTTCATCGACGCCGCGCACCAGCGCGGCATCCGCGTCATCACCGAACTCGTCATCAATCACACATCGGACCAGCACGCCTGGTTTCAGCGCGCGCGCAACGCGCCGGCCGGATCGATCGAGCGCGATTTCTACGTGTGGTCCGACACCGATCAGCGCTACGCCGGAACGCGCATCATTTTTCTCGACACCGAAAAATCGAACTGGACATGGGATCCGGTCGCCAACGCTTATTTTTGGCATCGATTCTATTCGCATCAGCCAGATCTGAATTTCGACAATCCGCTCGTGCTCGAAGAAATCTTGAAAGTGATGGAATTCTGGCTCGATCTCGGCATCGACGGATTGCGACTCGACGCCGTGCCTTATCTCGTCGAGCGCGATGGAACCAACAACGAAAATCTTCCGGAGACACACGCGATCCTGAAAAAAATCCGCGCCGCGCTCGATGCGAAATTTCAGGGACGCATGCTGCTCGCCGAAGCGAATCAGTGGCCGGAAGACACGCAGGAATATTTCGGCGCCGAAGACGAATGCCACATGGCGTTCCATTTTCCGCTGATGCCGCGCATGTATATGGCGATCGCAAAAGAGGATCGATTCCCGATCACCGACATCATGCGGCAGACACCGCAAATCCCGCCGACATGTCAGTGGGCGATTTTTCTGCGCAACCACGACGAACTCACGCTCGAAATGGTCACCGACAGCGAACGCGATTATCTGTGGGAAGTCTATGCATCCGATCGCCGCGCGCGCATCAATCTCGGCATCCGTCGTCGCTTGAGTCCTCTGCTCGAACGCGATCGCCGTCGCATCGAATTGATGAATAGTTTGTTGTTGTCGATGCCCGGAACGCCGGTGATTTATTACGGCGACGAAATCGGCATGGGCGACAACATCCATCTTGGCGATCGCGATGGCGTACGCACGCCGATGCAATGGTCGCCCGATCGCAACGGCGGATTCTCGCGCGCCGACGCCGAGCAACTCGTTCTGCCCGCGATTGCGAACCCACTTTACGGCTACGCGTCGCTCAACGTGGAAACGCAAACGCGCGACGGACATTCGTTGCTGAACTGGATGCGGCGCATGTTGGCGCTGCGCAGTCAACATCAAGTATTCGGTCGCGGCACGCTGGAATTTTTGTATCCGGGCAATCGCAAAGTGTTCGCTTATTTGCGACGCGATGAGAATCAAACGATTTTATGCGTCGCGAATCTCGCACGCTCGCCGCAGGCAGTCGAACTCGATCTGTCCGCGTTCAACGGACGCGTTCCCGTCGAAATGACGGGCGGTTCGGCCTTTCCGCCGATCGGCGAACTGACGTATTTATTGACGCTGCCGCCTTACGGATTTTATTGGTTCGACTTGCGCACCGCGGACAGCGCACCAGACTGGCATGCCGCCGCACCCGAAATGCTCGCCGAATACGCGACGCTCGTCATGCGCCGCGGCATGGCCGACATCGCCGGCGAAACGATGCGTACGCAACTCGCCCGCGATATTTTGCCGAACTATTTGCAGGCGCGTCGCTGGTTCGGCGCGAAAGATCGCAAACTCGACAACGTGCAATTGAATTTCATCGCGGCGCTCGACAACACGCCGGATTCGCCCGCACTTTTCAGTGTCACCGCAAAATTCGGAAACGAAGAACAGCATTATTTGTTGCCGCTCGGCGTGGCTTGGGACAACCAGGACGCGCCGGTGTTGGCGCGACAACTCGCGCTCGCGAACGTCCGCCGAGGTTCACGCGTCGGCGCGTTGACGGACGCGTTCGCCGTGCCGGCGTTCGCGCGCATCCTCATCGATCTGCTCGCGCGCAACGCGACGTTGTCGGCAGGCGCGGCGGAAGTGCATTTCCGCGCGGAACCCAATGCCGATCTCGGCGCACTCGTCGATGCACCGCTGCGTTGGCTGTCGGCGGAGCAGTCCAACAGCTCGCTCGTCTACGACGATCGCGCCGTATTGAAGTTGCTGCGCAGACCGCGGCATGGCGTTCAACCCGAGGCAGAGATGGGCCGTCAGTTGTCTCGGCTCGGCGTCACGCATATCGCGCAATTTCTCGGCGAAATCTCTATCGCCCAGAATGACGAAGCGACGACGATCGGAATCCTGCACGCGTTCGTGCGCAATCAGGGCGATGCGTGGCAATACACGCTCGACTATCTCGGCCGTCTGATCGACGATCACGTGATCAGCGCGAATCCCGAAACCGCCGAAGGCGAATTGTTCGTCGAATACGAACTCTTCGCCGCCGCCATCGGACGCGCCCTCGGCGAGCTTCATCGCGCACTTTCCACACCGACTGACGACTTGGCGTTCGCACCCGAAACCGCCGATCAAACGGATGTCGAACGCTGGCGCACGCACACGCTGAGCGAGATCGATCGCGCCTACGCGATGATGGATGCGTCGACGGCAGTCTCCGATGCGGACACGCAGAAACTCGCCGTCAAACTTTTCGGTTATCGCCGCTCACTCGTCGATCGTGTGCGCGCGCTGCGGCATGCCGGCGCGGCGATCAAAACGCGCATCCACGGCGACTTTCATCTCGGCCAGATTCTGGTCTCGAGCGGCGATGCCATCATCGTCGACTTCGAAGGCGAGCCGCACGGGTCGCTAGAACAGCGTCGCGCCAAATCCAGTCCGCTGCGCGACGTCGCCGGATTGTTGCGCTCGCTGCACTATGCGGTCGCGTCGGTCGGCGCGCGCGACGATGCGCGCCTGACCGTACCCATGCGCGACGCGCGCGATCGACTGCTGACGCGTTTCTTGAATGCATCGCGTGAGGCATTCCTCGCCGCATACCGCTCGATGCTGGGCGACAACGCCAGCGTCAACGAAAGTTTGCTCGACATGTTCATCATCGAGAAAGCGGCCTACGAACTTTGCTATGAGCTGGCCAATCGGCCGGACTGGGTGCACGTGCCGTTGCGCGGCCTGATCGAAACCGTCGAAGCAGGATCAACATGAAAGCGCCCCGCACTGCCGACGAATCGATGATCGACGATGCGACGATTGACGCCCTCGTCAAAGGACGGCTGTCCGATCCGTTCGGCGTTCTCGGTCCGCACGAGGTGGGCAAGTCACGAGTAGTTCGCGTTTTCCTGCCTGGCGCGAATGCCGTTGCTGCAATTTCCACAAGTGGAGAATTGCTCGTGCAGTTGCAGAAGCTGCACGCCGACGGCGTTTTCGCTGGCAAGCTTCCGCGCAAACAGCCGTATCGACTTCGCATTCACTGGCCGGACGCGATCGAAGAAGTGGAAGATGCCTACGCATTCGGGCCACTTCTCGGCGAACTCGATCTGCATCTGATCGGCGAAGGCACGCATCGCGAACTTGCCACCGTGCTCGGCGCTCACTTCATCACGGTCGACGGCGTGCAGGGAACGCGGTTTGCGGTGTGGGCGCCGAACGCGCGGCGCGTTTCCGTCGTCGGCGATTTCAATTCCTGGAACGGACGCCGCAATCCCATGCGCATTCGCCATGGTTCTGGCGTGTGGGAAATTTTTCTGCCGCGCGTCGGTGTCGGTCAACGCTATAAATTCGAAATCGTCGGCGCGCAAGGAGAAACGGTTCCGCTCAAAGCCGATCCCTGCGCGCGTCAAGCCGAACTGCCACCGGCGACGGCGTCGATCGTCGCGTCGCCCGATCCGTTCGTGTGGACCGACGCGCAATGGCTCATCGAAAGGACCGCACGCCAAGCGACCGATGCGCCGATGTCCGTCTACGAAGTTCACGTCGCGTCTTGGCTGCATCACGACGGCGATCTGTGGACGATGCTCGCGCAGCGACTCGTTCCCTACGTGCGTGCACTCGGGTTCACGCACATCGAATTGCTTCCCGTCGCGCAATTTCCGTATTCCGGTTCGTGGGGGTATCAACCGCTTGGGCTATTCGCGCCCGCGGCGCAGTACGGCTCGCCGCAGAATCTCGCCGCGTTCGTCGATCGTTGTCATGCCGAAGGCATCGGCGTCATTGTCGATTGGGTACCGGCGCACTTTCCGACCGATGCGCATGGTCTTGCACGCTTCGACGGCGGCGCGTTATACGAACATGCCGATCCGCGCGAAGGATTCCATCCGGACTGGAATACATTTGTATACAATTTCGGTCGCAACGAAGTGCGCGGTTTTTTGATCGCCAGCGCGCTCGAATGGGTCGAACGTTTTCATATCGACGCGCTGCGCGTCGATGCCGTTGCATCGATGCTTTATCGAGATTACAGCCGCCGCAGCGGCGAGTGGATTCCGAATGTGCACGGCGGCCGCGAGAATTACGAGGCTATTCACTTTTTGCGAGAAATGAATTCCGCGCTGCTCGAACGCAACACGGGTGCGATCGCCATCGCAGAAGAATCGACGGCGTGGCCGGGCGTCAGCCGGCCGACAAATCAAGGCGGCATCGGCTTCGGCTACAAATGGAACATGGGCTGGATGCATGACACCCTGCGCTATTTCGAGAAGGATCCGATCTACCGCGCGTGGCATTACAACGACATCACGTTTGAACTTCTATACGCCTTTTCGGAAAACTTCGTGCTGCCGATTTCGCACGATGAAGTCGTGCACGGCAAAAAATCGTTGCTCGGAAAAATGCCGGGCGATCGCTGGCAGCGCTTCGCCAATCTGCGCGCGTGCTTCGCACTGATGTGGAGTCATCCCGGCAAGAAACTTCTATTCATGGGTTGCGAAATCGCAGAGATCCGCGAATGGAATTACCAAGGCGAAATCGATTGGGGATTGCTGCAGGATTCCGCGCACGCGGGCGTGCAGCATCTGGTCGGCGATCTCAATCGGATCTATCAAAAGGAAAAAGCGCTGCATCGGCGCGACGCCGACGCCAACGGTTTTCGCTGGATCGTCGGTGGCGACGCGACCAACAGCGTCTTTGCATTTGTGCGCAGCGGCAATGAAGACGACGCGGATGTCCTCGTCGTCGCCAATCTCACGCCGACGCCACAACACCGTTATCGCATCGGTGTGCCGCATGGCGGCCGGTGGTCGGAAGTCCTCAACAGCGATGCAGAAATCTACGGGGGATCGAATATGGGCAACAACGGCGGCGCCGCAACGAGCGCGCAGGCGGCACACGGCTTCGAGCAGTCGATTGAATTGACGCTGCCACCGCTGGCGGTCATTTACTTGCGGCACGATCGATGAGCGCGGTGATGTCCGGCAGCCGGATCGAAACCGGCCGGCCGTATCCGCTCGGCGCGCACTGGGACGGACTCGGCGTGAACTTCGCCGTGTATTCCGCGAATGCAGAGGCGATCGAACTTTGTCTGTTCGACGTCGCCGGCCGACGCGAAACGGCACGGATGCGTTTGCCCGAATGCACGAACGACATCTGGCACGGCTATCTTCGCGATGCGTCGCTGCCACTCGTCTATGGATATCGCGCCTTTGGTCCGTACGATCCGGAACACGGACATCGTTTCAATCCGCACAAGTTGCTGCTCGATCCGTACGCCCGTGAACTCGTCGGCGGCGTGCGCTGGTCCGACGCGTTGTTCGGTTATCGTCTGAACTCACCGCGCGCCGATTTGAGTTTCGACCGCCGCGACAGCGCATCGGCCATGCCGAAAGCCGTCATCAGCAACGAGACCTTCAACTGGGGCGACGACCGGCCGCCGCGCGTGCCGTGGACCGACACCGTGATTTACGAGGCGCATGTGCGCGGCGCGAGCATGCGTCGCAAAGGCGTGCGCAATTATCAGCGCGGCAGTTTTGCGGCATTGGCCGAACCGAAATTCATCGATCATTTGCGGCGCTTGGGTGTGACGGCCGTCGAACTGTTGCCCGTTCATGCGTTTCTGCAAGACCGTTTTCTGATCGAACGCGGTTTGTCGAATTATTGGGGCTACAACACGCTCGCCTTCTTTGCGCCCGAGCCGCGTTATCTTTCCAGCGGAAGTCCGAACGAAATTCGCGCGCTCGTGCGCCGCCTTCATTCGGCGGGCATCGAAGTCATCCTCGATGTTGTCTACAACCACACCTGCGAAGGCAACGAATTGGGTCCGACGCTTTCCATGCGCGGATTCGACAACGCTTCGTATTACCGGCTTTCCGACTCACCCCGCCATCACATCAACGATACCGGCACCGGCAACACGATCAATATGGCGAACGGCAAAGTCGTGCAACTCGTGCTCGATTCGCTGCGGCATTGGGTGCAGTCGTATCACGTCGACGGTTTCCGTTTCGATCTAGCTTCGACACTCGGCCGCGAGCCGAACGGTTTTGAACAAGGCAGCGGATTTTTCGATGCGCTGATGCAAGATCCCGTGCTGTCGAACGTGAAGCTCATCGCCGAGCCGTGGGACATCGGACCGGGCGGATACCAACTTGGCAACTTTCCGCCGGGATTCTCGGAATGGAACGACCGTTACCGCGATACGACGCGTCGTTTCTGGCGCGGCGACGGCGGACAAGTCGGCGATCTCGCCGGCCGTCTTGCCGGCTCGGCCGATATTTTCGGACATCAGCATCGTCGGCCGATCGCCTCGATCAATTACATCGCGTCGCACGACGGGTTCACGCTGGAAGATCTCGTTTCTTACGATCAGCGTCACAACGAAGACAACGGCGAAAACAACAACGACGGCCATGGCGAAAACTACAGCGCCAACTGGGGCGCTGAGGGGCCGACTGAAGACGCTGCGATTCTCGATCTTCGCGCACGCGTGAAACGCGCCATGCTGGCGACGCTGTTCTTCGCGCAGGGAACGCCGATGTTGCTCGCCGGCGACGAATTCGCGCAGACGCAGAACGGCAACAACAATGCGTATTGTCAGGATAACGAGATCACGTGGCTGGACTGGAGCCGCATCGATCTCGAACGCAATCGCACATTGTATAACTTTATACAAAAGCTGACGAAACTGCGCAAACAGCATGCCGTGTTGCGCTCGCGCAATTTTCTCGACGGCAATCGCGAGATCGCTCCCGGCCTGAACGAAATCGGCTGGTTCGATGCGCAGGGCAACGGCATGTCGGATGGGACGTGGCACGACGAAAACATCCGCACGCTCGCATTGCGCCGAGCCGCGACCGTTGGCAACGACGTGGAGGTTCTGCTGCTGTTGATGAACGCCGGTTCGGAAGACGCGAATTTCACGCTGCCGCAGCCCGCTTACGAATGGTTGATCGAAGTGAACAGCGCAGACCCCGCCGCGCCGGATAGAAAAGTCGAGAACGGTTCTTTTGCCGTCGGCGCTCGCGCGGCGGTGTTGCTGACGACACGATTCACCGGCGAGGCAACGCCGACGTGAGTCAGTTCGCATTCGATTTCGGATTCGGTGCACAACTACAGAAAGACGACACCACGCGCTTTCGTTTGTGGGCGCCGGATTGCCAGCTGATCTGTCTGGAGTTCGGCGACGGCCGGCTGATGCCGATGCATGCGGTGGATGACGGCTGGTTCGAGCTCAATGCCCACGCACCGGACGGCACGCAATACCGATATCGATTGCACAAACCCGATGGCCTCGCGGTGCCGGATATTGCATCGCGCGCGCAGTTCGGCGGCGTGCACGGGTGGAGCGTCGTCGTCGATCCGCGCAGCTACGATTGGCGACATGGCGACTGGAAAGGCCGTCCGTGGCACGAGTCGATCATCGAAGAAGTGCACATCGGTTTGCTCGGCGGCTACGACGGCGTGCGCAAACGCTTGCCTGAACTGGCTGAGTTGGGCATCACCGCCATCGAGCTCATGCCGATCGCGGAATTTCCCGGCGCGCGCAACTGGGGTTACGACGGCGTGCTGCCGTTCGCGCCCGAAGCGACGTACGGCTCGCCGAATGCGCTGAAACGTCTCATCGACGAAGCGCACGGCCTCGGCCTGATGGTACTTTTGGACATTGTATACAATCACTTCGGCCCTGAAGGAAACTATCTGCCGAAGTACGCGTCGTCGTTTTTCCGCAACGATACGCCGACGCCGTGGGGCCCCGCCATCGATGTGCGCAAACGGGCGGTCAGTGAATTTTTTATCGCCAATGCGTCCTATTGGATCAGGGAATATCAGTTCGATGGTCTGCGCATCGATGCCGCGCACGCCATCATCGATCAGGCATGGCTGCTCGACTTCGCCGCGCGCCTTCGTTCTGGTACCGATAGCCGTCACGTGCATCTGGTTCTCGAGCATGACGACAACGCCGCGAACTTGCTCGAACACGGCTTCGATGCGCAGTGGGACGACGATTTCCATCACGCGTTACACGTACTCATCACCGGCGAGGCGGGTGGATATTATTCCGACTATGCGGCGGCACCGATCCAATCGCTGGCACGCGCGTGGAGCGAAGGTTTTGCCTGGCAGGGCGAACCTTCTCCGTATCGCGGCGGTGCATTGCGTGGCGAACCCTCGGCAGGATTATCGCCCACGTCATTTGTGACGTTCCTGCAAAATCATGATCAGATCGGGAATCGCGCGTTCGGTGAACGCCTTAGCACGCTCGTCGCGCCAGAATTACTAGCTGTCGCCACCGCGTTTCTTCTGTTGTCGCCATCGATTCCGATGCTTTTCATGGGCGAGGAATACGGCGAAAAAAATCCATTTCTATACTTCACCGCCTACGACGATAAATTGGCCGCCGCCGTACGCGACGGACGTCGCAAGGAATTCGCGAAATTCCCCGAGTTCAACGATGCCGCGAAACGCGCGCGCATTCCCGATCCGAACGATGCCGCGACGTTCGCCGCATCGCGCCCGACCGAACAAAATCGAAATCAGGAAACGCTCAGCCGTATCAAACATCTGATCGCGCTGCGTCGGCGCGAAATCATTCCGTGGCTCGATCACAAAAGCACGCGCGGTGCCGAAACGATCGGCGACAAGGCGATGTGCACTTCATGGCATCGCCACGATGGATTCACGTTTCACCTTTGCGTCAATTTCGGCGACACGCAAATTTCTGTGCCGACGATACCGGGGAAATTGCTGTACTCGACATCGGACGCGGCGGCGGCTTCGATCGAAAACAGTCGACTAGAGCCTGCGAGTCTGGTTGCCTGGCTCGGCTGATGCGAGGCAAGGGCGATAGCGATATCGAACGCGATGCCTCGAAAGCGGGTGTGCTGACGCAATGGCGCGACGCGTTCGGGAAGGCTCAGCGCGTTTCGTCTGAAACATTGCGGGCGTTGCTGGATGTTGTCGATGCGAGCGCCGCGACAACAACGCCGCAGACATTCGTCGTCGCGGAATCAAAACGGCCAACCTTTGCATTCAAGGCGCGCGGTGCAAAACGCGCGCGGATTGATCTTGAGCTCGGAGAATCGAAACAGTGCGTCGTCGAGCAAACCGCGAACGATAGGATTCGCTTGGATGCCGATTTGCCGCCCGGTTATCACACGGTTGAAATCGGCGAAGCGACGTTCACGCTGGCGGCTACACCGTCGCGCTGCTACGGCGTTGGCGACGCAGTCGAGTCCAGCGAAAAATCATGGGGCATCGCGGCGCAGTTGTATTCGTTGCGGCGCGAGCGCGATCTGGGGTATGGCGATTTCACGGCACTCACGCAGTTTTCGATGGCAGCGGCCGCTCTCGGCGCAGCGGCTGTCGCGATGAGTCCCGTCCACGCGATGTTCGGTGCAAGGCCTGAGAAATACAGTCCGTACAGTCCATCGAACCGAGCGTTTCTGAACGTGCTTTTCGCCGACGCGAGCGCGTGGCTTGGACGTGAAGCCTTCGATTCGATCGGAGCGACGTATAACGTTGCAACGGTGCGACGGTCGCAACTGATCGATTGGCAACGTTCGTCCGCGTTGCATCGCAAATTGTTCGAAAACGCGTTCGAACGTTTCATGCGTGAAGAACTTCCCGGCGTCGCTGACTTCGTCGCGTTCCGAAACGATGGCGGCGCTCCGCTCGCGCATCACGCGTGCTTCGAGGCGCTCGACGAAAGCGCGCCGACATCGCCGAAGCCTTTCGCAGGATCGAAAGGCGAAAAGGAGTTTGCCGAAAAAAATTCACGTCGCATTTCGTATCATCTGTTTCTGCAGTGGTGCGCATCGCGCGGCCTCGCATCCGCGCAAGCCGGCGCACGCGTGCACGGCATGCCTATCGGGCTGATCGCGGATCTCGCCGTCGGCGTCGATCCGTCGGGAAGCGAGTGTTGGGCGCAGCCGCGCAGCATGTTGATGGGTGCGACGATCGGCGCGCCGCCGGACGAATTGAACGCGATCGGACAAAACTGGGGATTGACGACGTTCTCGCCTGCGGCCCTTGGCCGCGAATCGTACGCACCGTTTCTTTCCATTTTGCGCGCGGCCATGCGTCATGTTGGTGGCGTGCGCCTCGATCATGTGATGTCGCTGATGCGGTTGTGGCTGGTGCCGAACGGCGCGCAACCCGGCGAAGGCGCTTATCTGCGCTATCCGTTCGACGATCTGGTGCGTTTGGTCGCGCTGGAGTCGTGGCGGAATCGTTGCATAGTGATCGGCGAAGATTTGGGAACGGTGCCGCCTGATTGCCGCACTAAACTTGCGCGCGCCGGAATTCTCGGCCTCGACGTGTTGCCGTTCATGCGCGACGGAAATTCTTTTATGCCGGCTAGGCGATGGCGCGCGAATGCCATCGCCATGACATCGACGCACGACATCGCGCCCGTCGCGGGATGGTGGACGGAGCGCGATCTCGACTGGCGGCGAAAGCTGCACTTGTTCGGCGAACGCTGCGAAGACGACGAGCGGCGCGATCGCGCGCGAGCGAAGACGCAATTGGCGCGTGCGATGTCGCTGAAGGCAAGTCGCCCGTCGGCGGATCGTGTGGTCGACACGGCAATCGATTTCACGAGTGCGTCGCCATCGCCGCTGGTGATCATTCCTGTCGAAGACTTGGTCGCAGCGGACGAGGCGCCGAATCTTCCGGGCACGATCGACCAACATCCGAACTGGCGGCGGCGATATCGCGCAGATGCAAATCGATTGCTCGCCTCGCGCGCAGTATCCGCGCGGCTTCGCCGACTCGCACGCAATCGTGGAAAAATCAAATGACGCCGCGCGCGACCGTTCGCCTGCAATTGACGCGGGAATTTTCATTCGACGCCGCAGCGGCGCAGATCGATTACTACGCGGCGCTCGGCATCAGTCATTTTTATCTGTCGCCGATCTTCAGGGCGCGCGCGGGATCGACGCACGGTTACGACACCGTGGATTTTCATCACGTCAGCGATGAACTCGGCGGCATCGATGGGTTGCGCCGACTCGTCGCCGCGCTGCGCAAACGCCGCATGGGTGCGATCCTCGACATCGTGCCGAATCACATGGGTGTCGCCGGAAGAAACAATGCGTGGTGGAACGATGTACTCGCGAATGGCCGCGCGAGCCGATACGCCCATTATTTCGATATCGACTGGACACCCGAACACCGATCGCTGCACGGCAAAGTGTTGTTGCCGTATCTCGATCGACCGTATGCAGACGCGCTGAACGCGGCTGCGATTCGCGTGGTCGATGAAAACGGTGCGTGGAAAGTCGCGCACTACGATTCACGCTGGCCGGTTTCGGAATCGGACATCGTCGAGCGCGGTGACGCTGCGCAGTTCAACGCAGAGAACGACGAAGGACGCGAGCGGCTAAACGCGTTGCTGGAACGTCAGAACTACAGACTCGACGAATGGCGTGTCGCGCCGGAACGCATCAATTGGCGGCGCTTCTTCGACATCACCGAACTCGCGGCGATGCGCATCGAGGACGACGAAGTTTTCGACGATGTCCACAAAGAGATTTTTAAACTTTATGAAGACGGCCTGATCGATGGCGTGCGCGTGGATCACGTCGATGGGCTCGCCTACCCTCTTCGCTATTGTCACCGATTGCGCGACGAGCTCGCTGCCCGGCAAGCGAAACGTCCGATCGAGTCGCGCGATGCATCGGCTTACATCATCGTCGAAAAGATTTTCGCATCGCACGAGCCGCAGCGCGATTGGGGCGTTGCCGGCACGACGGGTTACGATTTCATGGATCACGTCGGTGCGCTGTTGCACAACCCGGCCGGACAAGGTGTTCTCGATGTGCTTTGGCGACGCGTTGCCGGCAAGCCGTGGGAATTTCGCGGCGCGGTGTCCGACGCGCGGCGTCAGGTGCTCGGCGAAAGTTTCAACGCCGATCTGGGCCGCGTCGCACGCGGATTTCATGCGCTTGCGTTGCGTGCGCCGGCGACAGCACATCTGACTCATGCGTCGCTGAAACGCGCACTGATCGAACTCATCGTCGCATTTCCCGTGTACCGATGTTACGGATTGCCCGGCGCGCTTGCTCCGGAAGATGCGGCGATTCTCGCGCTCGCGCAGGAGCGCACGATGCGCGAGGCGAAACCGGAAGATTACGATTCGCTCGATTTCATCGCGCGCTGTTTACGCGACGCGATGGACTCTGAATCGGAAACGTCGCAGGTGGAAGCGGCGATTCGATTTCAACAACTCACGGCACCGATTGCCGCAAAGGCAGTGGAAGACACGGTGTTTTATCGCGAGATGCGCTTGTTGTCGCGCAACGAAGTGGGATCGGATCCGAATGCATTTTCGATGGGCGTCGACGAATTCCATGCGGCCTGCATCGCGCGCTCGCGGCGATTTCCAAACAGCCTGCTCGCGACCGCGACGCACGACCACAAACGCGGCGAAGATGCACGGATGCGGCTGGCGGTTTTGAGCGAGGATGCCGATCGTTGGGCGGGAACCGTGTCGCGCTGGATGGCGGCAAATATCGCGCATAAAACGTCTGCCACCGGTACTTCGATACCCGATGCGATCGACGAATACGCGCTTTATCAGACGTTGGTGAGCGCGTGGCCACTCGTGGCCGCAGACGACCCCACTCGCGAGCTTCACGGGCGCGTGATGCAGTGGTGGACGAAAGCATTGCGGGAGGCGAAACGCCATTCGAGTTGGATCGCGCCGAACGCCGTGTACGAAGAAGGCTGCATGAAATTCCTCGAATCGATTCTTGGCGACGCGTCGTTCGTCAACGAACTTTCGATCTTCGTCGATTCGATCTCCGCAGCCGCGGCGCTGGCCGGATTGACGCAAACTTTTTTGCGTCTCACCACACCGGGCGTTCCCGATCTTTATCAAGGTTGCGAATTTTGGGATTTCAGTCTGGTAGATCCAGACAACCGTCGCGCCATCGATTATGCGGCGCGAAAGACTGCGCTGGATCGATCGCTCAGTCTGACCAATCGCATGACGGAATGGCGCAACGGCACGGTCAAACAATGGTTGATTGCAACCGTACTCGGTCATCGCGCGCAGATGCCTCAACTTTACGCAGTCGGCGACTACGTGCCCGTCGCGGTGAGCGGAACACATGCGGCACATGTCATCGCGTTCGAGCGTCGTTTCGAAGGAACACGCGCCGTATGCGTCGCGTCGCGTTGGGCTCAATCGTTTCTCGGGACCGCGAGTGATATTCCGCTGATCGTGGCCGAGCGATGGGAAGACACCGCGTTGAGCATCGATGCGGGCGAGTTTACGAGCCTCCTGAGCGGCCAAGCCGTTTCGGTCGAGAACGGCTGTGCGATATCGGACTTGTTGCGAAAATTTCCGGTCGCGCTGTTGTCCTCGCAAACCTCGAATTAGGGGTTCAAATCGCCTGCAATTGATCGTTTCAAATGAGGCGCGCGATAACGCAGCGCGAAATGCACGTCGATGAGTTCGCGAGTGGAATCGGCGTGCGGTATAGTGGATTCGTAGAGCAATCTGGAACGGAGAAGCGTCATGGATGAGAAGAAAAAATGTGCCCACAAAGCATGCAAGTGCGAAGCCGCCGATGGCAGCGACTATTGCGGCACCTACTGCGAACAGGCAAAGGTCGAGCACCAGTCAGGTGATGGCTGCGGATGTGGCCACGACGCCTGCCCACCGAAGATCGGATCGAGTTAGTCGATCGCCGTCAAATAAGCGATTCGATCGACTTCGCGCGAACGCATCATCGTCAACGTGATCGCGACGATCGGTACTGTTGCTGCTCTAGCTTAGAAGCGCTCGAAGCGAATCTATTTGGATTTGGTGCGGGTCGTAATCGAACGTGGCAACGTCAATTCCGCATCACCGTAGTGCCCGCTGATCGCGCCATGTGCCGCGAAATGTCGCCGAGCATTCTCACGACTGACCGATGCTGTCGCTAATTGAAATGGCGGCGACACACTTGCTTCGTCACACGGCAGCAATCGCCAAAGCTGATTTCTATCGCTGCCAGGTGGTTATGTTTCTTGAAACGGCAGCAATCCTAGCGCGGTGCGCAGCGGATCTAGCAAAGGACCGTATTTCGCTGCACGAGCCGTGTCTTTGCGCAATGGTTCTCGCACCTGCGACGCACTGAGCGTGTTGATGCGTCGCTCCGTCTGGTGGAAATTCATACACGCTTCCTCGAAGGGAAGATTGCAAAATTCGAGCAGCTCCCTAATCTGCGTTTCCGGATCGGCGACGAGGTTTTCGTATATTTGTTCACGCACGCGTCCGGGATAGACTTTCCTCCAGTGCGCGATCGCACGATCGAAATCGCGCCAGTGTTGCGCGAGGTCGTTGAAATCGTGCGCGTACGAATGTCGCGTGGCTAAGTAGCGATAGCAGGCAAGGCAAGTCTCCAGCGGATCGCGTCGCGCAACGACAATTTTCGCGTTCGGCAGCATCGACAGAATCGCGCCGATGTATTGCCAATTGCTCGGCGACTTGTCAGTCGATTTCGGACGTTCCTTTCTCCACCGCGCCGTGCGCCTGAGATATTCCTCGCCCAGTTTCTGCCACTGCTCCGGCGTATGTGTCGCACCCCATTTCAGAAAATCTTGCCGCAGACGATCGGATTCGTTGAGGATGATCTGCGATACGTCCGGCAATTCGGCGCCGCCTTGAACCTGCGAATGCGACGCAAGTATCTGTTCGATGAGCGTCGAGCCCGAACGAGGCAAGCTGACGATGAAGATGACCTCGTCGCCCTGCGCAACGGCCGATTCATTCCCGCCGCCCACGAATACGCCCAGTATCGCGCTCCATAGTTTGCTGAAATAGTCGGCATCGTATTTTTCCAATTTGCCCATCAACGCGTGTGCGGTCTGCATCTGCTCGAACGCTTGCGCATAATCTTCGCGATGCTCGTAGGCGATCGCGAGCGCAAATCGGGTCATCGCCTGAGCGGAATCGTTCAAACCGCTTTCGCGTAAATGGCGCTGCATATCCGCAATATCGGCGTCGTTCAGCGGCATAGGCTTGAGCATTGCCAAGCCCCACCAAGCTGCGCCTAGGCCTTGCATCTTTTCATTGACGACCGAGCGATATTCCGCCGCGGCTTCCGCATCGCGACCGTCTGAACGCAATACGTTCGCAAGCATGATGCGTGCAGCGGCGTGTCGTGGTTCGATCTCTACCGCACGACGCAATAGCGGAACGGCTGCTTCGGAGAAACCATCCGTCACCATACGACGGCCCAGATTGAACCAGCACGACGAATATTCCGGCCCAACTTCGCAGGCTTTTTGGAAAGCGTTGCGGGCGCGATCGAAATCCTTGAGTTGTTCGAGCGCCACGCCGAGATGACTCCAGATCAGTGCATCCTCGGGACGAAGGGCCTGCGCTTGCAAAAAAAAGTTGACGGCCTGTTCGTGTTGTCCGCGCAGCGACTGGACGCGCCCGAACAGATAAAGGATTTCCGGATGTTTCGGCGCCAATGCAAATGCGGCAATCGCGCCGCGCTCGGCATCGTCGATGCGGCGTTGTCGCAGCGCTTCGCTGATGATGGTCGCGCGGCGTGCCAAATCCGGTAGCAATCCAGCAAGACGTTGTTGTTGGGACAGGACCAAACCGCTCTCCGCGTGCGCTCAAGATTCGATTTTAGCGTGTCATCGACGTCGGCGGCCAAGCTGGAAACGCGCACATTTTATAAGCACGCCAAGATTCTCCCTTAGTTTGCGTTATGCCTATACGACAGCGCGCTGACGGCCGTGTCGGCTTCTTCTGACCGTTCTCGCGATCATTGGTCCAACGATCGGAGATCGGGTATGCAATTTTCAATGCTTCGCTTTAGTTTTCTTGCACTACTCGCGTCGTTTGCGTGTCTTTGCGGGCATCAAGCAAGAGCGACAACGGTTTGCGTCGATAACGCGACCGATCTGTATCAAGACTTGCAAATGTTCTCTGACGGCGGCGGCCTGAACGGCGACGATCTGGAGATCGATCTTGTCATCGGCAGCTACAAAGTGGGCTCAGCCACGGGCAATCAGGCCTTCACTTATTATTCGACTGCCTCAGCCGGGTCCATATCGATCATTGGCGGGTGGCGACCCAATTGCACGGAGCAAGTACCCGGCGCAACTGACGTGTCCATCGACGGCAACAACAAGGCCCAGGCATTGGTACTCGACAACAACCTCAATCCAGTGGTTGTCAGTACCGTCGTTATCCAAAACGCTAAAACCGACAAGACAGGCGGAGGTCTCGCGATTAACACGAACTCCGCAAAAGGTGGATCGGTGACAGTTCAGGACTGCATCATCCAGAATAATCACACATCTGCTTATATCGGTGGATTGGCGGTATATGGCAGTGGTGCGGAAAACTTCATACAAGTCAGCGACAACTTGATCGTCAACAACAGCGCGGACCGCGACGAAGGCGGCGGCTTGGTCGACGGCACCTCGGTTTACAACATGAATGTCACGAACAACACGGTGTACGGCAACACCACATCGAACGGTACTGTCGGTGGTTTGTATGTCAGCAGTACCGTCAAGGCTGAAAGCGCTCCTCTGATTGCCAGCAATATTTTTGAAGGCAATACACACACGGGGTTGTATCTCAGCGGCACTCCTCCCTACGTTCAGTACAACGACTACGGTTCCATTGCCGGCGTCACTCCGGCTGGAAAAACCGGGAATGTGTCCGAGTCGCCGAAGTTTGTGGATGCCGCTGGCGGTGATTTTCACTTGTCGGGAGCGTCGCCGCTGATCGGTCTGACGACTGAGTTTGGCAACTGCGATCCAGACGACGATCTGGATGGCCATACGCGTCCGTACTACAGCGCGTGCGACCCGGGAGCATTTGCGGAAACCATTTATACGGGAGGGTTCGAGAGTCAGTGATTCGAGCTCTCCGAGTTCTAGCAAGCAATCCTATTGACCGAAGGATTACGCAGCGACGATCGACGGCAACTCCATAAATCGCGCAAGCGACGATGAGCAGTTTCGAAGTCGTGGGAAACGTTCTTTGTAGCGAGACAAACTCAGTCCACTCCAATCAGATTGGAGCGGACTATCGCCAATGCTTGATCGTCGGCCAAAGCGCCGTTAACGAAGCGAATTTTTTGTGGCGACAGATATAAACGGGTATCTCGGCTTCGAGCGCCCAACTATTAGGTGCGGATGTTCCAACGAATTCGACGTCTTGCCAATAGCGTTCCAGCACGTCGCGGCGATCATCGAGAACGATCATGCAATCGCCAGAATAATTACGCGGACCCCAAAGAAAATACGTGCGGTCACCGCTCAGCGCCGCAGGAAGGCCGGCGACCGGGCCGAAGAAATCAATCGCGCCGGCTTGCCCGTAATCCTGCGCGAAAATGCCACAGTCCGCGCGCTGATCGACTGGAAGCTGATTCCAGGCGACGGCTGTTTCATCGGCGATTTCCCGCCAGCCAAATTGATCGGAATACCATTGCGGCAATGTTGCGCGAGCGTGCGAATGTTCCATGACCGGCAATTTGAACGGAAGGGATTTTGCGTACTCGACGAACGCATCCGGCGACAGTGCGGGTACAACGATCGGTGCCAAATATATTTCGCCGGCGAGTACGACGACGATCGATAGCGCCTTCAACCAACGCAAGTACCGACGTTGCTGTTGCAATCTCGTTAGCGCACGCTCCAGCGTTAGCGCGCCGGCGGCGAGCAGCATCGGATATATCGGTGCGAGATAATAATTTTTTCCGTGCGACAGAAAGAGTGCGGCGTAGCACACGAGGTAGCACCAACCCAGACATCGATACGGCTTGAGAAAGTCGGAAATCAACAGAGCGGCCAGACCGATAAGCCAAAGCGGCGCGGTCAGCGGATTGACCAGCAACATCTGTTGCACGAAATAATCGATGGGCGACAACACCACATCGCGACCTTCGGCTTTGATTGCCTGCATGAGCTGCACGAAGGGCCAATCGTTCGCGTAATTCCAGATCAGGTTCGGCAAGAAGATCAGCAATGCCGCGAGCGTACCGAGCCAGAACCAGCGATCGAACATGAACCGGCGCTGTGCCGTGAGTAGTAAACCGACAACGAGGCCCGCGCAGAACAGGCCGATCGTGTATTTCTCTTCGAGCCCGATACCCGCCACGACACCGAACCACAGCCACTGCCGCGCATCGTTGCGTTTGATCGCCGCAATCGCGAAGTACGCACAACCCATCCACAGACTCGGTTCGAGCGAATTGGTGCCGAGCAAACTGCCGTTCGACAAATATTGCGGCGCAAGCGCCACGCAGATCGCGGCCAGCACTATCGCAAAGAATTTACCGCCCAGTTCGCGTGTGAGCACAGCTGTCTGCACGACCAGCAACGACGAAGCCAGCGCTGGAATAAATCGAATGGCGCGCAACGAATCGCCGAGAATCGAGCGCGAAAGCTCGGTCAGAAAAGGAATCAGCGGCGGTTGATCGACATAGCCCCACGCCAGATGCTGGCCACACGATAAGTAATCGAACTCGTCGCGAAAATATCCATAGCGATCGTTGAAGTACGTGTGCAGCAGTAGTTTGATGAGCGCAAACGCCCAGGCGATTCCGATGCCGGATCGAAACGAAGACAAGAATCGGTCAAGCGCACCGGTTTGATGAATAGGCATGTCGTGCGATTCGATATGCGAGGTGCGTAGTGTAGCGTGGGTCGCAAATTTAGCGTTTTGCTTCGAGCATGCCAAGCATCGACTATTGAGCGCCTTGCGTCTTTGTTGCGAGTTGTTCCGTATCGGTTACGTTTTCAAATGCAAGAATCGCGACATCCAAACGGAGGCAAACTCTTTTACTTATTGCAACGAATGGTTAGAAGGTCCAAAGCATGAAACCAGTTGGAGTTCCTCTCATGAAACATGCTCGTATCGTTGGGGTGGCGTGTGTAATTGCGTTAGCCTCGTTGAACAACGCCTGCGCCGCTTGCGCAATTGACGACCCTAAAGTTGTCGCCGAATCGTTTTTCGCAAAGCATGCTAAGTTTTCTTCAGAAAACCCTTCCAAAATAAAAGCAGTCGTTACATCACGTTTTTTCGATGCGTTGGAACGAGAATATAAATGCGCTCAGGGCGAAGTATGCGCCATAGAATCCGACCCTTGGACCGATGCTCAGGATGGACACATTGGGAAACCAGTGGTGTTTGCGACGGTCAGCAACTCTGGAGTCGAGGCGAGAATATCGATGACGTACCCCTTCATCCTGGACAAAACGCATCGCGAAGAAAAGAGCGCAACATTAATTCTTCAACGTGGCTCGCCGACCCAGTGTTGGCTTGTTGGCGATCTGAAAGGTCCCCTTGGCGAGTCTCTCCTGCAGGATGTCGAGCAGTGGCATAAGGAATATGGAGAAGGCTCCTGATGTAGCTTTGATAATCTAACCAATCATACTTCCACACGTCGCGCCGTTGAGACGCTCACTCGTATCCTTCGGTTGTGCGCGAATCAGCCGAACAATAGAACGCCACACACCCAAAGGAACGCGCTTCAGCATGATTCTGCGAAGCGGACAAACGCGCCGCCGTGCTCCGCATCAGCCAGTAGTTAAGACCCGGACTGTGACTTCTGGCTCCGTGGAGTTAGAACCGCGAGTACGGCCGCCACAATGAAAAGTGCAGGCACGTCGCCGAGGAGATGCCCGTGATTCATGGAATCACTCAGCGACTGAAAGGCCATGATCGCGCCGTGCACTACGCTTGACCAGACGGTGAACCAAATCAAGCTAAGGTTCGCTAATGGATTGCGCGCCGCGAGGATTAAAAATACGCCAAGCGTGGCGTAAATGCCGACAATCATGAGTGGATAGTCAGAATGTCCGGTGTGCCACGTCCAGCCGGAGGGCCAGACAATCATCAGTAGATAAATCCCTGCGATAAAAGTAATGCCAACCGCTACCAGTGCTATCCGTAGAAATTTGAGGCGAACAGTCTCGTTCATGGGTTTGCCCTCTCAGTGATGGCTTGTCAGAAAAATCCTAATACAGTCGAGCAAGGCCGAGGCATGGCGCGTTGCGACATCGATTCGAATTCGGCGGGACCTCGGATGGATTAGCGGCTGTCGGTCTCGCAAGTCTATCGCAGCGACACATCACGGTCGCGTACTGGCTGAATACGAATGCCACGTCGGATCGTCAGAGCATTTGAAATTGACGAAATAGTGGTCCTTTTCGTTGTTCGCTCGCAGGGCGATTTTTCGCATCGAAACGATTTTGTATTTCGAGTCTTCCTCTAAACGCGAGTTCGGAGTCCACGTGCCTGGCTCGAAGCAGCCGCCGATGCCACAAAACGTCACGGAATTTTCGCCAGACGACACCGGCTGGATTTGCCCGGATTTTGCCGTAGTCGGCGTATGTACAACGTGCAATGCAATCCGAACGCTATGTGACGATCGCCGGAGACCTCATGAATTACCGTTCTATACTCGCAGCATTGCTGAGCGCGATTGCCGTAACGTCTGCGGCCGATATCCCGACGTATTCCATCGATGCGCACATCATCAGCACTGGCACATCCATACACGCGTCGAATTCGTGCTTTGGATTGGATGCCGTGATCGCAGAACCCGTTGCGGGATTTTCGTCAGGTGGCGTGTATGACCTGAGCGCTGGGTTCGCCTATTCATCTCCTATCGTCAACGACTCCATATTCGCCAACAATTTCGAGGACTGCACACCATGAAACGTACACTGCTTGCTGCATCGCTATTGCTGGCTGTGTCGACGGCGTACGCGGATACGCAGCCGACCGCGTTCACTTACCAAGGCAATCTCACCGCCAATGGACAGCCGGCTAACGGCACTTTCGATCTGACGTTCAAGCTCTTCGGAACGGCAACCGGATCGGACCAGATAGGCTCAGACATCAACATTGCGGCCTTCCCGGTGGTTAACGGTCACTTCACGACCGACTTGGATTTCCCCGGCGTTTTCAGCGGGCAAGAGCGCTGGCTGGAAGCTTCTGTTGGCGGTCAACCGCTATTGCCCAGACAACCCGTCAATTCTGTCCCCGTCGCCCAATATGCGTTGAACGGAGTAGTAGGCCCGACAGGGCCAACGGGAGCGACCGGACCGACCGGTGCGACAGGCGCCAGCGGGGCTACGGGAAGCATGGGTCCTACGGGAGCAACGGGACCGACAGGAATGACCGGCGCGACGGGATCAACGGGCATCGGCATCGTTGGTGCGACCGGACCAACGGGCGCTACTGGTGCTGGCGTTGCCGGGTCGACGGGTCCGACAGGGCCAACGGGAGGGACAGGACCGAGCGGACCTGGAGCACGCCAGATCGTTTTCACCGCCAATGTGACCGGAAATGGCCCAGCGTATACGGTAGGCGGCTACCGTTATACACCTACGTGTACTGTTACCAAGTCGGGAAGCACTACCACGGCTTCGACGGTACTGCAGTTCACCACACTCAATGGTCAAACGCATAGCATCTACGGGACGCACGAGGATCAGGCCAATGACGCCGGCACTATTTCACTGTCAACGGACAATTTTCATGCGCTAACCGGCACGCATTCTTATTCATGGATCGGCGCAGGCCTACTTACGCGCTCGTATTATTTTCTTACTTTCGTCGACAACCAAGGCGGCGTACAACAGATAACGATGCGATTGTCGGCGAACGGCAACACTACCGTGCCCGCGAACGAATCGCGCTGCATGCTGGAGGCGGTCATCATTCCGGCTACCTAGAATTGGAATGGGATCCGTGCACCATACAGCGCGGTGGCTTTGCTATCTCATCGTAAAGCCGGCGCGTTGAAGTCGGGCAAATCGGGACATTTTTGGTGACAGTGCCGTCAACTATTCCCAACTGTGAGCAATGACGGGTACGGGAGTGAAAAGCCGGCACTTGGCCGGCTCAAATCCAGCAGGAATTTGATTCGGGTAGGATATTGGGAAGCTGATCTAAGGGCGCCAATTATTCGACTAAAATCAGGAACTAGCGCTATAACTGGCGGAGAGGGTGGGATTCGAACCCACGTTACGGCATAACCGTAAACCGGATTTCGAATCCGGCGCATTCGACCACTCTGCCACCTCTCCGGTGAGGGCTTGTCGAAGGGCGCGAATGATACGGCGCGCGACGGGAAGAAACAACCGAACACCGTCGCGATGGCATAATTCTCCGCCCTCCGGCCCGATGTTTCCTCAATGAGCGTTATTTCCGTTCCGATTTCGTACGGCGAATTGATCGACAAGATGACCATTCTTGAGATCAAGGCCGCGCAGATTTCCGATTCGTCGAAACTCGTCAACGTTCGCACGGAGCTGGACTTGCTCAATGAAACGTGGGCGTCGCACGACACATCGCGCGTCGATATCGCCGATGCACGCGCTCGGCTGAAATCGGTGAACGAAAATTTGTGGGATATCGAAGACCGTATCCGTTTGAAAGAGAAAGCGCAGGCGTTCGATATCGAATTTATCGAACTCGCGCGTTCCGTCTATTTCCGCAACGATGAACGGGCGAAGATCAAACGTGAGATCAATCTTGCGCTTGGCTCGCAGTTGGTGGAAGAAAAATCATATAAGGATTACGGCGCGGGAAAATCCTGAGGGGCGCGCTGTGATGCGACGAACGCGTCGAAGCGTTCGATCACATCGTCGGTTTCGATCAACGCCATAACGCCCTCGCGTTCGATTTTCGTGCCCCAGGGCAGTTCGCTGGCTGGCTTGCCGCAGAACTTTCTCGCCGCGGCGTCGTATTTATCGACGCACCAGCGTCGGTCCGAATAAGGTCCGGAACGATTCGGATTACTCGCCGCGTGCAATCCGAGCACTCGCGTCCCGACTGCATTCGCCATGTGCATCGGGCCTGAATCCGGCGATAAAACCAATGTCGCGCGTTGCGCGAGAGCGAGGAATTGTTTCAGCGTATCTTTGCCGATCAGGTCGATCGGTTTACTTTTTGCTTTTTCCACAATTGCATCACCGAACTGTCGTTCGTATTCGCTCGGGCCGCCGCACAGCGCAGCACGCCAACCGCGACGCGACGCGTCATCGATAACCGCCGCGTATCGTTCCGGCAACCAGTTTCGAAAACGATGGCTCGAACATGGGCTGACCAAAAGTGTCGGAACGTCGCCGGGCAGGTGTGTTGATGCAAATTCGATAGCTTCATCGGGAATCGGAATATTCCAACGAACCGCTGTTTGCTTCAGGCCTAGCGGCTCGAGAAAGCTCGCCATGGCATCGAGCACATGTTGGCCCGTTCGCGCCGCGATACGTTGATTGACGAATAAGCCGTGCAGATCGCGCGATCGCGCATGGTCGTAGCCGACTCGAAACGGCGCACGAACCACCGTACTCAGCAGATTCGCGCGCAATGCGACTTGCAAGTGCAAGAGCGCGTCGAATCGCCGTCCCGCGACTTCTTGTCGGACAGCGCGAAATCCGCGCCAGCCGGCCGACTTGTCGAACGTAATGAACTCGACGTCAGCGATATCGCCGACGATTTTGCGCTCCAGCTTGCCGACGATCCACGTCAGACGCGCACTTGGCCACGCGGCCTGCAGCGTGCGAATCATAGGCACGATGTGGGTTACATCGCCGATTGCCGACGTACGCAGCAGACAAATCGATTGCGGTGGATTAACGATAGAAAAAGGCGCTGGCGGCATCGGCTTGTTAAACTGTGAAAGTGGCGATATATCACATAATGCGATGATCGAAATCAAACGCCAGCAAACCGCGCGCGGCGCGATTCTGTTCGATACGGCCATCCTCGCCCCGGCCGGCACGGACGGATTCGACGTTGCATGGTTCGACGCTGCGCATTGGCGCGGTCAGCAAGGCACGCTCGATGTTCGCGCCGGACGCGGCAGCGTGAGTTTCGTCGACGCGCCATTTGGTCCGTCCGTGATTCGCCAGTATCGCCGCGGCGGCATGATTGCGCGCGTGGTGGACGATGTATATTTGTGGACAGGGGAAGATCGCACGCGCGGATTCGTCGAGTTCCGGCTATTGACCGCGTTGCGAGATATGAGACTCCCCGTTCCGGCACCGATCGCTTCGCGTTACGAACGCGACGGACTTGTCTATCGCGCGGACCTCATCACGCGTCGCATCGACAATGCGACTACGTTTGCCGAATATCTTGTGTCCGGGAAAGCCGATAACGCAGTCGCACAACGCGTAGGAGACACACTCGCGCGCTTCCACGCCGCTGGCGCGTGTCATGCTGATTTGAATGCGCACAATATTCTCATCACGACGGACGATATCTGGCTGGTCGATTTCGATCGCGGTATTTTGCGAACGCCTCAGGCGACGTGGCGTCGCTCTAATCTTGCGCGGCTGTTTCGATCCTGCATGAAAGTTCTGCGCGGAACCGAGAAGACGCGGCCGACCGTCGAGCAAGATTTTCGAGCGACGACGTGGGCAACGTTGTTGCAAGCGTACGAGCAAAATTTCGATCTTTTGATTCGTGCACCTTTGCGGAGTGCGCGTACGTGAATCTCGCATTGCGATTTCTCGGCGTGGGCTCGGCGCAGGCAGTCGAATTGGGTTCTTCTGGCGCTGTGCTTGAACGCGATGGCGCGCCGATGCTGCTCATCGATTGCGGGCCCGAGACGCTGACGCGTTACGAATCCGTCTACGCAACGATGCCTCGCGCGATCTACATCACGCACACGCACATGGATCACGTCGGCGGATTGGAGCGGTTGTTCTATCGCGCATATTTCGATCCGTCGCTGAAAGGCAGTATAAAAATATACGCGCATGCGGCGCTGGTGACGCACCTCCAAAACCGCGTGGCCGACTATCCGCATGTAATCGCGGAAGGCGGTGCGAATTTTTGGGATGCGTTCGTGCTCGTACCGTGCTCGCGCGGGTTTTGGCACGACGAACTTTGGTTCGATGTGTTTCCGACGCGCCATCATGCGCCGATGACATCGTTCGGTCTTGCGCTGCGTGGATCGTTTGCGTGGACCGGCGACACACGTCCGGTTCCGGAAATGCTTGCGCAGTACGCGCCCTCGCCCGCCGTCATCGCGCACGATTGCGCGTTGCACGGAAATCCGTCGCACACCGGCGTGGATGACATCGAACGCGAGTACCACAACGATATCCGTAAACGTCTAATGCTTTATCACTATGGAAGTGCCGCCGATGGCGATGCGCTGGTTGCGCGCGGTCATCGCGTAGCGAAATCGGGCGATGTCGTCGCGCTTCCAGAGCACTTGGTGCCTTCGCACGCGTCCATCGAGATAACGGCGTGAGTCATTTATCGATCCCACATGCGCTAGTCGACATGCCGCCATCGGACACCTTTGCGCGGCCGCTGCACGACTTGCGTATATCGGTGATCGATCGTTGCAACTTCCGCTGCACCTACTGCATGCCGGAAGACAAATACAAGGAAGATCACGCGTTTCTCCCAAAGAGCGAGCGATTGCGCTTCGAAGAAATCACGCGCATCGCGCGCGTCTTCGCGCACCTTGGCGTTCGCAAACTGCGATTGACGGGCGGCGAGCCATTGTTGCGCCGCGATTTACCGGCTTTGATCGAGATGCTCGCCAAGATCGAGTTGATCGATGACATCGCGCTGACGACGAACGGTGTGCTTTTGCCCCGTCACGCGCAATCGCTGCGCGATGCGGGCTTGCAACGCATGACCGTGTCGCTTGATTCTCTCGATCCGCAAATATTCCACCGGCTTTCCGGCGGCAAAGGTGAGGTCGCCGACGTGCTCGCCGGTATCGCAGCGGCGGAACGTGCGGGTTTCACCAAGATCAAAATCAATTGTGTCGTGATGCGCGGCGTAAACGACGATCAAGTGCTCGATCTCGTCGAGCATTTCCGTGGCAGCGGCCATATCCCGCGATTCATTGAATACATGGATGTCGGCACGATCAACGGTTGGAAAAAAGACCTCGTCGTGCCGAGCGTCGAACTGAAAGCGCGCATCGCCGAACGCTGGCCGCTTGAACCCCTGAATGCAAACTATCGCGGCGAAGTGGCGCAGCGTTATAAATTGTCGGACGGCAGCGGCGAGATCGGCTTCATCAGCTCGGTGTCGCAACCGTTCTGCGGTGACTGCACGCGTGGTCGATTGTCGGCCGACGGGAAATTGTATACTTGTCTTTTCGCGATGTCGGGGCACGATATTCGTACGGCGATGCGCGACGGCGCCAGCGATGCCGAACTCACTGCGCTGCTCTCGGGGTTCTGGAACGCGAGGAAAGATCGCTATAGCGAAATGCGTTCGGAAACCCCCGCGAACGGCAATCACGAAAAAGTCCAAATGTTTACCATCGGTGGCTGATGAAACACGCGCGTTCGCAATCCGGTAAAACGAAACCGATCCGCTTGCGTGTGAAGACGAAGCTGACACACGTCGACGCGAACGGTCGTCCGCGGATGGTCGACGTCGGTTTCAAAGTTGCGACCGTTCGTTCCGCGACCGCCATTGCGACGGTTCGTTTTCCCGCCAACATCGCGCGCGAACTCCGCGAAAACGATATGCGAGCGAAAAAAGGACCCATCATCGACACCGCGATCATCGCGGGAACGATGGCGGTGAAACGCACGCACGAATTGATTCCATTTTGTCACCCACTTGCAATTGAGCGTTGCGATTTTTCTATCGCATTCGAAAAGGCATCCGCACTGGTTATTCGTTGCAGCGTGTCTGTCACGCACAAAACGGGTGTGGAGATGGAAGCGCTGACCGGCGCGGCGGTTGCTGCGCTCACGGTCTACGATATGTGCAAGGCGATATCGCACGAGATCACGATCACCGACGTCAAGCTTCTGGAAAAAACGGGCGGCAAGCGATCTGTCAAGCGCCGAAAAATCGTGTCGTGAATTATCGCATTTTATACTTTGCGTCCCTGCGCGACGCAGCGGGTCGCGATATTGAAGATGTCGCGAGCGACACGCACGACGCACGCGAACTTTATCGCGAATGCAGTCAACGGCACGGGTTCGCGTTGAGCGCGGATCGTTTGCGCTTCGCATTGAATGGCGAATTCGCCAATTGGGATCGGCCGCTCGCTAACGGCGATGAGATAGCTTTTCTGCCACCCGTCAGCGGCGGCTGATGTTCGCGTTGTCCGACTCTCGTATCGACGCCGCCGAGTTGACTCGCGCGCTTGCGAACGACGATGTCGGCGCATGCGTCACGTTCGAAGGTTGGGTCCGCAATACGAACGCGGGTCGTGCCGTGCATCGACTCGACTATCAAGCCTATGGTGCCTTGGCGACGAAAGAAGGCGAGAAAATTATCGGCGAGTCGAAGGTGCGATTCGCAATCCTCGGCGCGCGCTGCATGCACCGCATCGGATCGCTGGCCATTGGCGATCTGGCCGTGTGGGTTGGCGTAAGTGCCGCACACCGTGACACGGCGTTCGCAGCATGCCGTTTCATCATCGACGAAGTAAAACTGCGCGTGCCGATATGGAAAAACGAACATTACGCCGATGGCGAATCCGGATGGCTGCACCCGGACAACACGCCCGTCGATTAATTTCTAGTTCGAGGCTGCAAAAAAGTCGGCAAATCTGAATCATTCGGGCGCCGTTGACGCTTTCCCGAACAGAACCATTGCGCGCTCAGCTTGTTCGATACCGTGGCGTAATGTATTCTGCGCGGCCACTTAGCAGGCGCGGAGAGGTGTCCGAGTGGTTGAAGGAGCACGCCTGGAAAGTGTGTAAGCGGCTTATACCCGCTTCGCGGGTTCGAATCCCGCTCTCTCCGCCATTTATAACTACAAAAATCAGATTCGCAAGGAATAGAGGGAGGGGGCTTCAACTATTCTCGACAGAATCGCGTACAACGAAATCAGCGGAATTTGAGCCGGCCAAGTGCCGGCTTTTTCATGTCGGCACCTGTATTGCTCACAGTTGGGAATAATTGACGCGTTCGCGTTGTCTAGGCGTAGTTGTCTCGTCAATCGCGATGTGCTCTCAGTTGACGCCGATCCAGGTCGGAGGATCTTCAGAAATCTTCCTCAAAAATTCTTACCGAGTTGCATGATGATCGCCTCTTTGTCCGCCTAATTTGCTTTTTGACGTATAGGACCATCGACCAGTCGGAGCAGAGCGTTCAAACTGGAGGACCTACAACCTTTTGAGGATGCCCAATGTCGAACAGTGCATTTGCAAGTGTTTCAATAGTGGCCGCAGCTATGTTGCTGTCGTTCGCCGCCGCTGCCGCTGAGAACGGAAGTTGCGTTCTCGACGGTAAAAAAATTCAGTGGGTGGACGGTGTCGCCTATCACGTGCCGGACCATTCAAACTCTACAATTCAGGACTTAGGAATTGCGCTTACGGCAGAGGCTATTGATCGAGCAAAGGTCGACGCCAGCACGGACATCGACGAGACGATGATATTCCATACGTTTGCTGACAGATTCGTGTTCAAGATCAAAACGGGCGACGTGCATGAGATTTATGCAAACATCTCCGGAACGAATATCAACAATAACGGGACCGACCCCATCGGGACGTTGAAACTGACCTCGAACGATGCGAAACACGTCGCTGGCACATTTGAATATCTTGGTACCGCAACAAATAAACTCGCTTGTGACTTGAAATTCGACGTACCACTTGTGCGTTAAATAACGCGTGCGCCGCGGTCTGCACAGTGACAACGCTTGCGGGTATGGGGGAAGGACAGGATGATTCCCTCGCGCTGATTTTCGGGGAATGAGTCAGGCACATGTCACAACCGTGTGATGTCGCAACTCACTGTGTCACGGCGTTTCTAGTTCTAGTCTACATTCCGACTTTTTGATTTCTAGGACAAACCAACATGCGTACAGTTAGCTTGACCACAACCGCTTTGTATTTCACTTTGTGGTCAACCGGCTCGTTAGCTGCCGATGCATACTCGCCTGGCGATTTGCGCTCCGTCGGCGCGGTCACATTTTCCACGTCTTGTAGCCACTCGGTGCAGTCCGATTTCGATCGTGGCGTGGCTTTACTACACTCTTTTTTTTACGAGGAGTCTCGGCGAATTTTCACCTCAATCGCTGAGCGAGATTCGACCTGCGCTATGGCGCAATGGGGCATCGCTCAGACCTGGTGGCATCCTATCTGGGCGCCGCCATCGCCGGACGAATTTCAAGCCGGCCGTCTAGCAGCGGAACGCGCACTTGCGCTGCCGTCGACGGCGCGAGAGCGTGGCTTCATTGAAGCGATTGCTGCTTACTATTCGACTGCAGACGTGCCAGCCGTCGCGCCCGTCGGCCAGTCGTGCCACGGTCCTGTCGGCACGCCGGCGCGCGTGGTCGCTTATCAGCGAGTGATGCAGACAGTCGCCGATACGTTTCCGAAAGACTATGAAGTGCGCGTGTTCAACGCCTTTGCCATCCTGGCAGTCGGATACGCCACGCCGACAGATTTGTCGCAGTCCAACCAACAGAAGGCCGGTGAACTCTTAGAGCAGTTGTGGAAGGAAAATCCACATCATCCCGGCGTCGCGCATTACATTATCCATAGCTACGATTCGCCCACGTTGGCAGCACGTGCACTTCCCGCGGCCGAGGCGTATACATCGCTCGCCCCGTGGGTACCGCACGCCCTGCACATGCCTTCTCACATATTCACGCGTCTTGGCATGTGGGATCAATCGATCGATAGCAACCGCGCTTCAGCAGAAGCGTCGCGTGCCTATGCGAAGCAGCGCGGACGGTCGGCCGTTGAAGTCGAAGAACTGCATGCCCTCGACTACTTGATGTACTCCTATTTGCAGGAAGGTCGCGATGCCGACGCGCGCGCCGTGTTCGACGAAGCAAACAACGTGCGCGAAACATTTCCAGCGATGGATTTTGTCGGCGCTTACGCGTTGGCTGCGATTCCCGTACGTTTCGCTTTGGAGCGTGAAGCGTGGCAAGAGGCCGCTTCGGCACCGATCCCGTTGCGTGCGCAGTGGGAGCGCTACCCGTTTACGGAGGCGCTATTCGAATACGGACACGCGCTGGGACGTGTCCATGTCGGTGATATCGACGGAGCCCGGAAAGCCATCGCGCGCATGCACGAACTGCACGACGCCACGACAGACATCAAGTTCGATTACTTCCGTCGTCATCTGGATTTGCAGATGCAGGCCGCCAGCGCATGGCTTGCCCATGCCAATGGACATGACGATGAAGCAATCGCGGCGTTGCGAACCGTTGCGGACGCCGAGGACGCGCTCGGAAAACACCCCGTCACGCCCGGCGCGTTGATGCCTGCCCGTGAGCAGCTCGGTTCGTTGTTGTTGGAACTCAATCGGCCGCGGGAAGCGCTGGTCGCATACGAGGCGGCACTGAAAATCTATCCGGCGCGGTTTCGTGGATTAAATGGCGCGGCCGTCGCTGCCGCAAGTGTCGGCGACCGCAACGTTGCGCGAAAATATTTTGCGCATTTGGTAAAGCAAGCCGGTAGCGCTGACGCTACACGAACTGAGATTGCGTATGCACGCGTGTTTCTGGATCAAACGGTTGCTGCAGTTCGATAGCTTCTTTTCATCTCAACCGCCCCGCGGGGGCGCTCCTGAGCGCCGATTCAGTTTTTTAATTTCTCGAACCCTTCATTGCTTGAATTGTCCGTATCGGACTAAGTGTTGTTCCGTTCGTCGGCTTAGTCTCGGAACGCCGCTTTTTGACTGCTACCGGTAACGCATGGCTACCGGTAGGAACTCCAAACGCCGAGAATTGATCCGCGGTTTACTGTTTCTTCCATGGTTGTGCCGTCAGATCGCCTGAGCGATCGCTACACGCGTCGTCAACTTTGGTGAAGGCAATCGCGTTGTCGGCGTACGACCATTTGTACTTCCCCGACGCCATATTCTTGGCGCATGCCATTGTCCCCGATACATCGGTAAACGTTATCTCGCCGCCCTGAGTCTTATATGTGCCGTCGACCGAATTATTTTTTCCTGCCGCGACATGGAAGTGACCGTTTGCGTCAAATCGAACGGTGTCTTGGCCGCCGGAGAATGTTCCGGTTGGAAAATTCGCTGCAAAAGCAAAGGAGGCAGAAAGGAAAAGTGCAGAGGACAGGACGAGACGCGCATATCTGATCATTGAAATCTCCCAGTACGTTAACGTTGATTGCGGGCTTTCAATACCAGTTACGATAAGTGGGCGATAAAACTGACATGCTTACGCAGCTTCGGAAACGTTCGAAAGGATTCAGCGCCCAGTAACGAGCGTCTATGTGGGCGCCACCGACGACTTTCGGCCCGGCGTTTAGTCCTGCGGCCAATACGCGGGCAAGCTGCCTTCCAACTCGATGACGATGGCGGCGACCGATTTTCCGAACGTCACGCCTTTATGTTTCGTCGCTAACGCAAATATATGGGCCTCGCGAGGCGTGCCTTCTTTTTTTTCGCCGGCCAGATAGAGCTTATAGCTTTCCAGCATCTGGCGATGTTCTTTGGCGTTGATTTTCGTCGCTCCCGTCAATTCATTTTCGCTTGATGGCAGCTTGTTCATTCGTTGCAATTCCAAAATGACGGATTGGGTTGATTTATGCATCAACGCTCGACATCGCCAATCGGAATTGGATGTTGCGAGAACTCTCCCAAAATTCAGGCTGCGCCTTATTTCATCCCACGTCCATCTATATCTTTTCCCCGCTTGGCGAATTGCCAGTGATATTTTTTTGTCAATTCAGTGACTTTTCGACTAAGGAAGTCACTTGCGCCCATGGTACGGGACCCTGATGCATAGCGAAGACCGTCTTCACCTGAAGATTTTCACGCCGAACCGCCGCCACAACTTCGCGCATCAATTCGGGGTCGTACAATGAACTGTCGGCGTTGAGTGCCAGCGTGTCGCTCGCGTAAAGCAATTCGTGCTCTGGAAAGTAGACCATGTATTGACGTTCAGTCGAAGCGCCGCGCAACGGGTACAGTTCCATGCGATTGGCACCCTTCCCCACGTCGACTTTTCCAGATACAAGCCGCCAAACGGGTTTGCGCGGCGACCGTGCCAATAGGTCCGGATGCAACGTGTGCGGAGCCGCGACGAGACGATCGAGAATCGGTTGATTCAAATCCAAAATGTATACCGGCAAACCCAATGCGACTGTCTGTCGCACGCCGCCGATGTGAGGCCAAGAATCGGAAGTGGACAACACCGCCGTGACGGGCGAATTTTGATATTGCTGTTTGGTTTTTTCCAGAACTCCGCCAATGTAAGTGCCGGAGAGAGGCGCTTCGAGAAGAACGATGCCGTCGTCTTGCTGCACCAACGTGGCGTTCCACGATCCGGGATACAACGTTATGCCGGGCGCCAGCAGTGTGCTGTCCTTGGCAGTGAAAGACGATTCCCAACCTTTGGATTGCGAACTCTTCTTGGCAACATCGGCATCCATTTTAAAATCGGCTTCGTCGATCGGCACATTGAAATCGAGCGCGATAACTTGCGTCGATTGCCAGAGAATTCCGTTGCGTTCTTCGATTTGGTTCGTGGGATACACAATGCCGTGGAACACTTGCCAGTTATCCCAATGGATCCGTTGTCGAACATCACCCCATTGATACCAATGGTCCGAGAATGTCGATACGGTTTCGATAGCGTCGGGCAAATGACTGAATGGATTGATCAGGATTCGAATGGGTTTGTCGTTCCAGTTGAATGCCAGAACCGCATGTTGCGTCGAACGAACCATTTCGGGAGACATCAAGCGCAGCTCGGGTGCATGAAGCGCGGTGAGCAGCAACTGCAGTGGGTTAAGTTTCAAATCGAAGCGAGCGGATTTGGCATCGGCGAGCGACGCCGGGACATCATGACCGCCCGCACGCATCACGGCACCGGCATCGCCGACGACGAGGGTCGCGTCCGATTCGAATTGACCTGGATCGGACTCGGGCCAAATCATGTGCGTATCGACGCGAATGCGTCGGCCAGTTACATCGTCGATTTGTTTGAACCGCGCATACGACGTGATGAACGGATCTTGGCGATAGGATTGTTCGACGAGCGCCGTGTGCTGCGCGGCATCGATGCGAAAACTTTTGATGGCTTGCAGTCGATCTTTTCCACCCATGGCATCGATGGCGAGCGCCAAGCATTCTTTGGCGCTGGTTCGACACACATCGTCAGGCACCGGTGCTTTGACGGCGGTTGACGCTGCGTCTGCAATTTCAGCGCTGCAAAAGATAGCGCTGAAAAACAAACCAACGGCGACTATTCGGAAATTCCGAGCCAGCATAGTTTTCTCATCTACTAGATTTGGAAACGCGACGCGATGAATCGCTTTCTATTTTTCGACTTTCGTATGTTGCGAATACCAGGCGTACCAATGACCATCACGAAAATAGAAAACGTCGGCCGAGCTATCGCCATCGCTCCGATGCTGTACGACAGCGGCGTTGCCGATCACGCGTATCGTCGAAGTCGGGGGCATCGGGGTGGCGTGTTCGCCCGGGTGCGCTTTTGCGTATGCAGTAGCCAGGCCGATGATCTCGGCTTTCGGTCTTGGCTTACCCGCGGTTCCTACTGACACGTAGCCATTGTCGAGCAGCGCGGAGAGAGTAGCTGCGTCGCCGCTGACGAACGCTTCGCTCCAGCGGTTCTCGGCGTCACGCACACCGGCTTCGTCGGCGAGCGGACTTGCGGCCATTACGGCTGGTGAAGCGAAAAGCGCAATCGTCAGCAACAACCGAATCGGTCGGTTCGTCATAAAATCCTCTTCACTGTTTGTGAGGCGCGCCACGAATGCGTGCTTGCGTCTGCACGTTTTTACCGGAAAACGCGACGCAGATTCGATGAAATACGGTGAGACGAGGCTTCGACGCGACGAGCAGTTGGCGATCGTCGTCAACGTTTCGAGAAAAGGCCGCCACTCCACGCGATCAAAAGAATCAGCAGAAGTTGCAGTGGTAGCCTCGCGACGAGTACCCATTCCGGAATGGTCGGAAAACGATCCGCGTGCATCAGCATGAAAACGTTCGCTGGTGTCACGCAGATCGAGAGTAGCACCAAACATGCAGCCGCCACGCGACGCAAAAATGGAATCAAAAGACCAACTGCGCCCGCGAGTTCAAAAACGCCGGTCACGTAATTCACAACGTCCGGATGCGGAACGAACGGAGGAATGATGCTCATTTCCGTTGTCGCAAAAACAAAATGCGCAAGGCCACCCAGGCCAAAAAATACGACGACGACGGCTAACCCAACGCGCTGAGGAATGGTCGTTTGCCTACCGAACGTTTTACGCGACATTGGCCGAATCAGCGCTGACGACGCCGCGACAAACGATACGCCAGGAACGCACACGCTGCGCCGATGGCAACGCCGCCCATCGGCGCGATCATGAAAATGACGGCCATGCCGGTCGAGCCTTCGCGATCGAAATAGTTAGTGGAATCGGCATAGGCGATCCAGCCAATCGCAATGGCCAGGAATCCGACGATGGTTGCCCCGACAAATGTTGAAATCGCGATTCCAGCGGGCTTCACGCTCACTCCCGGTCGCGGAAACTGAACTACGCGATCGCATGACTTTAGGCAGACTTACACGCCGGTTGATATGATATATCGTATCAAAGCGGCCCAAAACAGCTTCGTGAACAAAACATTCGTGGCAGTTTGTCACTTCGCGTCGGCGAAATCTTGAATTCAGGCGATCAAAAACCCGGTTGGCGCGGATCGAGCGCGTGCGCACTGCCATTTCTGGCGGTTTCCGCTTGTCTCGCGTTTGTCGGCTGCGCAGTCGGCCCCAACTTCGAGAAGCCGGCCGCGCCCGATGTCAAAGACTACTCGTCACACCCTGCGAGTTCGACCGAGGCCACGAGCAACGTAACCGGCGGCGAGTCGCAGAGTTTCGGCAACGGAAAAGAAGTCATCGGCGATTGGTGGACGTTGTTTCATTCCAAACCGCTGAACGATCTGATCGAACAAGCGCTCGCAAAAAATCATGATCTGAAGTCGGCGCAGGCGGCGTTGAAAGTTGCGCATGAAAACGTGCTGGCTCAGCGCGGCAGTTTTTATCCGAGCGTTGCCGCCGGATTATCGGCGTCGCGTCATCAGGATCCGCCCGGCGCGCTGGCGCCTGTGCCGAGCACGAACGCGTTTCTCTACAACTTGTACACGCCGAGCGTCAGCGTGTCGTACATGCCGGATGTATTCGGCTTGAATCGACGCACGGTCGAATCGCTGCAAGCGCAGCAGGAACAAGTTCGTTATCAGATGATCGCAACGTACAACACGCTGACATCCAATGTTGTGGTGGCCGCCATTCAAATGGCGTCGCTGCAAATGCAGGTCGATGCGACGCGTGAAGTTATCGATTCGAATTCAAAAGTCGTCGAAATTTTGCAATATCAACTGAAGAAAGGTGTAGTGAGCGGACTCGAAGTCGCCGCGCAAGAAACGCAGCTCGCGCAAGCGAAGGCGAGCTTGCCGCCGTTGCTCAAACAATTGGATCAGGAACGCGATTTGCTCGCCGTTCTGTGCGGGCAATTTCCGAGTCAGGCGCCAGACGAAAAATTCGATTTGTCGACGATGCAATTGCCCGCGGATTTGCCGCTGAGTCTTCCGTCCGAACTCGTCGCTCAGCGTCCTGATGTACTGCAGGCGCAAGAAGCGATGCATGCAGCCAGCGCGCAGATCGGAATCGCTACCGCGAATCGTTTGCCGAATATCCAGCTAACCGGAAACGCAGGCAGCACCGCGTTGGAGATTGGGCAACTGTTCAAGTCGGGCACCGGCTTCTGGAGTCTGGGCGCGGACATCACCGCACCGATATTCGACGGCGGCACGCTCATGCATCAGGAGCGCGCAGCAAAAGCCACTTATGTGCAAGTGTCAGAACAATATCGCAGCACAGTCCTGACCGCATTCCAAAACGTGGCCGATACATTGGCCGCACTTCAACATGACGCGGAAGGTCTGAAAGCCGCTGCGGCGGCAGCGGATGCGGCGAAGGTGACACTGGATTTGTCCCAACGCCAGTGGCATGCGGGCGTCGCCAACTACCTCTCGCTATTGAGCGCTGAACAGGCGAATCAGCAAGCCACGATCAATTTGGTACTCGCGCAGGCCAATCGCTACGCCGATACGGCGGCGCTGTTTCAGGCGCTCGGTGGCGGATGGTGGCATCGGCCGGAAATTTCACAGGACGACGATGGAAAATAATTCGCTATCGAAACGTGTGGCGACGATGGTGATCGCATGCACGTTGACGTTACTCGTCGGTTGTTCGAAAGAGTCGACCGATAAAGCTCCGCCGCAAGCCGTGACCGCAAACGGTGTCACGCTGACGCCGGCGCAACGACAGAATATTCGGCTGTTCACCGTCGCGATCTCCAAGTTTCACAAGACGATCGATACGACGGGTTCCGTGGATTTCGACAACGATCAGGCGACCAGCGTGTTAGCGCCGTTTTCAGGTCCGGTATCGAAGTTACTGGTTTCGCTCGGGCAAAACGTCAAGAAAGGCGATGCGCTCGCCATTGTGGATTCGCCGGATTTCGCAACCGCCATCGGCGCTTATCGCAAAGCGATCGCCACAGCGAAAACTGCGCGGCAAGTTGCCGATACCGACAAAGATCTCGCCCAGCACAACGGCGTTTCACAGCGCGACGAGCAACAAGCGCAAACGGATGCGGCGAATGCGGAGGCCGATCGCGAAGCGGCGCTGCAAGCGCTCATTTCCTTGAACGTCGATCCGAAAGTCATCAAAGATATTCAGGACGGGCACGTCGTCACGCGGATCGACGGCGCGATTCGCTCGCCGATTTCCGGAACAGTCGTCGAGAAACTCATCTCGCCCGGTCAACTGTTGCAGGCCGGAACGACACCTTGTTTCACCGTCGCCGATCTGTCGCGCGTCTGGGTGACCGCGCAGGTATTCGGCTCGAATCTTTCGGCAATCAACGTCGGCGATCAAAGCGACGTGAGCACGGACTTCGATTCCAAAATGTTGTCCGGAAAAGTCGACAACATTTCGGCGCTCGTCGATCCGAACACGCGCGCGGTTGGCGTGCGCGTCGTCGTGGATAATCCGAACGGATTGTTGAAGAAGCAAATGTATGTGCGTGTGCTGATTCATTCGAGTCAGGAAAGCAGCGGCTTTCTCGTTCCGGTGTCAGCGATTTTGCGCGACGACGAAAATCTGCCGTTCGTTTATGTCGCGCAACAAAACGGAAGTTTCGCACGCGTGCACGTGACTCTGGGTTACCGCGACGACGATCGTTACGAAATCACCGAAGGCCTTCATGCCGGCGATCAGATCATTGTCGACGGCGGCCTCTTCGTTCAATTCATGCAAAGCCAGTGAGCGATCAGCCTATTCCCGTGATTCCGCCGTCGCGCACGGCGTCGATCATGAATCGCATCGTGATGTCGTCGCTGCGGCAGCGACTGCTCGTCATTCTCATGATGTTCGTGTTGATCGGCGTGGGATGGCATTCGCTGCAGCGACTTCCGGTCGATGCCTATCCCGACCTGTCGCCGCCGATCGTCGAGGTCATCACGCAATGGCCGGGACACACCGCCGAAGAAGTGGAGCGGCTGATAACCGTGCCTCTGGAGATCGGCATGAACGGCACGCCGCAAACGACGACGGTTCGATCGATTTCTCTGTACGGATTGTCTGACGTCATCCTCACGTTCAAGAACGGAACGGATAATTACTTCGCGCGTCAGCAAGTGCTCAACCGATTCGGTGATGTGACTTTGCCCGGTGGCGTGACGCCGTCGTTGTCGCCGTTATCCGCGCCGTCGGGTTTGATCTATCGCTACGTTTTGCAAAGTCCCGATCGATCGCCGATGGAATTGAAGACACTCGAAGACTGGACCATCGAGCCGCAGTACAAATCCGTTCCCGGCGTCGCCGACGATTCCGGTTTCGGCGGCGGCACGATGCAATATCAAGTGCTGCTCGATCCCACGAAAATAGCGGGCGTGGGACTGTCCGTTGTGCAAGTCGAAGCGGCGCTCGCAGCCAACAACGGCAACGCCGGCGGCGGATTTTATTCGCAAGGCGGACAGTTCTATTACGTGCGCGGCTTAGGTCGCATGAACACGCTGGAGGATATCGGCAACATCGTTCTCGCCGTGAACAACGGCACACCGGTGTTACTGAAAGATGTGGGGCGCGTCGTTATCGGCATCGCGCCGCGATTGGGCGAATTCGGATTCGAGAAACAGGACGATGCCGTCGAAGGCGTCATCCTGTTGCGCACAGGTGAAAAAACGCAGGACGTTTTGAAAGGCGTCGAAGCCAAGACGAAAGAGTTGAATGAGCAGATTTTGCCGAAAGACGTGAAAGTCGTGCCGTTTTACGATCGCACCGACCTGATCGAACTCACCACCGACATCGTGAAGCAAAACCTGCTGCGCGGCATGTTGCTGGTCGTCGTGGTGCTTGTATTTTTTCTCTACGATTTTCGTGCGGGATTGATTGTGGCCACGACAATTCCGCTGGCGCTGCTTTTCGCATTCGTCTGCCTCGACGTTCAAGGCGCGTCCGCAAATCTTTTGTCCATCGGCGCGATCGACTTCGGCATCCTGGTCGACGGCGCTGTGGTCATGGTGGAAAACATTTTCCGACAAATCGCCGTCCGCAAAGGAACCGCGCTCAATATTGTCGACATCATCAAAGATGCGGCAGCCGAGGTGGATCGGCCGTTGTTTTATGCCGTCGCCGTCATCGTCGTCAGCTTTCTTCCGATCTACGTGTTGTCGGGGCCTTCCGGAACGTTGTTCAAGCCGATGGCTGACACGATGGTGTTCGCGCTGGTCGGCTCGCTCGCCGTCACGCTCATTCTTTTGCCCGTACTGTGCGCATGGTTCATGCGCAACGGCGTGCGCGAACGTCGCAATGCGGCGCTGGAAAAAATAAATTCGGTTTACGCGCGCGGATTGGATTTTTGTCTCAAGCATCCGTGGGGCACGACATTGGTGCCGGCGATTTTGCTGATCGTGTCGATGTTGCTCGTGCCGAGTATCGGCGCCGAATTCATGCCGAAACTCGACGAAGGCGCGTTGTGGGTTCGTGCGACGATGCCTTATACGATTTCGTTCGACGAATCCGCGAAGATCGCACCGAAAGTTCGCGATGTATTGCGCACTTTTCCCGAAGTAACCACAGTCGCTTCCGAGCTCGGCCGCCCCGACGACGGCACGGACTCCACGGGATTTTTCAATGCCGAGTTTTATGTCGGGCTGAAACCGTACGCGCAATGGACGGGCGCGTATCACACCAAATCCGAGTTGACTCAAGCGATCAACAAGAAACTGGAAGCGTTTCCCGGCATCACCTTCAACTACACGCAACCGGCGGAAGATGCCGTCGACGAAGCGGAAACCGGTTTGAAAAGCGCGCTCGCCGTCAAAGTGTTCGGTTCCGATCTGAACGTGCTTCAGCAAAAAGGCAAATCGATCAAACAGATCTTGGAGAACGTCCGCGGAATCCGGGATGTGACGCTCGTGCAGGAACTCGGACAACCGAGTCTGACGATCGACATCGATCGCGCGCGAATTGCGCGTTACGGCGTCAACGTCGCCGACATCAATGCCTTAATCACGACCGCCGTCGGTGGCGACGTGGCGACACAAGTCGTGCAGCAGGAAAAGCAATTCGATCTCGTCGTTCGACTGGAACGCGAGTACCGCGATAACCCGGAAGAAATCGGAAATATTCTCGTGGCGACACCGGGCGGACAGAAAATTCCGCTCAAGGAATTCGCCGATATCCGAGTTACAAACGGCGCGTCGTTTATTTATCGTCAGGACAATTCGCGCTACATCGGCGTGCAATTTTCCGTGGAGGGTCGCGACCTCGCCGGCGCCGTCGAAGATGCGATGGCGCAAGTGAACGCGAAGGTCACGTTGCCGCAAGGCTATCGATTGGATTGGGGCGGCGAATATACGGAGTACACGACGTCGCGCGCGCAACTCGGCGTCATTTTGCCGCTGACATTGTCGTTGATCTTCCTGTTGCTGTTCGCGTTGTACAGCAACTTCAAATTTCCGTTCATCACGGTGCTCGGGGTCGTGCTCTCGGCGCCGATCGGCGGCATCATTGCGTTGTGGATCACGGGCACGCCGTTTTCGGTTTCATCCGGCATCGGATTTCTGGCGTTGTTCGGCGTTTCGGTGCAAACCGCGGTGGTCTACATTTCGTACGTCAACGAACTTCGTGGCAGCGGCATCTCGGTGACCGAGGCGATCCGAGAAGGTGCAATCCTGCGATTGCGTCCGATCATGATGACGGCACTCGTCGCCGCACTCGGGCTGCTTCCGGCGGCGCTTGCGACAGGCGTCGGCACGGATACGCAGAGGCCGTTTGCGTTGGTCATCGTCAGCGGGCTGTTCACAAGACTGCTGATCAGCGTTTTTCTCATGCCCGCGCTTTACACGCTGGTGGCACGATCGGATGACCGATTGGAAGTGTGATGGTGTAAGGTCGATCGTACGCATGGGCCTTGCCGAGCCTCGGCGGCTACGTATCCGACATGGTGCACTGGCGTCGATACGCAATCGCCATTCTTGCTAAGCTTCATTCATGGAGACGTTGATCAACCACTCCTTCAATCTCGACGAGAACGAGCGTTATCGCCTGCTCGTCGATGCGATCACCGACTACGCAATCTATATGCTCGACGTTGACGGTTTCGTGTCGAGTTGGAATGCGGGCGCGCGACGCTTCAAGGGTTACGAAGCGACGGAAATCGTCGGCCAGCATTTTTCGCGTTTCTATACGGTAGAGGATCAGGCGAAAGGGCTTCCGCAAACGGCGCTGCGAACGGCGGCCGCCGAGGGACGATTCGAAACGGAAGGCTGGCGGATGCGCAAGGACGGCAATCGCTTTTGGGCACATGTCATCGTCGATCCCGTCAAAGACCAAAATGGCCTCGTCGTCGGGTTCGCGAAAGTCACGCGCGATCTTTCCGAACGAAAGCGCGCGCAAGAAGCACTCGAGGTCGCGCAGCACGCGTTGGCGCAAACGCAGAAACTCGAATCGATCGGCAAACTCACGGGCGGTATCGCTCACGATTTCAACAATCTTCTGACCGCGATCACCGGTTGCCTCGAACTACTCGGAAAGAGCCTGCCGCCCGGCGACGAACGCGCGAAATCTTTACTGCAAAACGCGCTGCACGGAGCGGCACGCGGCAGCACGCTTACGCAGCGCATGCTGGCATTCGCACGCCGGCAGCAATTGAAGCTCGAGACAATCGTATTGCGAAGTCTCATCGATGGAATGATCGACTTGCTCGATCGCTCGCTTGGGCCGGAAATTGTTCTTCGTGTCGATTTAGCCGAGGACCTGCCGCCCGTTCTCGCCGACGCCAACCAATTGGAAGCCGCGATCATCAATCTGACGATCAACGCCCGCGATGCGATGCCTAACGGCGGCACGATCAGAATTTCAGCGCAGTCGCTTCGTGTCGATACCGACGAGCCGCACGGATTGCAACCCGGCAATTACCTGTCGCTTTCCGTGACCGATCACGGAGAAGGAATGGACTCCGAAACGCTTGCGCACGCAACTGAGCCTTTCTTCACCACGAAGGGCGTCGGCAAAGGCACCGGATTAGGGCTTTCGATGGTGCACGGTTTGGCGGAGCAATCCGGCGGCAAACTTCGCATCACCAGCGAACAATATCGTGGCACGACGGTTGAACTCATTCTTCCTGCGGGTCGGGCCGCCGATGTTCATGTCGCCAACGTTGTGCCGACCTCATCCGACGAATCCGTCGCAGCCGCTGGCCGACATACGGTTCTGATCGTCGACGACGACGACCTCGTATTGATCAGCACAGCTGCTGTCGTTGAAGATCTTGGTTACGCGGTTCTCATGGCGGACAGCGGCTC